>Ga0265309_10001001_pt1 | contig 12137 bp, 7 predicted proteins | sample Helome_FD_192492 | JGI IMG/M metagenome (GOLD analysis project Ga0265309, IMG submission 192492) | Marine sediment microbial communities from subtidal zone of North Sea - Hel_20160524 (Illumina Assembly) | ecosystem: Environmental > Aquatic > Marine > Subtidal zone > Sediment ...
CTATAGGCATTACAGGCATGCTCATCTCTCGCAGCGGAAAGGATCTATTAAACGCACTTGAAAAACCTCAACGTTCACTGCTTGACCAATTTGTGTATCCCTCTGCTGGATTCGCCATCGCCTTCATCATAGGGTTCGGCTTCAGAATTTCGCACATTACAGGATTCATCATAATATTGGCCCTGCTCGCCTACACCGTGATCTCTTTCAGCTTAAATTATTTTAATGAAAAAAAATATTCTTACTTAATTCCCGCTGAGCGATTAGGCCCTATCTTTTTCGGCTTCCTTATTGGACTGGTCATGTTATGCTCTCTATGGACCGGAAACAAACAGGCCCTGGTCTTTTCGATTAGTATACTTGTTATAATAATCGCCGGAGATATGATCGTAGGCGCTGCTCAAAAATCAGAATATAAGTTAGCAGATAAACAAAAAAACATTATGCGCCTGGGAGCGGCCTTTGCCGCCTCACTGTTTTTTGCCTTTACTCCCGTCATGTGGTCACAGGCAGTTATAGTAGAGGTATACAGCTTAAACTCTTTCTTTATGGCCATAATCTTGTTGCTGACCTACCTATGGATTCAGCAACCGAGTAATGATAAATTACTTTACATTACTTCATTCCTTTTTGGCTTAGGCTTAACGAATCACCAGAGTTTGCTTTTCTTACTTCTATTCTTACTTGCCGTGATTGCCCTGGTTGACAGAAAATTATTCAAAGATGCCTTCGCTGTAATCCTGGCGGTATCAAGCATAATATTGTTTGTAAAAGCTAAACAATATGGCGCTGGTTCAGAAACAACGGCTATCGACTTGAAAGCTCAACGCTTCTTCACCTTCTCCGGCCTTTTCCTGCTTGTCTTAACTGGATTAATGACGCTCCTCAAAGGAAGGCTCTTCAGTCAATGGAAAAAGCTCATCGGCATCGCGCTAGTCATTGTATTCGGCCTCTCATTTTATGCTTATATGCCCTTTGCCTCAGAGCAAAACCCTCCTATGAACTGGGCCTACCCTCGAACCGTGAAAGGATTTAAACACTCCCTCGGCCGCGGACAATTTGAAAAAATATCACTTAAAGATAATATCAGTAAGATTGAACGGCAGTTAAAAGGAGAGGACAACAATGGGAACAAGGTAAAAGCTCCTGAACAAGGATATGATCAACGGCGTTTTTACTTTTTCTCCCAGCTAGGCGCCTTCTTTTATAATCCTGATAAAGACGCACTCTTTTCCATGACCCGACAATTTACAGTCCCCATGATGATGATTGGACTCTTGCCCTTCCTGCTCATGGGGCGGCTGGGAGTGCTGTCGCGTGGCTGGGTGACCTCTACGGCGATAGCTCTGTTTTCATTAACCGTCTTGTTCCTTATTGCACAGTATCCCCAGTTGAATTATCAAGACCTCTTTATTAAGCGGGTACAATATATTCAGGCCCATGGGGTCTATTCTGTATGGATCGGTTATGGCTTACTTATGCTTTCCTTTACCCTTATCACCCTCTGCAGGCTTGCAATCCTTGCGGCTCCTCTGGCTGTCCTTGCGTCGGTTGGATTACCCGCCATTCCACTGCATATGAATGCCACGGACGAGTACTACATCAATATCGCAGGCTGCGCAGAACGAAACGGTCATAATTTCGGCTGGGAATTCGGCCGCTATCAGCTCGAGGGAGCGCCGGCTATTATGGAAGAATTAAAAGAAGGTGAAGAACCCCTGCCTAACCCCGATTACCCCCCACCAATGGACCAGGATGCCATCTTTTTTGGCGGCACTGACCCCGGACGTTTTGTTCCTACCTATATGATCTATTCCGCAAATTGCAGACCCGACGTGTACCTTATCACGCAAAACGCCCTTGCGGATAATACCTACATGAATATTATGCGTGACTTATACGGAGAAGATATTTGGCTCCCCTCTATTGAAGACAGTAATGATGCATTTACAAGCTTCTTTGATGACGTACAAACCGGCCGGATTAATACAGGTGCGGATGTAACCACCAAGGACGGGAAAATGAGCGTGCAAGGCGTGGGCGGGGTGATGTCAATTAATGGAATCCTTTCAAAAAAAATGCATGATAAGAATAAATCCCAGCATTCATTCTATGTTGAAGAAAGCTATGCGATCCCCTGGATGTTTGACTACCTTCAACCCAACGGCTTAGGCTTAAAACTCAACTCAGAACCCGTAACATTCAGCAAAGAACTTATCAAAAATGATATGGAGTTTTGGACCTGGTACAGTAAACGCCTATTAAACAATCCTAAATTTAAGCGTGATGCCATCGCCCGTAAAACATTTTCGAAATTGCGGTCGGCCATTGGTGGTCTGTACGATCATCATGGAAATTTAAAAGAAGCCGAAATTGCTCACCGCCAATCTATAGATCTCTATCCCCTCAGCCCGGAAGCAACTTCAAAGCTGACCTCTTTGTACATAAAGCAATATCGCTTTAACGATGCCGAACAACTGCTTAATGATTTTTTAGAACTCGACCCAAATCATAAAGCCATAAAGAAGATGCTGGCCAATATAGGCAGATTCAAAAGCCTGAATAAGAAAAAAGAGGCTATTGAGGCGAAACAACGCAAAGGAATAATAAACATAAGTGATGTATTTACCCTGCTCAGCGCGTACTACAGCTTAAAAGACCACGAGAGTTTTGACCGGCTCGCGACGGGTGTCATACGTAATAATAAAAACCCAATTCCAACGAAACATATGTTACACCTGTCGGTCGCCATGGAACGCTTTAAAAAACTGGATTTAGCCAGTGAAGCCATTGATAAAGTTGTAGCAAAAAGTCCTGACGACTTTGGGGTTCACATTCAACGTGCGGGGATATACGTCAAACAAGAGAAATACTCTGAAGCCATGAAATCACTTCAAACTTCTATAAAAATTGGTAAAGAAAAATCTAAAAAATTGATCCTTACCGACTCACGCTTTGATATATTCAAAAAAAGTCCTTCGTTCCAAAACATGCTGAAGGGCGATAAACCCCCAGAGCTTAACTTTAAAAAGCAAGGCCCCAATAAATCCCTCTTTTAACAGAGAAGACAATATAGCGTCATCGCATGTTTTCGATTTACAGGGGCATTTACGGCTGAAGTTCTTCAACTTTTTTAAGTCGCATCCGGGTATCTAATACTTCGTCCTGTAAGTACACAGGAATAAATTGGATGTTTTTAAGCACATCATTAATTAGCTTCAGCCCCTCTGCATGACGGCCTTTTGCCTCGTAAACGAGCGCCAGATGATAATAGTAGATCATATTGCGCGGTTGAAACTTTATCGAAGAAAGCAGCAGCTGTTCAGCCTCCTCAAGCTCTCCCAACTTCAACAGAATCATCCCTTTAGTATCCAGCGCATCTGGATCTTCCGGGCTGATGGCAAGTGCTTTATCTGCCAATATTAACGCTGATGTATTTTCTCCGAGCAGATGCTTTGTGTAAGCCAAACTATTCAATGATGCCAAACTTGATTCTATGTCTACGCTTTTTTGGAATGAAGCTTTAGCTAAGGCATAATCTCCGGCTTCAAAATGTGCCGTACCCAGCACGAGCAGTCCATAAGCGTTATGCGGCTCCAAAGACAATAAGTGCTTAACCCTGATCATTGCTTTATCACGAAAACCAAGACCTACATCCGAACGTAATAAAAACTCATGTAATCCAACATGATTTGGGCTTTTACGCAGCGCATCTTCAGCAACACTTCGTGCATAAGCGGTTTTACCCTGAGTGGTAAGCAATTGAACATACAAAAGTTTCCCTTGCGCATTTGCTGATTGGGTATGATCACCCAGCCATTTCATCGCCCGGTCTAAAGAAGGGGTATCTTTCATATCCAGAGCCAAAATTGCCTGAGCCAATCTCAACTGCATCCTCCTGGGATATTTTTGCACTAACAGCTCCAGTTGCTCTCGCGCCAGTTCATATTCGCCTAACAGTTGAGAAATACTTACCTCCGCAAAACGTGCTGCGTCTGCGTCTGCAAAAGCACGGTCTATGTATTGTATTGCTTCTTCAACGTTCCCCTCCTTTAAGGCAATATTAAATAAGGCCCGGTATCCTCGTTGTTGATTTTCTTCCTTTGGATCAGAGATAAGTGCTCTGGCTATCGACCTCGATGCATCCAAATTCTCGTCTTGAAAATAAAGAGAAGCTAAAGAAGCCTTTAACTGCTTGTTGTCCTGACTTAACTGTACTGCTTTTTTAATTTCATTTATCGCTCGTTTTGGGTTTCCCGATATTGCCCAGGTATAGCCCCTTTGCAAATAAGCCCCTGCCGCAAAAACATAACCATAGTGATGTGAGAGACCCCAGACCGGATAATTCTTATCCAACTTCTTTTGCACTTCTAAGAAATCCTGCTGCACCTGCGCTGTTTCAGATTCAGTCAAGATTCCTTTTTGGGCTAATAAATTTAAATTAAGTAAGGCGGAGACATTATCCTCATTCAGGGCTCGAGATTTAGCATACGCGATTGCTGCTTGCTCAGCTTGTCCCTGCTGCTCTAAATAAACACCGAAGTTATTCGCCTTGTGGCTCATATCTTTCAGATAAGACCGGATAGCAAACTCTAAAGGATTCCCTTTTATTAAATTAGCTTTTAATGCCTCAGGTTCTAGCTGCTCAATAAAATTCATTTCCCTTGAAATATAATTTGTATCATTTGCTACGCTTTGAGCCGCTTTATAAACATGTTTATAAGGGACCGGAGCCATATCCAAACTTACCCAAAAATCGGGGTAATGTGCTAAACTGATTGTATTTGCTGCCGCTTCATTTTCTGTGATCATCTCATAAAGAAACGGATAAAGACCCGCCTCTACTAAGCCTTTTAGTTCCGGAGAAGAAACCGTGTCAGCTAAACTCGCACGGTACATCTTAAAACTCATTAGTTCCGGACAAATTAAATTGAGCGACTTATCTTGTTTCCAATTATGATAACGTAAGAGCTCAATTAACAGTTTTTTAGCTACCAGTTGATCGCCTTCCTCCTGCTCTGCAACCATCTCTGATGTCCAGTCAGATAACACCGGATCGTTTGCCATGCGAACTAACCTGAAGGAGTTAAACCCCGCATAAGAAAATGCTGCCAAAAACAGCAAGGGCATCAATAATCGCCCAGAACGTTTAAGGGCTTTATGAGCAGTGTGATCAAATTTACGTTGTTTAGCCGTGATCAAGTAAAAATAACCCGACAAATACCCTACGCTTAAGGCACAGCCTATATAAGGGGTGATCATCAACGGGCTGAATTTAAACATGCTCCACGGAGATAGAGGCAAATTAAATAAAACAAGTACTCCCGGCAGGAGCAGTACTAAATGCAAGGTCACTGAACTCCAAACCCAGCTGTTGCGTTCTACTTTTTTTGGTGAGAGCACTATAGCCAGAGGCGCAAAACAACTAAGCAGGATTAACAACCAGCCAGTTTTCGGGATCAACTTCCCGAGGATAGCGAAATGCCTTCGCAGCACATTATACAACACATCGCCTGCCGTCTCCCAGCCCATCCATTCAGCAACATGCGAATTGCTCACAGACTGAGAGATGAGCAACAAAGGAAATAATCCCGCCAATGCCAACAGAAACGAGCCCAATATAACTCGCCAAAATTTATCTGGAAAATAACTGTAGGCTGCAATGATCAGACTTATTGACCACAAAGGAAACAAGAATATAAAGCTGCCGAATTCAGCTAAGCCTAAACCATAGGAGAGACTAATCAGCCACCATAGCCACCATTTATTCCGGCAGTACTTAAGAGTCAAAAACCAAAAAGACAGCCAGGCTAAAAAGATGCATCCCTGGTACGCCAATAAATAATTACGTGTAAAGATGATCCAGACGGGCGTCAGGAGCATAAAAAAACAACCCGTTACACAGGTTGATATCCACGCTGCCGCTCCCTTATTTGCTTGAGGATACTGCTCCTCTAAGCTCCGGTTATGAGGAATTTCAAATGCCAGCAGCATGATAAAGCCTGTGCTGATTGCTCCGCACAGAACGGACATCGCATTAAAATGAACTGCTCCGTGATCCGGGAATATCTGTGCAACAACTTTGATCAGTGCCCCCCAGAAATATCCATCCAGAGCCGGGAACGGACTGAAACCCAGATAGGCATTAAGATATTCTACAGACGTTCCCACAAAAGGAACCCGGCATAGGCTTAAAGTATAAATAATTAAACTTACAACAAAGCCTGTTCCAAACACAATGTAACGAGAATATTTCTGCATAGTTATGAATGAATAGAAAAAAAGCCCTGTCATTAACAGGGCTTTATCTAAAAATATTCAGGTCGTTCGTTTACTCGTGCAGCTTGCGATGTCTCCACAGCCCGACTATGGCTCCCAGTACAACTAAGGCTAAACTGGAAGGTTCAGGCACTGCCGCTAGCATGGTGCCGGATACGTCAAAGTTTTGCGGCCCGGGCGGTGCGCCTATTGCCGGATCCTGATCGACCAACGCCGGTGAAAGTCCACTTTCTGAAAACTCTGTTACCGAAGCAGATATGGTGGAATCAAAAATACGAATAAACACATTGCCACCGACAAAAGCATCTTCGCTCATGGCAAAGTCTGTTGCATCTGCAGTCGTTGCGCCAGGTATTAAAAATCCGGCAAAGGTAGTTGTGTGAGTTCCTATAACAATATCATCACCGCTAACGGCGAAAGGATCACCTGCATCAAAGCTGCCTGCTGTATTATCTGCTCCTGCATAGATCAGCTGTGCAAAGGAGCCCACGGGCAAATCAGTACTGCCGTCTGAGAGTTTAATCCCCCCGGTTGGCGTATTCCAATTAACAGAAATTGTTGCTTGAGCTGCTAAGGCAGTTGCAAAAATTAGATTTAATCCTAAAACAATTTTCTTCATAAAAATTAGACTCCTTAAGCTAGTTGCTTAAGGGAATACGTAAGGTTTATTTTCATTCCAAGTCAAGCTATTTGAAGTAGCGAACCAAAAAGAATCACCGGGTTTTAATACTAAGTTATCCGGGAACCAACCAAAGGGGAACAAGGTGGAAGATTCATTGTATCCATTAATCGGATCGAACTTATAAATGGTATCTCCCACTGCTGAAGCTTGCGATAAGCTGGTATCTGTCCATAGAATTTCTGCAGGATAAGCATAATTAATTAAGTTAAAACTTTTCACCGTCGGATCTCCGCTACCGGTAATCACCGATGAACTGGTGGGGGCTGTTACGGTGTCAGGAACTTCCCCGTAAAGGTAAAGGTTAATAGGACTTGTGCCCCCATCATCAGCTAAATAAAGCCAGAATGCTTCTCCTTCTAAGTTAGTCGTGTTTGGCTGCCAGCCAACAGGTTCTGCAAGTAAGGTTTCACCGGAAGTGTATACCTGATTCACAGAATCAAATACATAAATGGATGAGCCGACAGTAACGGGTGTATTAGCCCCAAACACATCAGTTGGAAGCATGATCCCGGATCCATCAAAATTATTAAAGGGCAATGAAATTAAATGAAAGGCGCCTAAATGACCGTCTCGCTTCACGTAACCTGCTGCGTTTCGACTGTTTACCTGAGCATTTGTGCTTAATGCGAAAATACTTATTAAACTTACTATTGATACGATTTTTTTCATACTGTTACCTTTGTTCTTAATTAAATCTATCTAATCTAATTAGCACATTACATGCCTACTTGACTATCATTAACTCTATTTTAATACATAAAATTGCAAGAAATAGGTAGGTATTTTTATTATTATGTCTAAGCTCTTCTGATTACCAGTTTTACATTTAGCCCAAAAGGTTAAATTTTTACCCAAAAAACAATCAATGAGGAAGAATGTTTTGCTTTAATTTTATCAAATTTATGAAGATAAAAATACTGCATATCTACGTATTTTAAAATATGACCCTTATCTGATTAATTAACCATGTATAATAAACAACTCATACTTTACTTTATCAGCGCCTATTTGATTGGCGCCATTCCCTTTGGACTCGTTATCGCAACCCTCAAAGGGGTTGACTTAAGAAAAGTAGGAAGCGGAAATATAGGTGCAACGAACGTTGTACGAGCGGTCGGGAAATCATGGGGTATGCTCACTTTTGCTCTGGATGCCTTGAAAGGATACGCTGCAGTTGCCTTACTTCCTCTCTTATTCAATGAAAGCTTTAGTATAAACCAAAGGCTTATTGCCGGGGTATTCGCCGTTCTCGGACACTCTGCTTCAATCTTTATAAAATTTAAAGGAGGGAAAGGTGTGGCTACGGGTGCAGGCTTTTTTATCGGGATCGCCCCGCTGGCGGCAGCTGCCGCACTGCTCATCTGGATTATTGCCTTTTTTTCAAGCCGTTACGTCTCCCTTTCATCGATCATTTCAGTTACCCTCGCGAGCATTCTCAGCTGGATTTACTACCGGGAAGAATCCATCTGGGTTCCTATCACCGTAACAATCCTTTCTTTACTCATTGTAATCCGTCACAGAGAAAATATAACACGCTTACTCAACGGAACAGAAAATCGTTTCGATAAAAAAAAGAAACAAACAGAAAACTAAACTAACATGGCTAATATTACGGTAATCGGAGATGGCGGTTGGGGAACCGCACTTGCAATAGTACTACAAAACAACGGACACGACGTCACCTTATGGGGCGCCTTTAAAGAGTATACAGAAGAAATGATCCGTACCCGGAATAATGTAAAATTTCTTCCCGGAGCAACCTTGCCGGATGCGTTAACATTAACCGCGGATATTGCGGAAAGCTGTAAAGACCGGGATGGTTTTGTTATCGCCGTGCCTTCAAAATTTTATGCCGATGTCCTGGGAAAATTCGCGGCACATATTCCCCCGGAAGCCTTTGTCGTCAGCGTATCCAAAGGATTCAACCGTGAAGATAAAGGCCTGATGACCGAAACAGCCGAACGGATTCTCCCTCAAGAACACATCGCAGCCCTGTCAGGTCCGAGCCATGCTGAAGAAGTTGCTAAAGGAGTACCTGCAGCAGTAACCATCGCATGTGAAGATAATGCCTGTGCCGAATTTTGGCAGCAGTCGTTCAACTCTGATACATTTCGCATCTATACTTCCAGTGATGTAATTGGCGTCGAACTCGGTGGCGCCCTTAAAAACGTACTTGCCGTAGCTGCAGGTATCGCTGACGGGATCGGTTACGGTGACAACACAAAAGCAGCACTCATTACCCGCGGACTGGCAGAAATGAAGCGCCTGGGCAAAGCTTACGGGGCCGACATAGAGACCTTCTCCGGGCTCAGCGGCATTGGCGACCTTATCGTCACCTGCGCAAGCAAGCTCAGCAGAAACCGTTCTGTCGGTGAACGCATCGGTAAAGGCGAAAAAATAGATGATATCCTCGGCAGCATGGACATGGTTGCCGAAGGCGTTTGGACCGCCCAAAGCGCCTATGAAATAGCTCTGGAAAAAAATATAGAGCTCCCCATAACTGAAGAAACCTACAATGTAATTTATAAAGGAAAAGACCCCAAAAAAGCAGTCAACGATTTACTCGCACGCAGCCCTAAATCAGAAACAACTTAAGTTAGATCAATCCACTCAGACGCCCACCGTTATGCACCCATCCAATATACTTAAATCTATCTTTAACTCCTTCATCCTGCTCTTGCTTGTAAGCTGCAACAGTATGAAACCCGGCGCAGCACTCTCCCTGGACGAGATCGACCTGCTCAAAGAAAATAAAGTAGACCCGCGAAAATACGGCCTTACCCCTTACCCTTCTGATCATGGCCCCTACTACAAAGCTGCGCATCGCTCTCATCCAGGTCAATTTGCGATACTGGACGGGAAATTCCCTAAAAATACGATGCTTCCCGTGGTGGAATTTCAGACCAGGCAAGGACATGAAATTATTGCCTTGATAGATACCCATGTACGCCAGTCATGGATCAGTTATGACATCGCCCACAAGCTGAAAGTAAAAGCCGCAGCCCTCGATGACAACACCATCTATCCAAGCCATCTAGAGGACGAAGTATTATCCTTTTGCGGACTCACCTGGAAATTTGAACTCGGAGATATGCATATCGAGAACTGTGCTGTTAATGTACGAACAGCGCTTAACGATCTAGGCCCTCTCAAACGCGGAATCAATAAACCGAAAATAAATATGATCCTGGGTAATGAAATGTTTGACAATCTTTCCGTTGTTCAATTCAGCTGGGGTAATGAAACCATTGCGCTCACCGCTGACGAAGAATATAAACCACGGCGCACCAGTTTTCTGGCTTACGCAACCATGGAACGCTATAAAGGTGCCATCGCCATCGAAGCAAAAATTGGAGCCTATAAAGGATACTGTATTTTAGATGTTGCAGGCGATTATGAAATTGTCGTCCCTGATACCTGGCCAAAAGAAAATACCAGCCTGCACATCAATAATTATAAACTGGATAATCTGGGGGTAAAACACGCTGATGAAGCATCGCTAAGCCACTGCCCCCTCCCGCGCATAGGCAATCAAGTACTCTCAAAAACAAGACTTACTTTAGATTACAAACGCAACGTTGTATTTTTTGAACAATAAATAACTTAAACCGAAGTTACCCCCGCAAAACGCACTAAAACTATTGCATAATCATCCGAAATTTTGATATGCTCTGCCCAACCAGGAGAACAATATGAAAAAAATTACCTCACTATTATTCGCAACGATCCTTATCCCTACCTTTGCCATGGCTGGAGCCCTGGGGGGTTATTTTAGTCATATCGACACAGAAGACGGAGGCGAGTCTGATGGCTTTGGCGGAAAACTTGTACTCAACTACTCAGAATCCGCCAGCCTGGATATACGCGCTGCCTTGTTTGATGACTTTGAAAATATCGATGATCTGGAGCTCATTCCGGTGGAAATTGGCTTAACCTTTTTTCTGGGTAAACTTGATCAATTCAGACCCTATCTTGGACTCGGCGCTGGGTATTATCTACTCGACTCAGAACTTGCTGAAATCGATGACGAAATTGGCTGGTATGGAACTTTTGGCTTACAACTACCGGTAGCAGACACCCTCAGCCTCTTTGTTGAAGGGCAATATCGTCAAATAGAAGGAACCTATGAAGGAAGCGATTTTGACCTCGACAACTTTAACAATGACCGAGCTGACCTGGATCTGGAAGGCCTTTCCCTTAACGCAGGTATTTTATTTGTCTGGTAAATGAGCTAACCTGGACATTGGGGTGCTATACATACAATGGATGGCATTTTAGCTCCCCATACATACAATGGACAGGTCCCTATTATCATGAGAGCTATACCCTTTGCCTTAAAGTTTTCAGAAGTGCTTGATATTTATAGGCAAGACGCAATATATAATCGCACGAAATTCTTTAACATAAACTATAACACGGGAATCATTTGATATGAGCCAAGAAAAATTACAAGAGCTTTCTAATCACATCGCTGTACTGAGTGCAGAAGGTGTACAAGCGGCCAATTCCGGCCACCCCGGTATGCCTATGGGATGTGCAGACATCGGTAGCGTACTCTGGAGTAAACACTTAAAACACAATCCTGCCGACTCAAAATGGTTCAACCGCGACCGCTTTGTTTTATCAGCGGGTCACGGTTCCATGTTCCTTTATTCACTCCTTCACCTCTTCGGATACGATCTAGGTATAGATGATCTCAAAAACTTCCGTCAACTTGGCGGAAAAACTCCAGGTCATCCGGAGTTCGGCCACACGGATGGAGTAGAAACAACAACCGGCCCACTTGGTGCGGGCATTTCTAACGCGGTTGGTATGGCTCTGGCTGCTAAAATCCAAGGTGAAAAATTTAACACCGCGGATCACAAAATTGTCGACGCAAACATTTACGCTATTTGTGGTGATGGATGCTTGATGGAAGGTGTGTCAGCTGAAGCCGCATCAGCCGCTGGTCACCTGGGTCTCGACAACATCGTTCTAGTGTACGATTCAAACAGCATCACAATTGAAGGTTCAACAGATCTTGCCTTCACTGAGGACGTAGCGATGCGTTTTCGCGCATACAACTGGGAAGTACTTGAGTGTGATGGGCACGACCTCAGTTCAATCGACGCTGCTTTGACGGCTGGTAAAAAATTTAATAAGCCAGTAATCATTATCGCGACCACAGTAATAGGTA
>Ga0265309_10001002_pt1 | contig 12128 bp, 10 predicted proteins | sample Helome_FD_192492 | JGI IMG/M metagenome (GOLD analysis project Ga0265309, IMG submission 192492) | Marine sediment microbial communities from subtidal zone of North Sea - Hel_20160524 (Illumina Assembly) | ecosystem: Environmental > Aquatic > Marine > Subtidal zone > Sediment ...
TATTGGCGCTGCCTGATGCACCAGTTCCGCCTCCATCACTTCCAACGATCAGGTTCCCAGTTTGTATGTCAGTGGTACCGCCTGATTGGTTGAAGGTGGCTCCAGTGGTGCTAGTATGGTCTCCAATTTCTACATCCCCAGAACGCACCGTTAAGGTGCCGCCGTTAACATTTAATGTGGCATCTGTGCCGCCCGATCGCCCCACGTTTACAGAATGTACACTCACTGAACCTGCATTTATATTGGCTGTGGATCCTACCGCAGTGGCTCCATTTTCTACAATTAAGTTTGAAGTTGCAAAAGCAGTGGCGCCATTAAAATTAAGCGTACTTCCCGAGCTGGCGGATCCAACAAGGAAGCTTGATCCTACATCGACGGTACCTGCATTAAGATTGGCTACTGCATTTTCACCAGATACATTAAAGAAATCATCCACGTTCACATCAGCTGTGCCTGATGTTGTAAAGGATGAATTTTCTGCGGCCACGTTTAAGCTTCCCGATCCATCCGCTATACCCACATTTAACGTGCCTCCGCTCATGGTGCCTGTACCTGTGGCATTTAATCCGATGTAAAAATTGTCATGCGCGTTAATCGTTCCTCCGGACATATCGAAGCTGCTGCCCGTAGCTCCTGCAACCTGTCCTATTGTTAGATCGCCTGCAACTGTTCCTACATCTAAGGTGCCCGCTGTAATTTCAAGTGTATTATCGCTCGTTGTAGCAGAATTGCCTACAAGTAGGTTGTCTTCTGTGCTAATGGTACCGCCATTGATTTCCAAACTAGAGCCTGATGAGCTTCCTTGTCCGACAACAATGATATCTGAGGCGTTAACATCTGCAGTGTCAGCTAGCGTCATGCGTGAATTGGTTCCTTGCCCGCTACCAATGATAATTGCTCTTGTATTTATTACTGCCGTACCACTTGCATTTAATACATTATTGTCCATTAGGCTGCCAGATCCTGAAGATCCAATCCCGATGTTGCCGGTATTATTAATTGTGCCGCCCGAAATGTTGGCCGTATTATTACCTCCATTAAGGTTGTTAGCTTGTCCTATTTTAAATGTGGAATTTATATCTGCAGTGCCCCCCGTCATGGTGAAGGTGTTACCAGCGGCGTTATAGCCAACGCTTAACTGGTTGTTTGCGTCAATGGTGCCTGATGAAAGAATAACTTCATTTCCAGTGCCCCCTATTCTGAATTGACCATCTGTTTTTAAGGTGCCGCCATTAACGGTTATTTGGTTGTCAGCGCCAGTTATGGAGCTAACTCCAGTTCCGGTAGCGTCTAAAGTTCCATCCGTAATCGTTAAACTCGTAGTACTGCCAGCAGCTCCTCGAACATCGAATCGATCCCATGTTGCTGTAACCCCTGTTTGGTTAAGGGTTGCTGTATTCCCTGAATTTATTCTACCTGTATCAATTGAGGTCGGCGCTACATCCCCAACCCAGTTTTCGACCGTGGTTATTTCGGAACCCGTTCCGCCGTCATCCCAATCAATCGTGGCTGCAAAAGAGAAATGTGTGCATACAAATACCGTAGCAATTGCTGCGATAATCCCTGCTCTAGCTCTTGTATTAGCCGACATCTCTAAGGTGCTATATTTCTTAAAATTTCCCATATTTTCCTGCAAATAATTATATTTTGCATTACATTTTGTTCAAACGTCTTAAAATAATACACATGGATTTCGCCTACGTCAAAAGAAAGTTGTAAATAATGTACAACTATATGTACAAGATTGATCAACATCTAAACACCTGTAAATAGGCACTTTATGTATAATCTAGCGCGGGTTGAGCCGGAGTGCCGAAAAATAAAAAAAGAATTTTAGAACTTTAATGTGCAAAAAGGCCATTTTAAGGGCTTTACTGGCCCTGGAAGGGACTGAAAATTCACGCGAAATCGTGCCCCGGTTGCTCCGCCGGAGCGAATGTTGAACAAAAATAAATAATGCGCTATTTTATGGAGACGGTAAACAACCGTTTTAGCTCAGCCTAAAGCCTATCCACGGCGAATTTCAGATCCTTTGAACGTAACCTGAATTCTATAGATATCTTTATTGAAACAGCAGATCTCACCGCTTTGCAGATCTACTTTTTCGGGAACCTGCATGACATGTTTGTCGACAACGGCATGGTAGCCGCGTTCTGAAAAGATGTCGATTACCATAGCTATAGCCAAAGGATTAGCGAAAATCGTGTTTTCTGAATTCACCACCGCACGACCGGAAAGCGCATGACGTTGAACAATGGGCATAAATTTCTGCTCAATAATTTTGAGCACGTCCGTAAACAGCATATTATGCTCAAGAGAATATTCATCAAGCCGTTTTACTAATTCCTGACGCGCACCCAGAATAATTTCGCTGGCGAGGGGTATGTGTCGAAGACACTCAAAGGTGCGCGGGTCAAGCTCCAGTAAGCTCTGATACTGTAACTCATTAAGAATATTTTCTTCCACTTCCTGAATGCTTCCTTCTGCATTAATGAAATGATAATGATAGATTTCTTTGAGTGATTGCAGGGCATCCCATGTTTTTTCTTTAAACACGCGATACCTTTTCTGGGCGGCTTCCGGACTTAAATCGGTATCCCGGAGTTCTTTGATCTCCCCAATGCCCGTTTCTTTAACTTCTCTGTTGTGAGCTTCTATTTGCCGGCCGCGGTACAGCTGACGTTCCACAGATGTTTTTTCTTCTACAAAGAGTACCATCACGTGGAAGGTGGGGCGCCTGAAGTTCTTTTCAAGCGGGCTGTTTCTAAATTCCAGATAAAGGTTGTTGATGCGGTCGCCTAAGAGTTTCATACACTCAACCTGCACCCGGGTTCTGGGAAATCCGTCTAATATAACCCCGTCTCTAAAAGGTTCTTCGATGATTTTTTTAAAAAGAAGCGTAATGACTTCACGATCTCCAACCATGCCGCCTTTATTTTTAATATCTTCCATCTCGGGGGAGGTCAATAAAGAGCTGATGACTACCGGCGGGCATTTTAAGCCTCTTGCTTTGGTGATAAAGTCTGTTTGAGTGCCTTTACCTGAACCGGGGGCACCGCCTAAAAGGATAATTTCTTTGGGGAAGCGAAGTCCTTCATGACCCAATTCTTCTTCTAATTCCTCCCATACTGTGTTGAAAATCACGTGTGCATCTTTGATTTCTAAATCCACATGCGGATCTTCTTCGGGTATGATGTCTATATCCATTTTATTTTATTGGATTTTATGAAAGAGCTTGTCAATAGTATTGGCTATGAAGCTTAAAGTTATACTCGCCTTACTGTTAATCTCTACCGCTGCGAAGGGGGAGCTTTGCGAAAATGCAATCCCGGTCTCTCAAATTCCTGAAGGAATGGTATATCTGGAAGGCGGCCTTTTTGTCATGGGCTGCGAAAGGGCCTATGTGCATGAAGAGGGTCCTTTACATCAAGTGAAGGTCGATCCTTTCATGATCGATAAAACCGAAGTGACCAATGCCCAGTTCAAAGAGTTTATAGATGCCACGAGCTATAAAACAGTAGCGGAGCGTCCGCTCGACCCCAAAGAGTTTCCGCAGGCGACAGCCGATATGCTTGAGCCGGGTTCCATAGTTTTTCAGGGCACGGAAGAACGGGTTAAGATGAACGATATCCTTCAGTGGTGGAAATGGGTGAAAGGCGCAAGCTGGAATCACCCTGAAGGCCCTGAAAGCACCATAGACGATCGACTGGATCATCCGGTCATTCATGTGGCCTACGAAGATGCACAAGCGTATGCAAAATGGGCAGGCAAGCGTTTACCTACCGAAGCCGAATGGGAGTATGCTGCGCGTGGCGGCTTAAAAGGGAAGATGTTCTCCTGGGGCGACGAAGAATATCCGGAGGGGAAAACCCTGGCAAATTTCTGGCAAGGCGAATTCCCTCATGAGAATCAACTCAAAGACAAATTTTATGGCTTGGCTCCCGTGAAGTCATTTCCGCCAAACGGGTTTGGCCTGTATGACATGGCGGGAAATGTTTGGGAGTGGACGGCTGACTGGTTTCGGATCGATTACTTTGCGATCAGCCCCGAAGATAATCCCAAAGGGCCTGCAGAATCACATGATCCACGGGAACCGGGGATGAAAAAACGGGTGACCAAAGGGGGTTCTTATTTGTGCAGTATCAGCTATTGTTTCCGATACCGTCCCGGCGCGCGCAGCTGCTCAGAAATTAATTCCGCAACTTGCCACACGGGCTTTCGCTGTGTAAAAGATTTATAGAGAGTGAAGGGTGGGAATAGCTCTCGCAAAGAGCGCTAAGGGCGCAAAGGGTTTATGAACGAAGAAGAGATCGCTAAGGTTGTAGTCGACAGCTCAATCAAAGTTCATAGGGCTTTGGGACCAGGGTTGCTGGAATCTGCATATGAAAATGTCTTAGTTCACGAGTTGATAAAAGCGGGCTTGTCTTGTGAAGTACAGGTGTTGATTCCAATTAATTATGATTCTAAAACTTTTGATAATGGGTTTCGGGCAGACATAGTGATAGAAAATAAAGTGATTCTAGAGCTAAAGGCTGTAGAAAAAGTTTTGCCTGTTCACCATAAACAATTATTAACTTATCTAAAATTAAGCCAACTTAAATTAGGCTTTCTATTAAACTTTAATATGAAACTAATGAAGGATGGGATAACTCGTTGTGTCAATAATCTTTAGATTCTTTGCGTACTTAGCGCTCTTTGCGAGAGTTGTAATTCCTTTTGATAACTCTAAAATAAACTGGTAATCACTCCGTTTATTTTCCTGTACGCACCCCCATTATTAAAATACACTTACGACTATGAAAGTTAAAACGGCCATCCTCCAGCTTACCAGTACCAGTGATATCGATCACAATCTTGCGTGTATAGATGCGCAACTTTCAGAAGCCGCGAAGCAGGGGGTGCAGCTAATTTGCCTGCCGGAAAATGCGCTCTGGTTTGGTGAGGAGTCAGACAGGCGGCGCGGGGTCGATGAGGTCGAATCTAAAAGCGAACAATTTTTTACCGAAAAAGCGGCTGCGTTGGAAGTGTACATTCTGGCGGGCTCCATAGCTGTAAAAGCAGGCGATAAAACTTTTAATCGCTCTGTTTTATTTCAGCCCGACGGGGAGCGCATACACTATGATAAAATCCATTTATTTGATGCGGCATTAAGCGATCGGGAGTATAAAGAATCCGAAGGCAGCGAAGCAGGTAAGCATGTGGTGCTTGCAGATACTGCCATTGGTAAGATTGGTTTGAGTGTTTGTTACGACCTTCGCTTTCCCGAGTTGTACAGGAGTTTGAGTGAGCAGGGGGCACAAATCCTGACAGTGCCTTCCGCCTTTACCGTCCCCACTGGGGAAGCACATTGGGAAAGTTTACTGCGCGCTCGCGCTATAGAAAATCTTTGTTATGTCATTGCTCCGGCGCAATGCGGAGAAAATTATCCCGGACGCGAAACCTACGGGCACTCCATGATTATTTCTCCCTGGGGAGAAGTGCTTTGCGAATTGGGAGAAGAGCCGGGAGTGGGGTACGCAGAAATTGATTTAGCTTATCTTAAAGAATGCAGGGAGAAACTTCCATGTTTAGATCATCGGCAATTATAAATTCTCTATTTTTATGTTTAACCCTGCAGGCAGAAGAGCTGAAGCAGGCCCGATCAGAACATGCGATGATTTCCACTGCCGATGTAAGGGCTTCTCAGATTGGCATTGATATGCTTAAGCAAGGTGGAAATGCAGCGGATGCCGCAGTGGCTGTAAGCTTCGCCATTTCTGTATTACGTCCCCAGTCGACCGGTATTGGAGGGGGTGGTTTTGCCTTAGTGCGCATGGCAAAAGATAAAAAGGTGGAGGTCTATGATTTCAGAGAGCGGGCACCCGCTCTGGCTCATCGGGATATGTACCTAGAAGAGGGGAAGGTCATTAAGGATAAATCACGTCAGGGGATCGCTTCCGCCGGCAGCCCGGGTTTGGTGAAAGGGATTCACTTGCTCCATAAAGAGCATGGACACCTTTCCTGGGCTGATTGTGTATCCCCTTCGATTAAATTGGCCGCAAAGGGTTTTGTGGTAAATAAAGATCTGGGTGAGTCGATCCTGAGAAAAAAAGAAATGCTGAATAAAGATCCGCAAGCGGCGAAGATTTTTAATGTAAAAGAAGGAGAGCTGCTCATTCAGAAAAATCTGGCGGAAACACTCCGAAAAATTCAGCAGGATCCCGAAACATTTTACCATGGTTTTTTTGCCGACGCCTTAGATGAATATTCCAAAGACCGTAAAGGCTTTTTGCGGAAAGAAGATTTACATAACTACCGTGTAAAAAAGCATAAGCCTATTCATGCGAAAATCAGAGGCCTGGATGTATATACTATGCCGCCTCCGAGTTCTGGTGGCATTCATTTAGTGCAAATGTTAAAAGCGCTGGAGCACGTTAAAGCTGAAGAAGAATTTAATCATTACTTAATTGAAATCATGCGCCAGGCTTTTGCGGATCGAGCGTATTATATGGGCGACCCGGCCTTTGTGGACATTCCCGGATTTTTAACATCGGACGACTATACAAAAGTCATGTATGACACCGTGCAGGAAACAGCTCGCGAATCAAAGGAGCTCAGTCACGGAATCATGGCAACTACAGAAAGTGAATCTACAACCCACTTTTCCATCATTGATGCAGAAGGGAATTGCGTGAGTTCTACCCAGACCATTAATTACTTGTTTGGCTCCGGGGTCATGGTGCCGGGAACAGGGGTGTTTTTAAACGATGAAATGGATGACTTTTCAATTAATCCCGGGGTGCCGAACCTGTATGGATTGATAGGGGGTGAAGCGAATGCGGTTGCTCCGGGGAAAACTCCGTTGAGTTCTATGACCCCTACGATCATACTTAAAGAAGGGGAGCCGTATTTAGTTTTAGGGAGTCCGGGTGGTCCGCGAATTATCACGGCAGTTTTACAGGTTTTTGTGAATATCGTTTTTGACGGGATGAAACTGGATGAAGCGGTTGTAGCCGGTCGACTTCACCAGCAATGGTTTCCTGACAAAGTGTTTATTGAAAAAGAAAAATTTAGCGCGGATGAAGTCCGTGTCCTAGAGGAGAAGGGGCACAACTTAGTGAAGAACCCTTTTTACATGGGCGATATTCAGGCGATTATAAAGGAAGAGGATGACTCTCTTTGGGGAGTATCAGACATCCGGATGCCGGGCGCTCCGCTTGGTTATTAATAGGCCTAAATTGAGTTGTAAGTACTTCCTGTATTATTTAGGTTTTGATGCATGAATCCTATAGAATCCATTAAAGTAAGGTTTAAGTATTTTTTATATATGGAAATGCTGCGATTAAGTAATAAAAAAGCGTATGAGCACGAGCTGAAACGCAAGCGAGGAGAACTTACTTTTGTAGATCTTTTAAATGCGAATGAATTACCACGCTGCCAATATGCATATGGATTGTATCACGCTGCTCAACAAGCCATCGCCTGTGATGAACATGAAATTACCGCAATTGAATTTGGTGTTGCCGGAGGAAATGGTTTAGTCGTTATGGAGCAGCATGCCATAACGATCGAAAAAGAAACAGGGGTTAAGATTCGAGTGTTTGGTTTTGATTCCGGGAAGGGAATGCCCGCTCCTACGGACTATAGGGACACTCCTTATATCTGGGAGGAAGGTTTTTTTGATATGGATGAGGAAAAGCTCCGTTCACGTTTAACAAAAGCAACATTGTGTTTAGGCCCTGTAGAAGAAAGCGTCGTGGAATTTGCTGCACGGGATGATATTCCACCTATAGGGTTCATAGGTTTTGATTTAGATTACTATAGCTCAACGGTAGCGGCATTTAAATTATTGGAATCATCACATGATAAATATTTACCGAGAGTATTATGTTATTTTGACGATATTATTGGCGACGATTGGGAAATGCATACAGAGTTCACCGGCGAACTTTTGGCAATAAAAGAATTTAATCATTCCCATGAGAAAAGAAAAATAGCTCCTATAGCTAACCTTCGCCACAAGCGAATAATCCCGGCAAGATGGAATGAGCTTATATTTACGTTTCAGTTATTTGATCACCCAAAGTTTGCTGCCCGGAAAGGGAAGCGGAGCACCTGGGAAATGGATTTAACCTGATCTTTTAGGCAAATTTACGGACGAGCCCGGTAACCACCCCTTGGATAATGAGTTCAGTAGTGGGAATGAGCTCAGGGTAATCCGGATTCTCCGCTTGTAAAAAAGCTTTTCCGTTTTCACGTACAAAAGTTTTTAAGGTGTTTTCGTTATCAATGAGCGCGGCAACGACATCTCCGCGCTGAGGCGTCGTTCCATGCTCGCATACGACAATATCTCCTTCGCAAATATTACGCCCTATCATGGAGTCTCCGCGGACTTTTAAGGCAAATGTTTTTGCCCCCGCTTTAATGCCCAGACTGCCGGCATCGACCGTGATGCAGCCATCCACTTCCTGTTCGTCGTTTGAGGCGAAGCCCGCAGGAATAGTTCCGTAAATGGGAATATCAACAAGTCGCTCCCGCATTTCGCGCAGGGGTTCGATAATTTTGAGTGCACGGGCTTTGTTGGGCAGCTGCTCCAGGTAGCCTTTCCGGATGAGGGCTTGTACATGGTCGCGTGCGGCGTTCATACTTTTATAGTTAAAGTGTGCGGCAATTTCCCGCAGGGTTGGGGTATTCCCTTCCACGGCCTGCACGTCTTTAATGAAATCCAGTATGTCTTGTTGTTTTGCGGTTAGTTCTTCCATAGCTGTTCTCCTGCTCACTGTACATTATTACAGTAATGGTTTTAGGGTCGCTGGTCAACTGTTTTTTTCTAAACTAACTTTAAGTCGTGACTTTTAACGCATTTACAGGTGTTTTGATGACATGTTAGCCAAATACAGATTCAGCGTTTTCTTATGTATCTTCAGCGTTGTGGGGACTTTTTTAGTTTCCGCAGATAAATTATTATTGCCTGAACAGATGCGCGAAACTCCCGGGCTGGGCTGGCTGGTCGCAGGCAGGAATGCGAATATACGTTTTCTGCCTTCCAATGATTCTCCGGTTGATAATGCTTCTTTGGAGCTCTTTGCCCCGCAGGGGGTGAGCGGTTATATCACTACGGAGTTGGTCGATTTCAATAATTTTGCTTCATCCATAGAAAGTAATGAGTACAGCGGGATATCTTTTTGGTGTAAAGGGGATGGCAGCAAATCACTCGGCGTTATTGGTTTTGGTTTGGGCTTAAAACATCATGCTATGTTTTCATTAACAAATACAAACTGGCATCGAGTGGAAATTCCATTTTACAACTTTAGACCGAAGATCAGCAAGATAGAGGGGCCGGGCTTTTTAGGGTTGGCAATTGCCCCGATCGGGATTCGAATGGTTGAATTTGCGATGGATGATTTACGCCTGTATAAGGAACCACAGGGAGAAGCGGAGGAAAAACTCCCTCAAAAAACATTCATTAATTGGAGCGGGACCTATGACGCAAGAGACTATATATCCGGCCCGAACTTAGCCGACGATCTTAAAAAATGGAAAGACAAGCTGGGTATAAACATTCTGTTTATATGCGATGATGTAGTGTTGGGAAAAGGAACGGATTTTAAGATGAGCAGAGGCGGGTATCTGTTGTCCTGCCTTCCCAGGTTGAAGTATAAACTGGGAAAATTGTTTGGAGAAAAAAAGGTGAGCCTTTCTCTGGAGCGCTACGATGCGGCCGTGGATAAATGGATGAGTGTGGGGCCCGGTTTCTTGAGGCGTAGCGGACTGAATATATTTGTGAAGTCAGCGAGCGGGATGTTGATGGAGCAGATGCTGGATTTTGAAACAAGCTTTAAGCTGTGTTCTCCTGATGTGGTCATTATACAAAAGGGATTGGATGACCTGATGTACAGTGACCCTGAATCTTATGCTGAATCGCTGGCCAGCTTAATTACATCTTATCAGGGAACGGCCAGAGTAGTAGTTTGCAGCCCGCAACCCTCTATTCATAACGAACAGCCTGGTTTCGCTGAAGCCGCAAAAACGGTCGCAGAAGCGCATGACGTTATTTTCGTTGATGTAAATGCGGCTTTTTCAGCTCGCGGGCGGGCTGCCTTAAGTGCATTATACATGGACTCTGAGCAATTAAACCGGTATGGCCATGAAATGATGGCGGAGATAATGTACAGTATATTTACAGATCAAGTGAATCGTATTTGGAAAGTGAAACCTTAATATGAGAAAAACCCTATTCTTATTTTTAATTTGCATGGCTGCAGGGAGTTCCTTGCCTGCCTATGATCTAAACCAGGCCGAAATTAAAATTAATATCGCACGCGAGGACGTCGAACTGAGCAAGAGTTCAATAAAAGATATTGAGAATAAACTCACTAAGCTGCGGTTGGCGGAGCCTCAGGATCAAGAAAAAATCGCGAAGTATGAGAATTACCTTAGCCGCCTGGAAAAATTACTGGAAGCCCAGGAGAAAAGCCTGCATGAAATGGAAGAGGTATATAAAAAATTTCTGGAAGCAGAGATAGCCACGAAACCTAAAACCGAACAAGAGGATGTCGTTGATTGGAAAATATCCGAAGAACCTGAAGTAGAGGAAGGCTCTGTAGAGGCTCTGGAAAGAGAGCTGGCCAAATCATTAGGTGAGTTTGATGATTTCATTTTAAAGGAACAGGCTTCCCTGGAAGAACAGCTGGAAGAAATTGAAACACGCCACGCGAATGAAATTGAAGAACTTAAAAAAGCGGCTGAAGAGGCGAAACGCCGAAGTTCCGGAGAGGGCGAAACGACGCCCACTGACGGAGAGCACGGCGAAAACAATTCTGATTCAGAATCTGTAAGCGGAGAAGAAGCGGACGCTAAAGATAAAGAATCGAATAAAGATGCTGAAGGGGAGTCAGGCGACCGTGATGCCGAGCAGCCGGAAACGGAAGGGGCTGCAGGCGAAGGGACAGAGAGCGATTCTGAAGGCGGCAATGCGCAGCGGGATGCGGCTACGGATGACGTGGTGGCTCGTCAACTTCGAGAGGCAGCTGAAGCGGAAAAAGATCCCGTTCTTAAAGAGAAGCTCTGGAAAGAATACGACAACTATAAAAGCTCTATATAAACAAAGTATTTAGGTATTTATATCAAGCAACATTGATCCGTTCAGCTGCAGATCCACTTACGACGGAAGAAAACCGCTTGTTTTTCCGTACCATTCACGTCCTCAAAATCCCTGTTTTTACCATGTTTGGCAGGTAAGATTCTGAATGTTTGTCATTTTCATACTCTTTTTTCATTTTTTTACTTTTTGTAAACAGCCCAAATAAAACATCTTACATCATTTAGTTTAAAAAAGTTGCAAACATTACGAAAAATACCCTTTACATAAACCACCTAAAACGTATATATTAAGCTCAACGACAGGATATGACGTATTAAGAAACTGAAAGGGTAAGAACGATGAACAAATTAGTAACTAAAATAGCAACAGTATTAGTAGCACTATTTATCAGCATGAATGCATTAGGAAATGGTGAAGATGTAACCATTATGATTGCGGGTGCAGACGGAACGATCAGCTTTGCGGTTGATTACAGCGCAGACGCTTTTCTATTAGCGGGATTTGATGAATCTCCTTTAGTACTTGATGTTACTGATGAAGAAGCTCCGGTTATCGTTTCCTATATTTCAGTTGAAACAGGAAATGACTTTGCAGCCTATACCGCTTTAGATAGCGGGTCATCCATATTTGCCGCATCTGCGGGTTCATTCATTGAAGTTGATCAGATCGACCTTTATTAAGAAAATTTACAACATATAAGGGAATATGATCCTGTATTTCCTTTACCCTTAAAGACCGGAGTCATCCGGTCTTTTTTTATGCATTATATTTCATCGGCACCTGGATGGTTGTTAAAGCTGCTTTATACAGCGAAATAACCAGAAAGTATCTTTGAATAATTTCTAGCTGTGACGTTCTAATATGCTAGCTTTGTCTTATACATATGATGAAACACCTAACATTACTAATCGGTTTAATTACGGCCATGATTTTGGCGGGTTGCGCCACTACGGGACCAACCGCTTCTACGACTCCACTCTCCATTGCCTTAACTGAACTGCCTGAAGAAGAGCTCCTGGATGTGGGTATTCAACTATTTGAATTC
>Ga0265309_10001005_pt1 | contig 12093 bp, 12 predicted proteins | sample Helome_FD_192492 | JGI IMG/M metagenome (GOLD analysis project Ga0265309, IMG submission 192492) | Marine sediment microbial communities from subtidal zone of North Sea - Hel_20160524 (Illumina Assembly) | ecosystem: Environmental > Aquatic > Marine > Subtidal zone > Sediment ...
CCTTTCTGGTAGGTCGGGGTGCCGAGATAGCGTCCGGTGTAGCGGTTGTCGATTATCTCCGGTTCGGTTGAAAGTACCGTTGGAACCTCAAGTAATTGTGCAACCGGTGCAGTAACAAACAGGTTGGTTGCACTAATGATAAGCAATTCGTGGTTCTGCCTGCGATGGTCATCGAGCAGCTCCCGGGCGCCCGGCGCAATTATCGGCTTTATCCAGTTTTCTACAAAATCGGCACGCCAGGCGTGGAGTTCTTCGATAGGGAATTGTGTTAGTGGTTTAAGCGCAAATTCAAGATACTGCTCACTATCAAGGGCACCACGCTGATAATCCTGGTAGTAAATCTCGTTACGCGCACGATATTCCTGCTCATCGACGATGCTGTTTTCGACCATGTATTCGCCCCAGAGATAGTCGCTGTCACCGGTGATAAGAGTGTGATCGAGATCGAAAATTGCGAGGGTCATGGTTAGTTTCCGGTGTCGTGACTTGCTGGTTTCAGAATGTCTATGTCAGAATGGGCGGCCCAGATTCTAAACGATTTATAGCGACCAGCGAAATGATAGATACAGATGGATACCGCGCCAACGTCGGGATAGTGCTATGTAACGATGCCGGCCAGGTAATGTGGGCTCGGCGCATCGGGCAGGATGCCTGGCAATTTCCGCAAGGCGGAATAGCTGCCAATGAAGATCCTCGTGACGCGATGTATCGTGAACTCTGGGAAGAAACCGGGCTGGAAGCGGGTAATGTTTCACTGCTGGCCGCTACCGATAGCTGGCTGCGTTATAAATTGCCGAAACGACTTATGCGGCGTTCGGAGCCGCGTTGTGTCGGGCAAAAGCAACTCTGGTATCTATTGCGACTCGAGGCAGATGAGACGAGTTTCGACCTGGCGGCTTCGGGAACACCGGAGTTCGATCACTGGGAGTGGGTCGACTACTGGTACCCGGTGGAGAACGTGGTATTTTTTAAACGCCGCGTATACCAGTGCGCGCTTGCACAACTCGAAACCAGACTACCATCGGCAACTGCTAACCCAGACGGCTGATTTACTCTTGCAGGGGGGATAAAAACAGTGGCATCGATGATTCACAGGTTGCAACGCATCGTACAGGAGGTCAACCGGGCCCCTGATATCGATCATGCGCTTGTGTTGATCACCGCGAGTCTGATCCAGGACCTTAATGCCGATGCCTGTGCCATCTATCTGGCCGACGAAGACGACAGGGACCTGCTGGTTTTGCAGGCTTGTGAAGGCCTGAATCCTGAAATTATTGGCAAGGTCAAGCGTAAACTGGGCCAGGGCCTGGTCGGAACTATCGCGGCGCGCGCCGAAGCCATGAATCTGATCGATGCCCCCGGGCACAAGAAATTCATGCTGGTGCCCGACTCCGGTGAGGTCGAATTCCCGATACTACTCGGTGTGCCGATAATTGCGCACCGCGATGTATTGGGGGTCATCTCGGTGCAGCGCGCCGAAAATGCCTTTAACGAAGATGAAGAGGCTTATCTGACCACCCTCGCGGCACAGCTTGCGACCTCGATTGAACGTGCCGAAAGTCAGGGTCGTTTCAGTACCGAGCAAACCACCCATATGATCAAGGGCGTAGCGGGCGCCCCGGGTATGGCTATCGGTGAGGCCATGGTGCTCAATCGCGGGGTGAACCTGGAATCGGTGCCGAACAAGAAAGCCAGTGATATCGAGGGTGAGCTAGGAAGCTTCAGAGAAGCGGTACGCAAGGTTTGCGCAGAGTTGACCTTGCAGGCGGAAAAGATGCGAGCCGCGCTACCGGAAGAAGAATGCGCCTTGTTCCTGGCCTATGCGCAAATGTTGAGTGGTGGGTCACTCATCGATGACACCGAAAAAAATATCTCTGCCGGCAACTGGGCGCCGTCCAGCTGGCGAGACACAGTCGAACAGCATGCTTATGTCTTTACTCAGATGGAAGATCCGTACCTGTCTGAACGCGCAAATGATATTCGTGATCTTGGCCTGCGTGTATTACGAAAATTAATGCTTGAGCAAAGCCTGTACCTCGACTTTCCTGAGCAGACCATTCTCGTCGGCGACGAAGTGACCGCGACCGATCTGGCCGATGTACCGCTGGATTGCCTCAGTGGGATCGTTTCCGCCCATGGCAGTAGTTCTTCGCATGTAGCGATTCTGGCGCATGCGCTGGGTATACCTGCTGTTATGGGGGTGCCAAACTTGCCGGTAAAACAACTCGATGGAGTAAGACTGGTTGTCGACGGCTATAACGGATCGGCCTTTATCAATCCGGATAAGTCGGTGCTCGACGAGTACAGCCAATATCTCGAAGAAGAAGCGGCTATCGAGCAGGACTTGCTCGAACTCAAGAATCAACCCGCGCTTACGATTGACAGGCATCAGGTTACCCTGCTGGTAAATTCGGGTTTGATGTCAGATCTCACGCCGTCGCTGCGCAGTGGTGCTGAAGGAGTAGGGCTTTATCGCACCGAGATTCCGTTTCAAATCCGCGACCGCTTCCCGAGTGAAGAGGAGCAATATCTTATTTACAAGGACGTGCTGGACACCTTCAGGGGAATGCCGGTGGTGTTGCGTACCCTCGACGTTGGTGGCGACAAGCCACTGAGTTATTTCCCTATTAACGAGGCCAATCCCTTTCTCGGCTGGCGTGGCGTGCGTATAACTCTCGATCATCCCGAGATATTCGTTACCCAGGTACGCGCCATGATTCGGGCCAACGTCGGCGTTAACAATCTGGAAATCCTGTTGCCGATGATTAGCGGCAAGGCCGAGCTGGTTGAGTCGCTGGTGCTGATTAATCGCGTTCGCGACGAAATTGAAGAAGAGCTTGGCGAGACCATATGGTTGCCCAAGATCGGTGCCATGATCGAAGTGCCGTCAGCCGTGTATCAGATCGAAGACATCTGTTCGATGGTCGATTTTGTTTCAATTGGCACCAACGATCTGACGCAGTACCTGCTCGCGGTTGATCGCAATAATGAAAATGTCGCCGATCTCTATTCTTCATTGCACCCCGCGGTCCTGAAAGCCATGTTCCAGATCGTGGAAGGAGCCGCGCTGAGCAATACTCCGGTAAGCGTTTGCGGTGAGCTCGCAGGTGATCCACTAGGGGTTATGGCCTTGCTGGGTATGGGTATAGACAGTCTTTCGATGAGTGTCGGTAGTCTGCTGCGCGCGAAGAAAGTCATTATGTCTTTCAGTCATGCGGAGCTCGTCGAAATGCTAAAGCGGGCGTTAACCATGTCCGACGCTTTCATGATTCGTGAAATGTACGCCGGCAAGCTAGATCACCGCGGACTCGGGGGACTGATCCGCGCCGGTAAATGACGCCGCCCTCAGCGAAGTCATTCCGGAAGCCGCGCAGTGCCTGGCGATTCACCGGTCCGCCGGAATCCTGTAAGAACGCCCTGATATCAATATCACTTTCTTTCGTGCACTAAGACCTGACTCCTAAAACGGCTTAACGACGGCGAGTATTACGACCACAAACAACACCAGTACAGGCAGTTCATTGAACCAGCGAAACCATATATGTGAGCGTTGACAGTGATTATTCGCCAGTTCTCGCAGGAGTTTACCGCAGTAAAAATGATAACCAACCAGGGCTGCCACCAGGACCAGCTTTAAATGCAGCCACCACATACTGGCATAGGCGGCCCAGGCATAGTCGAACAGTAGCCAAAGCCCGAAGACGATTGTGAGCAGCATCCATGGCGTAATGAAGCGGTAAAGCTTGCTTTCCATCAGCACCAGGCGGGCCCTGACATCCTCTTCTTCAGCCATAGCATGGTTAACGAACAATCTCGGCAAATAGAATAAGCCGGCAAACCAGGCCACCATGAATACAATGTGAAATGCTTTTACCCAAATCATTAAAGAATCTCTCAGCAAGTTTTGCTAAACGATTGTAAACTGTACTCTTTCAATAGGATATCTAATGTATTTCAATGGTCTCGAATTACTATCAATGTATAATGCTGCGTCCATTTTAAAGGCATGATTCACTTAAAAGAATGATCAAGGTTGGAATAGTTGGTGGCACCGGGTATACCGGGGTGGAATTGATGCGCTTACTGGCGCAGCATCCCCAGGTAAAACTGGAAGTCATTACTTCGCGGTCGCAAGCTGGCAGTGCGGTTGCCGAGTTGTTCCCGAATTTGCGTGGCAAGGTCGATTTGAATTTTAGCGAGCCCTCGGCAGAATCCTACCGCAACTGTGACCTGGTGTTTTTTGCCACACCAAACATTACGGCAATGTTACAGGCTGAAGAATTGCTCGAATCCGGGATCAGGCTAATTGATCTGGCGGCGGACTTCAGGATCAAGCACATCCCGACCTGGGAACAATGGTACGGCGCAACCCATGTATGCCCGGCATTGGTCGAGGAGGCGGTTTATGGGCTGCCCGAATTAAACCGCGAAGCGATTCGGCGCGCTCGCCTGGTTGCCAACCCTGGCTGTTATCCGACGGCGGTAATTCTGGCACTGATGCCACTGTTGGCAAACAATTTGATCGATTCAAAATCGATCATTGCTGATTGCAAGTCCGGTACCAGTGGCGCTGGCCGCAGCGCCAGTATCGGTACTGCATTTTGTGAAGTTACCGAGTCGGTCAAGGCTTATGCGGTGTCCGGGCATCGTCACCTGCCGGAAATTCGAGAAATCCTGCAGACCCTCGATGCCGACGCCGACCTGGTTTTTACCCCTCACCTGATGCCAATTATTCGTGGTATTCACGCGACCGTCTATGCAGATGCCAGGGGATCGGCCGACCGGGTACAAAGCCTGTTCGAGGAACATTATCGCGATGAACCTTTCGTCGATGTAATGCCTGCGGGAGCACACCCGGAAACCCGTAGCGTGCGCGGGGCCAATACCTGTCGAATTGCGGTGCATTTCCTGCCGGAGGCGAACAAGTATGTGGTGTTGTCGGTAGAGGATAACCTGGTCAAAGGTGCGGCCGGCCAGGCAATTCAGAATATGAACCTGATGTTTGGCCTGGATGAAAGCGCCGGGCTGGAAGCTCCGGGGATGATACCTTGAGTAAGCTGCATCGTGGATTTCAGGTCAGGCAGTATCAACCCTGGAAAATCTGGCTTGGCATAGGCTCGATAATCGCACTGATGGGACTGTTTTTCTATATGGGCGAGGGATATCAGGCCTACGAACTGGATCGTTTACGGCTTGAACGTGAAACCCTGGTCAATCGCATCGCAGAGCTGGAAAGCCGTAACCACAACCTGGTGCAGAAAAATGCCCATCTGGAAGGCAGTAGCAAAATTGAACGCGACGCCTATGAACTGTCCAACCAGGAACTGGTAAGACTGCAGCAGGAGTTGTTGGCGCAAAAGGAGGAGCTGGTCTTTTACCAGGGTATTGTTTCCCCCAGCGATGCAGCTTTAGGCGTAAATCTTCAGTCTTTCGAAATGCGTAAAAAGAATAATCAGAATCAATACAGCTACAAAATGATCCTGACCAAGAGTGGCAAAAGCACCAAAAAGATTCAGGGGGGCACCAGTGTGCTTATTCGCGGCGAGCATGGTGGTAGCGTCAGTGAACTTAAAATATCGGATCTGGCGCTTGAAAAACCGGCGAAAGACTCCAAATTCTCCTTTCGATACTTTCAGGTTTTTGAAGGGGATATCGCATTACCTGACGGTTTTGTTCCTTTTGAGGTAGAAATTGGCATCAAACCAACTACAAAGAAGGTAAAATCTTTTTCAGAAACTATTTCATGGGTGCGCGTTTTGTCCGAGGGTGTATAAATGTTTGGCAGAAAAAAGGGGTTCAGCGCTTCACGTATCGACACATTGGTCGGTCAGGGTACCGAGATCAACGGTGATCTGGTGTTTACCGGGGGTTTGCATGTCGATGGTACTATCAATGGCAATGTCGAGGCGGAACCGGGGAGTACTGCAATGCTGATTCTAAGCGAGTTCGGACGTATCGAAGGTGAGGTCAACGTTCCCAACATGGTGCTTAACGGAGAAATCGTCGGTGATGTTTACGGTTCAACGCGTGTCGAGCTCGCACCGAAATCGAGAATCAAGGGTAGCGTTTATTATAATCTAATCGAAATGGCGATCGGTGCCGAAGTTAATGGCGGCCTGGTACATCAGCCTCAGGGAAGTCAATTGCCAAAGCGTCTTGAGGATAAGCGGGACAGTAACACCGACAATACCGACAATAATGCTGAACCAGTTACTGAAAATTAGTACTAACCTGGTAGCCCGGCCGAATAATGCACAAATGAAACGAGTAACGTTATGGAAGTAGTTATCGATGCCAATTTTGGTATGGCGCTGGGACCGGTATCAGGTGAAACCCTGCTAGAATTTTCCGATTCCGCGGTGCGCAAGCTTAAATCTATTCAGGCAGAAGAAGGCAAACCTGAATTGATGCTGCGAGTATCGGTTTACGGCGGTGGTTGTTCAGGGTTTCAGTACACTTTTTCGCTCGACGAAGAAGTCAAATCCACTGATAAAACAGTGCAAAAGGATGGTGCAACGCTGATTATCGATCACAAGAGTTATCAGTACCTGGCGGGATCCGAAGTCGATTTTCGAGAAGGTCTCGAAGGCGCGATGTTCGTAGTGAATAATCCCAATGCAACCTCGACCTGTGGTTGCGGCGCGTCGTTTTCAATTTAGAAAGCAGACTGATCGACCAGTTCGCTCAGGATAGACTCAATGTCAGCCCTGATTTGCTCGTCCGGGTCATGGCGCGATTGCTGTAAATAAGAGTTAGCATACTCCCCACCAATGTCACCCAAAGCGCTTACTGCGTGATGCCGGATCAACGAATCCTGATCGCCCAATAAACCCGCCAGGGAGTGCACTGCTGCCTCGCTCTCGAGATCGGCGAGTGCGTCGATAGCGGCCACCCTGACTTCACGATCCTGATCGTATAAAAAAGTCTCGATGCTGCTTATTGTTGATGCATCTTGGTGCGATACCAGCGCTTCCAGTACTGCGATCCGCAACTGCGGATTGGGGTCGTTCAATGCACCGGACAACACTGGCAATGCGGCTGGAATGGTCATGTCCCCTAGTGACTCGATAGCGGCCAGGCGGATCACCGGGTCGTTGCTGGACAGCATCGGCGACAGTTCACCGAGCGCCGTGTACGCGGGTTGAATCTCCAGATCTTCGATTTGGGCAAGCTCCGGATACATGATCAGTGCCCAGTCAACTGGCTGCGTTTGCGTTAACTGGGTGGCCTGAGATTCAGGCTTTTCCTGCACGACCGGCGGCGCTTCGTCTAGATCGAGTGCCAGGGGTTGCTCGCGTTCGTAACGTAAAGCGGTCTGCTGCCGGTTTATCGGAGGGAATTCCTGCATGGCAGGCAAAATTCTGGTCGGTGCCTTGTCCCGGTAGGAATCCGGAACCAGCAGCATGAGGCATGCTATCAATGTAATAAACGTAAATGCCGAAATCTTAATCGTGTTCATATCGTTTACTTTTCAACTAGTAAAAAATCCTCTCCCTTGCGGGAGAGGAGTGAGTATTATTTTATATTAAATGTCGAAGCAGCTTTCTACGGCAGACTGGTTACCCGGTTTGGAATCGATGATATCCTCTCCGTCGTCGTCCTCGTGTTCACCGGTTTCGACTCTGACGATTATTTCAAACTTGATTTCTTCGACTTCCTCGAGCATTCCATCGTCATTCTCCACCATGAGCCCATCGGTTAAATCGATGAATTCCTCAGGGACTGTCCACTGGGTGGTATCCGGCGGAACAAGCGCAGTCGATTTGTATTCCGTACCATCGATTTCGACTACGAACTCATAGTAAATAACGCTATTATCACCGAGTTCTGCGTTGGTATCTGAGCCCAGCGAAGCATGTGTATGGGTAACCTCGTTCCAATCAATGATGACTTCATCAACATCTCCCGGGTTCCAACATTCGCCATTGGCCGGCGTCATATCACTACCGACGCTATGGACAACGGGGGCGGCTGGAATCCTTTGCGACAGGTAGACCTCACCTTCGATTTCTTCGTGATCGAGCGTCAGCCCTTCCCATTCATACACGCCTGCCGGAAAGCGGGAGAAAAAAACCTCGGGGTCGAGCCCATCGTCAGGATCCTCGCATGTTTCGGGAAAACAGGGTTCTGCGCTCTCGAAAAAAAGCTCGGTAAGTCCCTGTCGTCTGAGCCTGGACCTGACGTTGATGTTCAGCAGGATTCGTTCATTGGGTGCTTCGATCTTCATGCGTTTCCAGGCGTCGCCGTCGGCCTTACCGTGAATGCCGAGATCGCCGTCGGTGTCATTCAGCTCGAAATACAGATAAGCCTCGTCGAGTTCAAGTTCTTCGTCATCGTCCCAATGCCAGGCAAAACCCACCGTAGGGGCAACCACTAATGCAGCTGTTAGTGTATAGATAGGTAATTTCTTGAATTTCATTTCAGTTTCTCCTCTGCTGTTGTGCAGTCATCACAGGTCATCCTGTAATGCACAATCCTAGGTAGAGAGTCTGAATTAACCCTGATTAAAAACTGAAGTTTTGCTGAATTTGTAGCGCCGGCTAGAAGTTGATGTAGCCGTTAAGAAAAACACCATCGTACTCCAGGTCGGTATCTGGTGCGTCGACATTATCCAGGTCAAGAGAGAAATACTTAAAACCACCCTCGATACCGAGGCCGGACCCCGATTCATAGCCCAGCATGAAGGTTGAGTCCTGCGCACTGCTTTCGCTAACACCCAGATCGATAACATTGGCATTGATGTTGGCACCAACATAAAGGCCATCTAGCGGCAGGTCGAATCGCGCAGAAAGATACAACAAAGGAATGGTTTCATCGACAGATACTGCACTGCCGGTCGCACCAGCAAACGATACTTCGCCGTCCAGACGCTTCACATCGACTCCCAGATCGAGGTCAATCCAGTTATTGAGCAGCTGGTAATAGAGTACGATATCGTCGTGGGAGAGATCGAAAGCAGAACTCCCCCGATTGCCTGAGCTAAAGCTTTCGCCCTGGAGATGTGCATCTGAATTCAGTTGGGAGCCCTGGTATCTGATATTAGGTAGCGCAGTAATTGGATGCTCGAGGATAAATGTCATCGATGACTGTTCAGGATTATCGACATCGAGATCATCAATCAGGTCGATGCTATCGGAGTCATTGCTATCGAATGAGCTGGCGGGTGCCGATTTCCAGTAGCTGGTGCCAATGTTGAGACCGATAAACTCCGCTTGGGCGGTACCAATCGTCAGCCAAAATAATGCTGAGATTGAGAAAACACAGCTTGTGCGGGTTATCTTGCTCATAGCAATGGTGTTGAGATCTAAATTTGCGAAGGTAGTGGCATTATTATAGTCTAGCATTTTAAAAGATCTTAGAAATACCGATACCGCGCTGGTTCCCTGCTTTGCCAACTAAGTCACATAAGCATAAGTGCTTAGTCGGGCGCATAAATTCCACCGAGAATGGCGGTACGTCGCGCCCGGGTTACCTCTGGGATATTCCCGCTGCGCAGATTAATGCGCTCGCGTGCGAGCCAGGCAAATGCCACCGCCTCGACAAAATCAGGATCCAGTCCAAGCGCGCTGGTGGTTGCGATGCCACATTGCGGGAGTTTTTGCGCGAGACGTTCGAGTAGATACTGATTATGGGCTCCACCCCCGCAGACGAAGCAATTTGCCGGCATATCAGGCAAACTTGACAGGGCATTGGCAATCGTAGTTACGGTCAGTTCAACGAGTGTTGCCTGCACATCATTTGCCGCATATTCGTCGCGCAGAAAGCTCATCAACCAGTTCGAGTTGAAATATTCGGTACCGGTAGATTTGGGTGGCTCAAGCAGAAAGTAATCTTCTGCTGCAATCATATTTTTGAGCAGCTCATCGATAACCTGGCCGCTACGTGCCCAGGTCCCGGCATCGTCAAACGGTGCTTTCCGGTGCGCCTCGTTCCAGTAGTTTAGCAATGTGTTGCCGGGCCCGGTATCGAAGCCGAGTACCGGCTGGGCAGCATTTTTGGGCAGGTAAGTGATGTTGGCAATTCCACCGATATTTATCAGGGCTCGGTTTTCGTCGTCCGATCGAAACAGGAATCGATGGAAGGCCGGTGCCAGCGGCGCTGCCTGGCCGCCAACGGCTATATCCTTGCGCCTGAAATCGGCAATGGTGGAAATGCCGGTGAGCGCGGCAATACGATTGGGATCTCCAATTTGCGCGGTGAAGGGTATGGCGGAGCCAGGACTGTGGCGTATGGTTTGTCCGTGACAGCCTGTGGCGACAATTTTTGCGCGCTCGAGCGAGGCGAGTTCTAATGCCTGGTTAACTGATTCGGCGTACAGATCACCCAGTTCTGCATCCAGGCCATACAGGTTGTCCAATGTGGTAGTTTCCGATTGGCACAGACTGCGCAGGCGCTGGCGCATCGATTCGGCATAGGGAGTCGTGCTGCAGTGGAGCAAGCGCGGTGGGAAATCACCAAAATCAACGATAGCGACATCAACCCCGTCAAGGCTGGTGCCTGACATCAGGCCGATGTAAATCTCGCTCCCCGGGTTTTGGGTCACTGTGAATTGTCGGCCAATGTGCGATCCATCAAGCGCAACATCGACAGATAAACCTGGGTATTCTCTTTGAAGTGGGAGAGGTAGGATGCATGCACCGGTTTGGCTTCGGGCAGCTTGACCGTCAGCGGGTTACGATGTACCCCGTTGACCCTGAATTCGTAGTGTAAATGTGGCCCGGTAGCCAGGCCTGAACTGCCGACATAACCGATGATTTGACCCTGTTTGACTTTCTTGCCGCTGCGCGCGCCTTTGGCGTAGCGGTGTAAATGACCGTATGCGGTGGTGTAGCGGCCACCATGTCGAATCACGATCAGGCGACCATATCCGCCCTTCTTGCCGGCGAATATTATCTTGCCATCTCCGGATGCACGCACCGGGGTTCCGCGCGCAGCGGCGTAATCTACGCCTTTATGTGAGCGCCACTTGGACAGTACCGGGTGCCAGCGATTTTTGCTGAAACGCGAGCTGATGCGGCGAAAATCGACTGGGCTGCGCAGAAAAGCCTTGCGCATGCTTTTGCCGTCCGGGGCGTAATAATCAGTTTCTCCGGTCGGATCGGTATAGTAGACCGCCCGGTAGGTTTTGCCATTATTGATGAACTCCGCCGACAGGATGCGCCCGTTTCGAATTTTGACGTCATCCTTGTAAAGCTCTTCGTAGACAATACCGAAGCGGTCGCCGGCGCGAATATCCAGGGAGAAGTCGACGTCCCAGCCAAAGATCGCGACCAGGTCCATGATGACATCCTCGGGGATATCGGCGTTGGCCGCGGCTTCAAATAGCGAGGTATCAATTTTTCCTTCACGATAAACAGGATATGCATCGAGCTGATAATTGATAATCTGGCTGCTGAAAGTCTGATCTTCGAGCCGCTTGATTAACAAGGTTCGGGTAATGTCCGGGATGTATTTCATCTGCCGCAGCTTGCGGTTGTCGTCGAGTAGCAGCTGGATTTTCTGGCCAGGCTTGATATAACGCAGTTTTTTGGTTTGATCGTTTAATTTGGCGATTTGATGGGTTGTGGTTGAAGAGATGCCTTTCTTCGAAAATATCGATGCCAGGGTATCACCGGATTTAATGATTACACTTTCCCATGGGCCGGTTTCGATTTCGCTCGGCGCTTGCACGTCATTCCGCTCGACTGGCGTAATCGATTCAGGTAGTGGCAGGGAATAGTGTAATCGCGCCAACTTGGGGGTAGAATCCGCAGCCTTGGCCGAGGGCTGCCAGTTCGACACACTAAATCCCAGTAACATTACAATGGTTGAAACCAGTAGCACTTTGACCAGTGGACTAAGGTGATTATTAGAAGCAACAGGCACAGAGTTTTCAGGCCGGGTCAGGCAGGCGCGGTCGGATTTGAAATCGAGATCTTGAAAACTCATGAGGTTACTGGTCTAAGTTATTGGTTAAATTGAGATAAAAGGGCCAACATATTATCTCCAAACAGGTATATAGCATGTTTTTAGAAAAAGATGCAATGCAGCAGATAAAACGAGGGTGTGATGAAATCCTGCTTGAGGCTGAATTGCAAGAGAAATTTAAGCGTG
>Ga0265309_10001006_pt1 | contig 12090 bp, 7 predicted proteins | sample Helome_FD_192492 | JGI IMG/M metagenome (GOLD analysis project Ga0265309, IMG submission 192492) | Marine sediment microbial communities from subtidal zone of North Sea - Hel_20160524 (Illumina Assembly) | ecosystem: Environmental > Aquatic > Marine > Subtidal zone > Sediment ...
CCAGGGCGGACACGCCGAGGCGGAACCCGCCACGCGGATAGCGGAATTGGAGATCTTGTATCGTGATCAAGGCGTGGTCTGCTGTGATGTCTGTCAACTCCATTTAGCCAGCACGATGGAGTCTGGTAAAGTCAGGCTGTCGGATGGATCCGGCGACGCCTCGATCGTCTCTCCGGGACCACGCGGCGAGACGAGCAGTGGATGACGCACAATGGACCGCTGGCTGGCCAGACCGTGGTGGCGACAGATCGAATCCCGGCGTGTGTGCCAGTCTGACTCTGTCCGTTCGCCGTACGATGGTCGACCCGTCAGCCAGCATATTTCAAGCAAATTAGCGCGAACCAGACACCGCCCGGAGACATCAACCATGAAGACCGCATGTGGTAAGAGAAAACCAGTTTTCGGTCATTCCTTCCTGACAGTTTTTGCCCTGTCGCTCTGCACCTCATCAGCCCACGCCGCGGGTTTCTACATCAGCGAGGTCGGCACGCCGGCCAGCCTCGGTACCGCCGGCGCCGCCAACGTCACCAATACCTGGGGTCCTGACTCCGCCTGGGCCAATCCCGCCGGTCTGGTCCACGTGGAGGGTGATCCGATGGTTGGGGGGCTGCAGGCCATCGTCCCGTATATGAAATGGGATACGGACCTGGCCGAAAAAGGTGGCGATGACGGCGGCAACGCCGGCGTAATCGCTGTGGTGCCCAGCTTCTATCTCGCCCGTGCCCTGGGGGACAGATGGACCTTCGGTTTCGGCGCCACGGCGCTGCAGGGCGGTGGCGCCGATTATGGCGACCAATTCGCTGGCCGTTACGGCACCATCGACATCGCGCTCGCTGGGTTGGGCGGGACCTTCTCCCTGGGCTACAAGGTCAATGATGCGCTCTCGCTGGGTCTGGGCGCGTCGGTCATCTACACCACCTACGAACAGAAGATCGCGATCAACCTGGGGCCGCTGCCGGACGGAACTGTAAGGATCAAGGACGCGGACGATACCGGTGTCCAGCCGATCCTCGGTCTGCAATATGCGTTCACGGACAAGCTGTTGTTCGGCGTCACCTACCGTGCCGAGTACGACACCGATCTCAAAGGCAACGTGCGCTTCAGAGGACTACCAGCGGGTCTGCCGCTGCCGTCACAGACCAGCGTCAAGCTGAAGTGGAAGAACCCACAATGGCTGGAAGCCGGTTTGAGTTATAAGGTCGATGACCGACACATGCTGTTCGTAAGCGGCAACTGGCAGGAGTGGTCCGAATTCAGCCAGAACACGCTGGTCGTCGATACGGCCGCAGGCAATCGGCTGACGACCCTGGAGCGGGATTGGGACGACACCTGGAGACTGGCCGTCGGCTACGGCAACATGGACTACTATCAGGGCTGGACCCTCGGTGTGTCCTATGAGAGTTCGCCAGCCAAAGACAGTGTCCGCACCATCGATTTCCCGGTCGACTCCAGCTGGAAGCTCTCCTCGGCCTATGGCCGCAGGCTGGCATCCGGGCGCGCCGTGTCAGTCGGCGCCACGCTGCAGATCCTCGGCGATGCGGAGATAGACCAGACCAACCAGGGCGTCCGCTTCGCCGGTGAGTTCAGCGACTTCTATGTGCTGTATGCGGGCGTGACGCTGCGCTTTTAGACCGGTCCGTTGACCGCGTTGCTGCGTGTGGGGCGACTGCGCGTGGTGGCTCCGACGAGGCGCCGCAGCACTATTGCTGGCATCGCGCTACCGGACTAGCCGACTGGACTGCGTACCCATTCCGATACGCCGCCATTCGGTGATAGGCTCGGGCTCTGTCCAGGCGACCAAGGGCACATCGTGAACCAGCGTTACCGGGCATTCATGACCTATAACCACGCGGACGAGGCCACCGCGAAGTGGTTGCACGCGAAACTGGAACACTTTGTCATCCCCTCCCGCCTGCGCGCACAACAGCGTTCCGGCAGAACCCTGGCACCCATTTTTCGCGACCGCGACGAGTTGTCCGCATCCGGCGAGTTGAATGATGGGCTGAAGACCGCGATCGAGCAGTCCGCGGCGCTGGTTGTGATTTGCTCGCCAGCAGCCGCCAGGTCGGCGTGGGTGAACGCCGAGATCGAGTGGTTCCGCCGGTCGAACCCGGCCGCACCCATTGCCTGTGTCATCGTCGGCGGAGAACCGGGTGATCCGGACAACGAGTGCTTCCCTCCCGCGCTTGATGACCTCGACGGGGGGCCCGCGCATGGACGCGCGGCGGCAGATCTCCGCCCCGGAGTCGACAGCAAGCACGATGCGGTATTGCGGATTGCGGCCAGCTTGCTCGGGGTGGGTTTTGATGCACTGAAACAACGGAATCAGAGTCGCAGGATCCGGATCCTGCTGGCCATCAATCTGGCGGGCGCCGTTGTGGCCGCGATGCTGGCTGTGCTGGCATGGATCGCCGTCCAGGAGTCCAAAGACTCCGCGCGCAGGCAGGCTCAGGCCGAACAGCTGGTGACCTTCATGCTCGGCGACCTGCGCTCGCGGCTGGAACCGATCGGCCGGCTGGATGTGCTGGATGCGATCGGGGACGAAGCATCGGATTATTTTGCCAGCCTGGAAAGTGATGACGAAACTGACGGCGTGTTGCTGAGCCGCGCCAAGGCCATGCGCCAGGTCGGGGACATTCGCCTGAAGCAGGGGCGTTCGCAGGACGCAGAAAGCTCTTTTAGCCAGGCCCTGTCATTGAATGTCGAACTGGCACGACGCGCGCCACGCGACCAGGAGCGGCTTTACGAATTGGCGCAGGCCGAATTTTGGGCGGGTTATGCACAGATCATCAATGATGACCTGCCCGCTGCATTACCGCACATGCGGCGGTATCTTGATCACGCGACTGCACTCTCTGTGCTGGATCCCGGCAATTCGAGCTATGAGTTAGAGGTGGCCTACGCCAATGTCAGCCTCGGTTCGCTCAGCGCCGATATGGCCGAGCCCCGACGCGCCGGGGAATACTTTTCCGCCGCCGAGACAGTCGTACGCCGTCTGCTGTCGAGCGATCCCGGCAGCCAGTTGTTGCGAACGGAACTTGCCCAGGTCATCGCCTGGCAGGCCACCGCAGCGTTTGAACGCGGCGACCTGCAGACTGCGGTCCAGGCATTCGATGAGCAGTCGCGTTTGTTGCGTGGACTGGCGCAGGAGGCGCCGGACGATTCACGGCAGCAGCTTTACCTGGCGATCGCGCTGCAGTTGTTCGGCGAAGCACTGGGCCTTGATGGGCAGATGGAGCAAGCGCGGAGCACGTTTTTCGAGGCGCATAAAATTTTTTCCCGGCTGGTCGAGCTTGATCCGGACAATCGGGGCTGGCGGCGCAACATGGCTCGCAGCCACTGGTACCTGGGCCGGATCGCCGAAGTGGAAGGCGATATCGATCTTGCATTGCAGTACCACACGCGAGCGGCCGCAATGCTATCCGAGATGGTGGAGCAGGACCCCGACCAGGCGCGCTGGCGTTGGGATCTCGCACAGACGGTGGCGTCAGAGTTGCGCATCCGACGACAATACAGGCGCGACGAGCAAGCCACGGTGACCGGGCAGATTTCCGAGATAGAGTCGGGGGAGCTGCGGACATTGCACTTCGTCTGCGAGCTGGCGTTGAACGAAGGCCTGCCCGACGCGTGTCAGCCAGCCGTTGCGCGCGCCTTCGAAGCAGTGCAGGCTACCCAGGTCACAGAGGCGTATCTGGCACTGTATAGCGTGCTGAGGGCGCAGGCGGATCCACGTCAGGACGAGGTGTGGGATACCTTGTCAGAGAAGGGATTTCGCGGCAGGCAATTTGTAGACACCCTTTAAAGACAAGATCTAAGGAAGACATTATGAGCAACCAACTGGTTTATCTGAATCTCGACCGCAACGGTAACGTCTCCTCGATCCAGCCGGAGGCTGTGGTCGTGGGTGCCGGCGACAGTGTGACGTATCAATTGCGCGAGCCATCGAGCACCAATTGGGTATTCCTTGGCGTCCAGTTCTCCGAGTGCGCAAATGACTTTGCAGGGGTCAATATCGACCGCAGTCAACTCACTTTGCGTGAGCACAGCAAAGGTTCCGACGGCGACGTGGTCGAAGTCACGCTGCTATATGTTCTGGCTGAAAGCCAATTTTATAAGGCTGGCGATGATCCGTCGAAGCCGGCGCCGAACAAACTCAAGAAGCAAAGCTCATTGCGTGCTTTCGATCCGATGATCATTCGCGAGAACTAGACCGCCTATCGACAATCGGTCACCGCGGTTATTGAGTGGATGATCGGCTGCATTATGTAGCGCTGATCACCGCGTCGATACAATCGCTGCAGAGAATCCCATGGCAGGTTCATCAAAGAAAGCGATCTATGCGGCGCTGGCCGGCAACAGCCTGATCGCGGTGACCAAGTTTGGTGCCGCCGCCGTGACCGGTAGCGCTGCGATGTTCGCCGAGGGCATCCACTCGCTGGTGGACACCGGCAACCAGATCCTGCTGCTTTACGGTCTGCGCGCGGCGCGGCGAGCGCCCAGTCCCAGTTTCCCGTTTGGCCATGGCAAGGAGATCTATTTCTGGAGCTTTGTGGTCGCGATCATGATCTTTGCGCTCGGCGCGGCGCTGTCGTTCTACAAAGGCCTCGAACACGTGCTGCATCCCGAGCCCTTGTCGAGCGTCGGCATCAACTACGTGGTACTGAGCCTGGCGATCGTGTTCGAAGGCGCGGCCCTGACTGTCGCGCTGCGGGAGTTCAAGCGGAGCAAAGGCAATCTCGGGTATCTCGACGCGGTACGCCGCGGCAAGGATCCGACGCTGTTTGTGATCGTGTTCGAAGACAGCGCCGCGCTGCTCGGTCTGCTGGTGGCGATGGCCGGCATCTTCCTGTATCAGATCACCGGCAATCCGATCTTCGACGGTCTGGCGTCGATGGTGATCGGCGTGATCCTCGGCATCACCGCGATATGGCTGGCCTACGAGACCAAGAGTCTGTTGATCGGCGAATCCGCGGACCCGGATACGGTCGCCAGCATCCGCGAGACTGCAGGCGCCCATCCAATGGTCAAATCGGTCAACGAAATAGCGACCCTGCACATGGGGCCTGAGTACGTCGTGGTGACGATCAGCGTGGATTTTGTCGACGACATCAATGTCGGCCAGGTCGAGGCCGGGGTCACCGATCTCAGCCGCCGGATCAGGGCGATCGACCCGGTGCTACGCCGGGTGTTTGTGGAAGTCGAACGTAGCGACGATCACCGCAGACAGCTGCAGCAGACATAGCCGCGCGGCCAACAGTCCGCAGAAATTCAGCCGACCGACATCTCGGCTTCGATCACGTTCTCCGCAAAGCCCTGGTAGGCACCACCGACCTGTTTCGCCATCGAGTCCGGGAAAGTGTGGAAGTCCCCCGCGCGGAGCGCTTCGATGACGCTGTCGACGACCAGCGCCGGCGGCTCCGCGATCTCCTGGAACCCGGCGCTGTCGCCCATGTCCGTTGCGATCGGCCCGGGATGGACACTCAGGACTGCAGTGCCCTGCTCAGCCAGCGATTCTCTCAAGGCCTGGGTGATCGAATAGGCGGCGGCCTTGGATGCGCAATAGGTCGCGAAACCCGCAAACGCCCTCAATGAAGCAACGGAATTCAGCTGTACCAGAGCGCCGCCGCCGTTGGCTTTGAGCGCCGGCGCAAATGCCTGCGCCATTCGCATCAGACCATAGACGTTGATCTGCATTTCGTAGTCCATCAGTTCGACCGACTTCGGGTCGAGTGCGCTGACGGTCTGCAATACGCCCGCGTTGTTGATCACGACGTCCACATCGGTGGCACTCTGCGCGGCAGCAGTGATCGATGCCGGGTCCGTCAGATCGACACGCACCGGCACCACCTTGTCGCCGTGCCGCTCGACCAGCGGGGCGGCGCTGTCCAGCGTGCGCACGGCCGCATAGACTTTGGCCGCGCCGTGTTCGATAAACCCATCGAGCAGGGCCAGGCCGATGCCGCGGTTGGCGCCGGTGATCAGGATCACCTTGTCTTTGATGTCGTAGCCCATGGTCAGATCTCCTTGCTCGCGTATCGTCAGTTCGATTCGAATCGATGCCCATCGATATAATTGGCTGCGGCACTTCCGGTCGTCGCGCTGCGCGCTGGACGGACTGCCAGCGCGCAGCCCGGAAAGAGCCGAGGATAGTATCACGACGTTAATCCACGATGACGCGTGCAAGCGCGACGCTAGCCCGTGTCCCCCGGACCCTTGCTGCCCTGGCGGCTCCGGTCGGTCGACGGTAGCCGGCAACGGTTTGATCCGCGGCGGGCAACAGGCACAATGCGCGGATCGACGAGGTCTTTCTCGTTGTATTTTTTTTGGGGGAATCTGAGCCGATGCGTCGAATCAAGTCAGACCTGGCCATGTCAATCCTGCTGATCCTGTGTGTTGCAGCGCCCGCCAGCGCCCAACAGGACCCTGTCGCAGAGGCCATCCATGCGCGTCTGGAAGAACTGCAGTTCGCCGGGGACCTCGAAATCGGCGGCGCGCGGATCGCTGCCCGCGAGATTATCCCGGCGGTGTACGCCAACCGCGACTTCCAGCCGATGTGGACCAATCCGACACGCGTGGATGAGCTGCTGGCCCTGATCCAGACCGCGCCGGCCGATGGCCTCGACACATCCGACTACTATCTTGAGCCGCTGCAAGCCCAGATCGCCAAGGCCAGTGCCACGGAAGCGCCTCTCGATCAGGCCGACCTGGACATCCTGTTGACCGACTCGTTGATCCGTTTCGGCTATCACCAGCTATTCGGCAAAGTCGATGCCGCCGCACTGGATTCGAACATCAACTTCACCCGCACGTTCTTCGACGGCCGCGATTCGTTGACCGCGATCCCGGAGATCATCGCCTCGCCGGTGTCCTTGCAACAGCAGGCCGAGGAGAGCCTCCACCGCGGTCCGTTCTATCGCAATCTGCAAAAGAACCTGGCGGGATACCGCGAGATTGCGGCCGCCGGCGGCTGGCCCAAGGTGCCGGCTGGAGACACGCTGCACAAGGGCGACGACGACCCTCGCGTGACCGCATTGCGGCAGCGCCTGATCGTGACCGGCGATCTGCCGGCCGACAGCGACACCAGTTCGCCGCTTTTCGACGACGCGCTGGAAGCCGCGGTGATCCGGTTTCAGACCCGTCATGAGCTGGGCGCCGACGGCGTGGTCGGCAAACAGAGCTACGAGGCGCTGAACGTGCCGGTCGAAACCCGTATCGATCAATTGCGTCTGTCGCTCGAGCGCCTGCGCTGGGTCCGCGGCGACCAGGCGGACCGGTTTATCACGGTCAACATCGCCGGCTACCGGGTGTTCTTTATCGATGGTCAGGATCTGGCCTGGACTTCACGGGTGATGGTCGGCAAGACCTATCGGCAGACGCCGGTGTTCCGCGGCACGCTCAGCTATATGGAGATCAACCCGACCTGGACCGTGCCGCCGACCATCCTGCGCAAGGACACGCTGCCGGCGATCAAGCGTGACCCGTCGTATCTGCAGAGCAAGAACATGAGCGTGATCGATCGCGACGGGCGCAAGGTCGACCCGGCCACCATCGACTGGCAGTCCTACAGCAAAGGCATCCCCTACTCCATCCGCCAGGAGCCGGGTCCGAACAACGCCCTGGGCGAGATCAAGTTTATCTTCCCCAACAAGCATTTCGTGTTCCTGCACGATACGCCGAACCGCTCGCTGTTCGCGCGCCCAGACCGGGCCTTCAGCTCCGGCTGTATCCGTGTAGAGAACCCGTTCGAACTGGCGCAACTGATCATGAACGAGCCCGCCATCTGGGATCAGGCCGCGCTGCAAAAGATCCTCGACACCCACAAGACCAAGCGCATCAAGACCCCGAAACTGCCGGTCCTGATCCTGTATCTGACCGCTTCGCTACAACCGGACGGCAGTCCACGCTTTCTGAAGGATGTCTACCAGCGTGATGCAGCGGTGCTCGCAGCGCTGGATGGTCCGGTCATCATCACGCGACTTGAGACCAACTGAGCGGACCGGTGACGACGATATCTGCCTGAGCTCAGAGGGCCTCGCGGGCGCGATGACCCGGACAGTGCTCTGGCCTCCGGTTGGAAACCCAGACCGACATATTGACTGCTCGGGCCAGCGCGGCTGGTGTCGGGCCCGGCCACAGACGCGGACGCGCTGACCGCAAGTGTTGCTAGTCGTTGTTGCCCGCAGCGTGGGCCACCGTGCGCCGCACTTCGTTGAGCAGCTCCTCGCGGCGGAATCCGCCTTTTTGCATCACCTGGTGGACCTGGCCCTTGAGGCGGGCGCGGTCTTGCTCGGTCAGATCCTTGGCCGTGACCACGACCACCGGCAGATCCGCGGTATCCGGGTCCCGCCGCAGGCGCAGCAGGAATTCGAATCCGTCCATCACCGGCATCATCAGATCCAGGATGATCATGCCGGGACGCTGGTGCGCCACCTGGTCCAGCGCTTCCTGTCCGTCGGCCGCTTCGCGCACGCTCAACCCCTCTGCCTCCAGGGTGCGCCGGGTCAATTCGCGGACATGGGGCTCATCATCCACAACGAGCACATCACCAACCGGGCCTTCTCCGACGGGACTCTGCAGCCGATGCATCGCCTCGAGCAGCCGTCCCCGATCGATCGGCTTGGTCAGATATTCGGCGGCCCCCAGCGTGTAGCCGAGACTCTTGTCATCGACGATGGTAATCATGATCACCGGGATCGATACGGTGGCAGCGTCGGCCTTCAACGCCCTCAACACACCCCAGCCATCTATCCCCGGCATCATCACATCCAGCGTGATCGCCACCGGTTTCTCGGTACGGGCCAGTTCCAGGCCGTGGGCACCATCCTCGGCCAGCAGCACCTCATAGCCATCGCGGCTCAGGCTACGGGCCAGCAATTCGCGGATAGTCGGATCATCGTCGATGACCAGAACCTTGCCGCGGACCCCGCTGGAATCACTCACGGAAACTATGTCCGCGACCCGATCGGGCGTGACCGGGGTCGTGACGCTCGCCATCGCGGTGAGTACCTGCCGCTTCTCATCCGACACCGCCGCCGGCAGGCGGATGAGAAATGCGGAGCCGTCGCCGGGGGTGCTGCGGCATTCGATCGTTCCACCCAGCATTTCGCAGAAGCGTTTGGTGATCGCCAGCCCCAACCCGGTGCCGCCGTACTCGCGGGTGGTCGACGCATCCACCTGGGTGAACTCTTCAAACAATTCATCGATCTTATCGGCGGCGATGCCGATGCCGGTGTCGGCCACCTCGAACTCGACCCAGTCCCGACCGGCGTCGTCCTGCTCACGCTTGACTGACAGCGTGATCTGCCCGTTCTCGGTGAATTTGGCCGCGTTGGAGATCAGGTTGAACAGCGTCTGGCGGACCTTGGTCAGGTCACTCTCCATCGCCCCGGCATCCTCGAGGCCCTGGATTTCGAGGCGATTGCCCCGCTGCCGCACCAGGGTCTGCACCGTCGCCGCGATCTCTTCGATCATCGCTTCCACCGCAAAGATCTCGAGATAGACCTCCATCTTCCCGGATTCGATTTTCGATATGTTGAGCACGTCATTGATCAGCGACAACAGATGACTGCCGGCACTGTGGATCTTTTTCAGATCAGAGACAAACGAATCCAGCTCCAGATCTTCGGCTTCCTCGGTCAACATCTCGCTGTAACCGATGATGGCGTTCATCGGTGTGCGTAGTTCGTGACTCATGTTGGCCAGGAATTCGCTCTTGGTCCGGCTTGCGGCCTGGGCATCGTCACGGGCCTGTAGCAATGCGGCTTCGGCGATTTTGCGTTCGGTGATATCGCGGAACACGATCACCGCGCCGACCAGCTCGTCGTCCTTGCGTAATGGGGTGCTCGAGTATTCGACGTCGAAGCTGGTGTCGTCCTTGCGCCACAAGACCTCGTCATCGATCGTCGAGCTGCTGCCATGAGTGACGGCGGCATACATCGGGCATTCGGTCACCGGATAGGCTCTACCGTCTGCGCGACTGTGGTGAATAAGGTCGTGGACGGAGCAGCCAAGCAGCTCTTCTTTGCTATAACCAACCAACTCGGCACCGGCGCTATTGATAAACATCAACTGGCCTTTGGTGTCGACACCGAAGATCCCGTCACTGGTTGACTCCAGCACCAGACGATGGCGCGCCTCGGCTGCAGCCAGCGCTTCCTCGGCCTTGCGCCGCTCGGTGATGTCGCGGATCACGCTGGACACCAGCAGACCGTCCGCGGTCTCGATCGGGCTGAGTCCGACTTCGATCGGAAACTGCGTGCCGTCAGCACGGACCGCCAGCAGATTGTCGCCGCCCAGCATCTCGCGCCGTGCCGGGGCAGCAAAGTACTTCGCCAGCAGGTCCGGATGCCATGCGTGAAAACGCTCCGGGATCAGCATATTGACCGACTGGCCCGTCATCTTGTCAGCGGTATGGCCGAAAGTTCTTACCGCCTGATCGTTGACCATGACGATGGTGCCTGCCTTGTCGACGATCACCATCGCGTCGGGCGCGGATTCCAGCAGGCCACGGAAACGTGCTTCCCCTGCGCGCGTTTCGGTCTGGGTGCGCCACACGAAACCGGCGACAAACCACATCGCCAACGCGATCAGGGTCAGCGCGAGCAGCATGGCCGCGGCCAGCCAGTACGCGGCGCGACGGGCATCGGCCAGAGCCAGCTGCTCGGGAAGATAGAACGCGAAGCTCCAGCCGGCCGACGGCAAGGGTGCGAAGAATACGAGCTGGCGCTCTCCTTCCGGGCTAAGGATGTGACCCGTCCCCGCCTCACCAGCGATCATGCGTCGGGCCACTTCGAGAAGGTCGGGCCGATCGGCCGCCTGTTCAAAGATCGTCGGGTTGCCGTCAAAGATGCCGTCGGTGCGGTGGACATAACGCCCCTCGGAAGTAAGCACGACGACATCGAGCTCGGTGCCGACAAACGCCTGCAATGGCTCCAGCGGGATATCGATGGTGGTGACACCGCGCAGGCGACCGTCGGCGAAGAACGGCACGCTATAGGTCGACATCATGATGTTGCCGGCGCCCTCATCGAAGTACGGTTCAATCCAAAGCGAGCGCCCGCTCGTCACCGGGTCGCGCCACCATCGCGATGCGGGGTCATTGAGATAATCGTAAGCGCCGGCGATGTCGAGCCGGTTGAGTTCATTGCTGGAGAGACCGGCGCGATAGACATAGGGAGAGAAGGCCTCGCGTTGATCAAAACCGCCCGGCACGAAGGCCATGGCGGCGCCGTAGATCAACGGATCCTGCAGTACGCCGTTGGAAAGCAGGCGATAGATCTCCTCCTCGGTCAGGTCCTTGCGTGTCGCTACCGTCTTTGCGGTCAGCTCGGCGACCTGGGCGACCCGCCGCAGCTCGCCGTCAAAGCGCTCCGACAGCGTCCGGACCTCGCTCGTCATCGTGCGCTCGGTCTGCGAGATGGACCGGTCGGTGCTCGTTACCAGGTTGATACCGAAGACCACCAACAGGATGACGGCGATCGGCCCCACTGTGATGGTCATCAAGCGGCGGCGCGTCATCGCACGGCCTCGCGGTGCCGCGCTCTGACCGGCGGTCGGACGGGATACACTCATACGATCGATACGGCCAGCAAACGGCCAACCGGGCGTGCCTCATTCACCCAGAGCTGCACGGTGGGCACAACGCTGCCAGCAGGCGCTGGTCGCGGGGAACGCGCCGCCGAAGGTCCGGTGGAGGATCTGGATGGATGCATCAGGGCACGAGAGTCGCTGTCGGTTCGCGTGACATTATAGACAAGCGTGATCCGGCGCAAACGCGGAAAATGAAGACGACAATAGTCGAAACTGCCGGATATCGGCGACGGCGTGACTGCACCTCTAGCGCCGGATGGCAGGCTCGGCGCAAGATGCGCCTCGCGTACGGAAACGATGCAGCGTGTCCGCGGTCAAAGGCCGGGCAGCACGATCGGATTTGTCTGCTCGATGCGCCAACCAGGAGACAGCGTAGTGGTTCTTGCGTGTATCAGTCTGACCAGCCGGATCCGGCGTTCTATGGCCATCGGCGCTGTGCTGGCCCTGGCGTCCGTCCCGGCACCCCGGGCCTTGGCCAACGAGGGCTTTGTCGAATGGGTC
>Ga0265309_10001008_pt1 | contig 12088 bp, 10 predicted proteins | sample Helome_FD_192492 | JGI IMG/M metagenome (GOLD analysis project Ga0265309, IMG submission 192492) | Marine sediment microbial communities from subtidal zone of North Sea - Hel_20160524 (Illumina Assembly) | ecosystem: Environmental > Aquatic > Marine > Subtidal zone > Sediment ...
GGGTGAATGGATATGCGCGCAGGGCAGCTGTCCAAAACCGTTCTTCCAATGAATCACCGCGTTCTCCATTGAAAATTCCTGAATCAATCGTGGCCCCGATTTCCACCTCAAACCAGGGATGAAGGGTTTTCTCGTCATACCACCCGTAGCTGATGGAGCCTTGCGCAGTGTAGGTCGCATTCGCTAAATCATGGAAAGCAGCCCCTGTGCCGATACGGGAGGCTCTCACCATGCCCGAGAGTCTCAGGGGACGAAAAAGGCTCGCAAGAATCCCCTCCTGATTCCCATTCAGATATTCAATGGTTTTTAAGGGGGCCCATCGGCGAAACCCGGTCCTCGCAAAAAGTTCATGGAATAAGCTCCCCGACTGACCTCCTCCGCTAAGATAAAAGATGCGCTTCTGCCCGGGAATTTCCCACCAGTGAGTGAGGGAGCCGGAAATGGCAAAATCCGTTTCCTTTCGTTTGTCCCCAACAGGTACAGTAGGAATGCCATAGAGGCCATCATGGATGAAGTCGTTTTGTAGCCATTCCGTGGGTTGGTTGCGTGTTGGGCCAACTCCTAACGTGAAGTTTGTGCTCCAGTTCTCGAATGTGTCGGTGAAATGTTCCGTCCATGAAAACGTAATGAAATTAATGCCAATGGTTTCATTAATGTCGTTGAATCGTTCGCCTTCACCATTAAACTCGGTAAATCGAAAGAGCGAGAGCCCTATAGAGAGTTCGGATGCTTGATCCGGATAGGACAATGCGCCCCAATGAATGGAGGGCGCGGGGGTCTCTCCACTGACCACTGGAGGAATCAATGCCCCAACTCCTAATAGAAAGAAAGCCAAATAGATTCTTATGGCAACCTTAGGGAGTCTAGTCCGGATTTTCATTAGATGTTTGGCATTACGGATGGCATCTCCAGTCTAACTCGATTCATACCTTAAAGAGAATGAAAGAAAGTTTGGAATTACTAAGCAGCCCCAGGCACGATCATAAGAACAATAGGCATTTTGAGTAAGCCCTTATAGGATTTTGTGAATACCACACTTCAAGGACTTCATAACAAGAATGGGAGAGAGGTAAAATCAATGGAGGGGATTAGAGGGTAATGGCCTCGTTGACCTTCACGACGAGTTCGCGGAAATTGCAGGGTTTGTCAATGACAGCATAAGCACCAAGATTGACAGCTTTGAGTTTTTCTTTCTCTTCGATGATCCCGCTCAGCATGATCACACGAGGGGTGTGCCCATTGTAGGTGCTCTGCACCTGTTCAAGTAGACTGAGTCCATTCATAATGGGCATTTGGTAATCGACAATGATCACATCTGTGTGATGTTCTTTTAACCATTCCAGTGCAAAAGCGCCGTTTTCCGATTCTTCACATTCAATCCCTGATGATTCCAATACTCCTCGGATTGTCCGGCGAACAGCTGGTTCATCATCTACGATCAAAACGTGCCGTCTTCTTTCAGAATGATTATTTGTCATCAGGAATGATCAATTGGAAAAGACATGAGTAATGTCGAAAAAATTTCCTGTTATTAATTAATCATGCTTGTTCATAATAGCTAGAAGTTTTTCTGTTTCAAAGTATTGTACATACGTAATACGCCTTGGGGAATACCCTCAACATATATGGTGTGGGTACGTTGTTTGTATTACACAATGCTTAAAAAATGTGCAAAGCGATGAATGGTCTATGAATGAACCAGCCTTGAGAATAGAAAATGGTTTACACACATCCTTATCCCCAGAATTGGTGGATTGGGTTAGTTATTCATAAGCTATTGAAAAATATGAATTATCAAATAGATTGTTGGTACCTTTCCAAAAGATACGTATCGAACTCATGAACAGGTCTAGGCACTTCGCGAATTTCGAGAAAAGCAGTTAGGCAAAAGACGTTTAGTGTCTTAAAGCTTCCCCACTACTCTAAATAGTCTACGGGGTGATTTTATGAGGAAACGACTCAGACACCTGAGATAATACGGTCACATATAATGGGGTTTCTGGGAGCAGTTCAACGCTTGGCAAGCCTAAACTAATGGCCTGTTGAACCGCGAGGCGGGCAATGCGCATGCGGGGAATGGCCTCAGATGGGAGTGCTTTTTGTAGGGATGCGAAGGTCGCAAGTGGGATTTTAACCGAAAAGGGATCGCCTTCCGGCGACGAAAAAATAAAGCATTCAACGTTTGAATGTCCTACTCGGTAAGTCAATTTGAAAGTGAGGTTGCAAGGTTGGAGTGAATCCTCTTTTGAAGAAAATTGTTGAAACGTACTTTCCACAATATCGAGGGGAATTTCTGAGGGAAGACCTGGGAGCCACTCTGGCATGCCCGATAGCTCTCGATGGGAATAGCCCTCAGGGGTTTGGGCTACCCGCCAGGTCACACCTTCATTGAAAAAAGAAAGGATTCTTAATGGCATAAAATGGATAACTGCGAAGAGGTCGAGTCGACGATTGTTAAGAGGGTGAGACCAAATAATTACATACTAAGCATATAGGGATGGAGCCACGGATTCAAATAGCGTGGGGGTTTACCTCCTAAGAACATAAGAGATTTTCACTTGATCGGGACACGGACCAATGAGTTAGCGATTGGAACTGATTTAGTGGTCTGGGGCCTATATCAGTTTTCAATTGGTGGGTGCCTTTTTCATCAATTGGATTTAAAAGCCCTGCGACTTTATTGAGGCATACAAAATGTAGTAGAGTTTGTCATCAAGTTATACAATATATGCGGTTTCCAGACAGATAATCGGTCTATTTGGGACGTTAGGTTTGTTCCATTCAAAATGCAAAACACTTGGCAACTTTATTTTCTCAAAAAATTGATACGTTCTCAAATTGAATATTCTAGGAATTGTTATCGAATCTTTTGAAGAATGATCTGTGAGCAAAGGAGGACAGGATATGAAAAACGGATTTCTATATAGGTTAATAAGGCTGCCCATCATAGTGAGCATCTTAAGTGTTGTGTTTGGGTGTGCGAGTACTCCTACTGAGCAGGAACTATTTATGGGAGAAGGCTTTCAGGCTACCTTGCCGAATCCGGGTACTCGAGTTGTGGTATGGGGGAACCACGAGGGGGCCGTCACCCGCACGTTAGGGTGGTTGCAGGACCATCAAGTGCTTGGCGTAGATCCCTCTTGGGTTGAAAAAGAGCTAACGGATCCCAGATTTTCTCGTCGGACCAGAATGGAACAAAAGAGGCAAGTGTTGGTGGCCGCGCAGTCGTTAGGGGTACCCCTAGTTGTATTTGCACATCGGGAAGATAGCCAGTTTGGTCAGAAGTTTGATCTCATGAGCTTTGGCCATAAACGTACGAAAATCATTGCAATAGAAGTTCGTGGGATGAAGGCAGAAACCGGGGATGTGGTCTTTGGTGCGAAGGCCTGGAATTCTGAGCCATTGGTTGAATCTGAACAGATGGTGGAAGACCTCACGACATTCGCCCTTCAAAAAGCGTGGTATGAATCAGACGGTGCTTTTCCTCTTCAACAAGAAGTTGCTCAACATGAGCAACAACAAAAACAAGTGACAGTCGTCACATCCTACTCAGACGAGATGCCACCCACACTTGAATCATCCAAAGCTGAATCAGACCGTCCACTTCCTCTCAAGCAGGAGGTCGTTCAACAGACACCACAACAACAAGAAGAAGTGTCGGGCGCCTCATCCTATACAGCGGAGATGCCACTCACACCTGAAACATCAAAAGCTGAAACCCTTGAACCTCTTGAATCGGATGGAGAAGAACCTTCATTGGGACTACAAATTGCTAGTGGTGCCCTTTCTGTGCTCTATACGCCTTTCAAAGTCGTATATGCTGGTTTGGGGGGATTTATGGGAGGTTTGGCCTACCTCTTAACAGCCGGCAATGAACAGGTGGCTCAGTCCATCTGGGATGCCAGTTTACAGGGAACCTATTGGCTCAGGGCGAAGCATTTACAAGGAAAAGAAGCTATCCATTTTAAAGGAGAACCTTCACAGATTGATCCCGTCCATCAGGCGCGCTTAGATGAGGCGATGGCTGTGGGTGCGGTGGGGGAGTAATCTCAGGACGGTGTTCAAAGAAGGACGGCAACTTTTCGAATTCTTAAAATAAACTGAAATATGTCAGAGCAGGTATTTTTCTTCCCAGTTCCAAAACGAAATTTGGGCTGAGGAACATGCGATAGCCACTGCTCCTACATGCCTGGACCCCGACGTAATTCGATACAACGAGCAATCCTCTCCCTGGCCTTGTTGATCCAAGGGAGTAAGCCCGACCTGACATTGGCCCGGATTCATCGTGACTTCACATTGTGCTAAGCCCTTCGCAATTCCCCTCCCCTGCATTTTGAGATAGGCTTCCTTACAGGTCCAATACGAAAAAAATTGGCGGGTGCGCTCCGGTGGGGGCAGGGACGCCAAATACTCCGATTCGCGTGCGGAAAAATATCGTTCGGCGATATCACGATCCTGTACTTTCCGGTCGATCCATTCCACATCAATACCAACGGCATGCTGTGTGGTTAAAGCGATTAATGCCATCCCCCGGGTGTGGGACACATTAAATTGGATGGGAAAAGATGAAGCCGTTCTCAACACCGGCTTCCCTCGAGGCTGAGTCTCGAATTGGAGCTGAGCCGGGCGGATTTCCATATATTGACTCAACAACATCCGAAGAATGCCGCGTGTGACCACAAATTGATATTGAGGGTGAGGGGTTCGGCACCGGTCAGCTCGGGTGAGTTCATCCGCAGAGAGGTAGGAGCGATAACGAGAGGCTCGTTCAGGCGAGTCATTAAGGGGTGCGCGCCAGACATGTACGTTTCCTGGCACCAGCTTGTAAAGGAAATCTTGTGGGAGGGATGCCCAATGCGTGGTGATAGACATGGTTGTAATAAAGGATTGTAACGGAAGAGGATTTAGCCTGAAAACTTTTCAAAATCGCGGAGCAAAGTACAACCTATGATCCTCTCCGCAGAAGAGCCTAGTTAGGGTGTACAATTTAATAGAGCGGGTAATGTCTATAAATAAACATATTCTACTTGTCGAGGATGATGCCAGTCTGCGTGCCACCCTGCGGACATGTTTGGAGATGGCTGGCTACACTTGTATCGAGGCAAAGGATGGCCACGATGCGCGTGGTAGGCTTGAGAATGAAAGCCCCGATCTGATTGTGACCGACCATCAGATGCCAATAGTCACTGGTTTGGAACTCATCAGAGGCTTGAAGAGTCAAAAGATCACAGAAGCGATACCCATTATTTTCTATAGCGGCCAGTTGACTGCTGATCTAAAAACTCATGCGCTTCAGGCGGGAGCCACCGCGGTGTTGGAAAAACCGTTCCCTTTCCAAGAGTTCCTTGATCTGGTTGCTCAAATCTGTGAGGAAACCATGCAGTAATGTTCCAGATAACGCTAGCCTCCAAATGAGGGTTATTAAACAAGACAAGTCAATCAGTCTATTGAAGATCTTGAGTACATTGTAGTGTTTGCACCTTGAATATGTCGCACCCTTAACAAGAATATCTCCCAAGATTTTCCAAGTGCAGAAATAGACCCCCATTGACAATTGCCAATGGGGGCCTAAAACCCTCTTCACTCTACATCAATAAACTACTCTACGAGGAAACAGCTTTCCACGGCCGTCTGGTTATAACTTTTTTCCCTGGCCAGAACCTCGTATTTGAACTCATCGCCCTGAGCGAGAAACTCGTCCGGAATGTCTACTTCTGTCACACCGGGAGGAAGCACGACGTGCATCACGGAGGCAAATTCCTCTCCTTCTACCTCCAATTCCACTTCCACGACCACTTCGTAGTTGTGAATCACAACATCGACTGGAGGTTGTACGCCAGCCCCGCCACCATTGGGGTCAGGATGTGATTTCTCAACAGGTAACCAGGAGATAGTGACGGGGGCCTTGACTTCTGGAGCGTCAAAACCTGGTTTTTGATCGTCACATTGCTTCCCCCCTGGCAATGGGTTAACAAAAGTTTCTGGCGGTGCCGGCATCACATGGGTAAGCTGGACTTCGCTCTCAAGTTCCTTCCCATCAAGTGTTTTCCCCTCAATTTCATAGGTTCCCGGAGGAAACCGACGGAAGAACTTTTGAGGCGACAGCTCGTCAAACGTGGGTTCCGCACTCTCAAAGAAGATTTCCGTCAAGCCTTGCTTCTTTAAACGCCCACTCACTCGCACATCCAGCATCTTCCGTTCTTTGGGATCCTCGATTTCGAGCCTTTTCCAGGCATCACCATCGATGAGGGCATGAATGCCTAGATCTCCATCCGTATTATTGAGTTCGAAGAACAGATGCGCTTCAGAAAATGGAATTCCGTCGTCCTCAGCCCACACCCCAGAGGTAGGACTTGCTAAGGCCAGCACAAGACCGGCCAACGACAAGACCGTGAATTTTAAGATTCTTTGTTTCATGGTAACTTCTCCCTTTGAAAAAATCTGATTGCAAAATCTCTGAACCCGTTCGCTTACTGGGACTGTTGGTGTTCTGTAGACACCGTGCCACAACGCCCTCAGGCCGTCGATAGTTGAACACGATTGAGACGATTTCCTTTTCACAACATTCCTCCTTTCTTCATCATGGTTGAACGTGCTCAACTAGCCAAAGGCTAGATGCCAGGGCTTGAGTCTTAACCAGGAGCCTACAAGGAGAAGTTCACCGGAACCTGGGCACAGGATTACCAGCTGGTAAGAAATTGAAAAGAAATTATTTGGCAGGAGATGCGATAGGGAAGGTACTTGTAAAGATACTTCCTTTGGAAGGTTCACTCGTCACAGTGATATCACCCCCATGCGCCCGTGCAACGGATCGAGCAAAGCTTAATCCCAAGCCACACCCATCAAGGGAACGACTTTGATCACATCGGAAGAATCGGTCAAAGATGCGGTCTTGATCAGCTAGTGGGATGCCAATACCCGTATCTGCAATCGTGAGACAGAACTCGTGTGGGAATTGAGCTAACTCAATGCTGACCTCCCCCTCCGATGGAGTATACTTCAGGGCATTATCCAACAGATTGGCAAGCATGCGTTGGAGATGCGGTTTTTCCCCAACGATATAACAATTTGGTTCGAGTTTTACCTTTAACGTGATGTGTTTTTCTTCCGCCGCAGCTTCAAATAATTCACAAAGGTCGGCAAGAATTTGTGAAAGATTCACCCGTTCTTTCTCGGTATGGGTGACACCAGCGTCGACCTCGGCCATATCCAGCGTGGTATTAATTAAATGCATCAGTCGGTCGCATTCTTTCATAGTATCCATTGCCGCATTCTTATAGCTTTTTGCAGAATCGTTTTCGGTTAGTGCCACTTCGGACATGGCTCGAATTCGTGCTAGAGGACTCCGAAGATCATGGGCAATATTGTCCGTCATTTCCCGCATTTCATGAATTAACCCTCGAATTCGTGCAGCCATTACATTGAACGTATCCATAAGCGTTTGAATTTCCTTTTCCTGTGCCTTTACGGTGACCTGGCGATCCAAATGACCCTGTTCGAAATCCTTCGCTGCACGACTGACCTCTTCAATCCCGCTTACCGCTTTTCTAGCAATCAGCCACCCTACGCCAGAAGCCAGAGGAATACCTAAAAAAACCATTCCGGCAAAGACCATAAAAAGCAATTCCATAATTTCTTCTTTTTTCTCTAAGGTCTCGCCTATCTGCAGTACGATATCAGGACCAATCCTGCCCAAGACGATTCGAGCAGGATATTCCTGGTTTGGGAATTCCATGGTTTCTAACATCGGAAGAGATGGATCTATATCTTTTTGGAAAACCAATGTGGTTGCGGCATCGAGGCCTTCCCATTCTGAAACATCAGAACTAAACGAGACGGTTCCTTGTCCATCCAATAGTCGCAAAAAGACTTCGCTTTCATCACTCGAATTGATCTCCCGCTCAATTTCGGAGATGACTTTTTCCAGACCGTCATCAATCAATAATTCTCGAAACTCTGCGATATCTTCCCTTAAATCGTCATCCATGCGATTATTTAATATTGTGCCCAAATATAGGTATAAAGCCAAAAGAGCGGCCACCAAACATACCAAGAAGGCCGAGACATACCAGAAAGTCAGACGAAAGCCGAGGGTATTGGGAAATTTAATCATTGTTCCTTTTTTATGACATATCCCAAACCTCTTACTGTGTGGATAAGGGGAGTGTCAAAACCCTTATCAACTTTTTCTCGAAGTTTGCTGATGCGGGCTTCAACCACATTGGTGCCGGGGTCGAAGTTGTAGTCCCACACACGTTCCATGATCATTGTTTTGGATACCACGTGGCCTACGTTGCGAATCATATATGCTAGTAAGGCAAATTCTTTGGGTTGGAGATCAATCTTGGTTCCTGAGCGAACGACTGTTCGCGCTAACAGGTCCAACGTTAAATCATGAAACGAAAGACTCGTGGGTTCGACAACGTGTTGGGCCCTCCGAAGAAGAGACTCGACTCGTGCCAGCAACTCGCTAAACGAAAAGGGTTTGATGAGATAATCGTCTCCCCCATGCCTCAGGCCAGAAATACGGTCGTCAACCGTACGCTTGGCACTCAGGATAATAATGGGCAAATTCTTCTTCTCTTGGCGTAACCGATCAAGAATGGACAGACCATCAAGGCTGGGTAACATGAGATCCAGGATTCCTACGTCATAGTCTTGGGTGAGGGCGGCATGAAGCCCCACCATCCCATCATCAAAATGGTCAATGGCATACCCAGCCTCCTTCATCCCCTTTTGAATGAAGTCCGCGATAACCTGATCGTCCTCAATAAGAAGAATTCTCATACGGATGCTCCCGAAACATAACCCTTAAACCTATCAATAGCCTGGATAAGAATAATAAAAAAAATTCCAAAGGGTTTCCCCCGAATCAACACCAAGAGCTGCAGCTTTCATGTGTTTACAAACGATACCTCATTTTATTCCAAATACTCCATGCTGCTACATTACCATCTGGTGAACTCCCAGCCAGGTTGTTGAGTTCTGTTCAATTGTTCTGCAATATTTCAATCTCCCATTTTCTGAATAATCCATCTCGCAACGATTCATGCGAACGTCTCACTCGACGTCCTTACTAAGAAATTCTCTGAGCTTGGCCCTTCTCATGTGTATCCTCGCCCCAAGCGTCACGGTAGCCCAAGATGAGTCGGGGAAAAAACCCAAATCGACCCCATCAAAATCCGTGAGAATTTATCGGACGCCGGAAGAACGGCGTGAGGCTGGGTACGGGACACAACTCACATCGTTTTTACGATTCGGTGGAGTGGTGGATCTCGGACAAGAGTGGCAGACCAACCACTTTAGAGGCGGTATAGAAAGTCAAGAAAACAATGACCCAGAACTGTCAATCGAACTTGGGTTCCAACTTACCTCCATTGACTGGTTGGAAGCAGAAATCTTGTTTGCCATAGAAGAAAATGGTCGTCGCCATTTTCAGGAAGTTGATGAAGGATACGTGGGTGTGGACTTCGATGGTCTTGGAGCGAAAGTCGGGTGGCTCTATTTACCGTTCGGTGAATTTTATAGCCACTTTGTCAGCGGTCCTTTAGTGGAAATCGGGCAGACACGTGGGGCCGCGATAATCGCAGATTATGAGATTTGGGACGGCTTTGATATAGAAGGGTATATCTTTGAAAGCCAAGTGAATAAACAGGGGAATGATAACAAGTACCAATTTGATTGGGGGCTTGCCGCGGAATTTCTTACAGAAGATGAATCGATACGAATTGGTGGTGGGTACATTTCGGATCTGGGGGAAGGCGATGGAGAATTCTTTCTGGACTTCAATGATAAGTTTCAACAACGGGTTCCGGGTTGGACAGTAAATGGTTTGATAGGATTGCCCCCATTTGAGTTCACCGGAGAGATTGTGCATGCCACGAAGTCTATTAAGGAAAATGACCATAATGCGGACAAACCTCGTACCTATAACCTTGAACTCGCCTATTACCCCCCCAAATTCCCATTCCTGCAATTGGCTATCCGATACGAACATAGTACGGAATTAGAAGATGAACCTGAAACGATCTATGGCATCGGCACTACCTTCAGGTTTCTGGATAACCTCACCATCGCTGCGGAATATTTAAAAGGCAAATTTAAAAAGGGGTTTTCATTCGATGACGGCGACAATGAGCAAACCAGCTATGATCTTGTTGCCATAGAAGTAACCCTCGAATTTTAATATTCTATTCGTAGTCCTTTGAATCATATCCCCCTGGGGAGCACTGTCTTGACTGCCTTTGCTACCGGAGAGATAGGAAAATGAGATTCTTTTTTGTTCCACCCCACCTTATTAAGCTATGGATAACTAAAGACGAGCTGTCGAGAATGGAGCTGGTTTGTTGAGGAAGGAAACGGCAGAGGAGACGGACCGGTGAATCAATAGGAGGTGAATCTTATTCCTGAATACTCTTCAGCTTGTTCGGGATACTTGGGAATCACTCCTTCTAAGGATGGGAGCCTGGTTGACCAACCTGAATTACTCCACCAGTAGATCCTGGGAGATTTTTGGGTATACCTCCCCGAGGAATTTTTGGTCGAAACCCAGACGTGGACGACATGACCATAATCGTATTCTCCACCCTTAGAAATTCCAAGATATCGAACTGCAGGGTATGGGCGGGGAACTTCAATCTTGACTGATTCAGGATCAGCAAGGCTTTCGTTAATTTTGGATATGATCATCTGTTTATAGTGATTGGGAACTCGCCCATAGTCTGCCTCGGCCATGTCATAGGCCGAAGGTTTGTGAGCACATCCCGCTATTAACACCAAGCCCAAGAATATAGATAGCAGTTTCCACATAACCCGATCTCCCTTTTCCCAAATTATATCGGTTGAATTGTTTTAGATCTTGATGATCCAACACAGATTTTAGTTAAGATTTTCAGGGCTGTTGGGTTGGAGTATGCAGTAAGCAGTAAGCAACTCTCGGGTTGTTACGGGAATTGTTGTTGATGTGGACTTTGAGAGCCGCCTTTGAAATCGGCTTGGCAGATAGAGTGAAGGTGCCATAGTATCCTGAGGGCACTTTTCTAAAACTGTGGTTGGTCCTAATTGTCAGTAGGATTATATTTAGTGAATAGATTGGGGAAAAAGGGACTGTTGAATATTTCACTCTCATGGCAAATACATGCCCAAGAGGAGACAGCCATCATCAGCTGGAGGGATTGTTCAAAAAAGTCCGTCCAGCAAGGCCGCAGTATTGCTTGCTGTGTCCCGTAGGGCGCGCCAGTTGTTGACCCGCGAAGCGTACATGGAGTACGTGAGCATGACAAAATGGCGAGAACGCCGCTGGCGGCTTTTTTCAACATTCCCAAAAACTAAGCAGTGGGATGTAACCCGTGACCCTAGTCAATCTTTATGCTCAAAAGGCAACAGGTACAGAGGTGATGTTGAGCCGAGTGTTGAAGGAAGACTTCGGCAGTTCTCGACCTCATGGGTCTTTATTTAAGAGGGTTGGTTGGGTCCAATGATTCGAAACCGGACTTCGTCTGATTGCGTATAGGCGGACACAGTGTCTCCAACAAACAAACCACACCGATAGAGCCCTGGAGTCCATTCAGATTCAGGGGATGATAAGACAAAATATCCCGACTGTTCATTCGCGGACATGACCACCTGATCCTGGACCAACGGGGCTTCGCCCCACGTAATCTTTGATGTTTCAAGAAAACATTCCGCAGTTAATGGAATAGCATCATACGAGGGCGTCACGAGAGCAAAGACCAAGTAAATTTCTTGCTGGGTGGTGAGAAACGTATCATTTGGATCAATAGGGATAAATTCATGATTGCCGACCTGTAGATCATCGCGCATGACTCGACCCGCAGGGATTACAAATCGAAACCAGCTAAAATCGGCGTCACGTCCCATCAACGAGGCTCGTGTGTGAAACAATTCATCTGGCTTAAATTTCTTAGCGGCAAGATTTGTATAGTAATCGGGAGGTACCTCAGTAGGGTCAGCTGCCGGTAAGGTTTCATTCGCATCTTTGGTGGGTTTTTCTTGCTTGGGAACATGTTGCCACACCTTTTCTAGCCAATACGCGAGTTTTTCATTATCGATAATCTTGCCACTGGGT
>Ga0265309_10001009_pt1 | contig 12087 bp, 9 predicted proteins | sample Helome_FD_192492 | JGI IMG/M metagenome (GOLD analysis project Ga0265309, IMG submission 192492) | Marine sediment microbial communities from subtidal zone of North Sea - Hel_20160524 (Illumina Assembly) | ecosystem: Environmental > Aquatic > Marine > Subtidal zone > Sediment ...
GCGCCCCAGGCTGTGCCGGCAACCACCGGCAGCACCGAGGCCGGAAAGAACTTGGGCCGGGTCGCGTGGAACGCTCGCTTCAGCGAGCGGCCGAGAGAATCGCCGGCAAAATCCTCCGCGGCCGGACTGATCGGGCGTGCTGACTCTTGAGGCATTCGGTTTTCCCGCGTGATGGCGTCGGCCGGACGGCGGCCCGACGCTTATTCTTGTGTGCCTTTTATACCGTAATTAGGCCCGCTTTACATACGCGCTTTCCGATGGTCGTCGACGGCTAGGTTTCGGTCATCGAGACGCTGTACAATGCCGTGCTTTGTGCCGGTCCTGGCCCTGTCTCGGGGTCGCCGGTGAAAAACACGAAAAAGGACGAAAAGCTATGAAACTCAATAGTTTGCTATGTCTCGGCCTTGCAGCATTCGCGCTCGCGGCCTGTGGTGGCGCCGACGAAGGCGACGATGCCGAGGCGCAGCCGGCCAGTGACGAGATCGCCGTGACTGATGCCGAACTCGCCGGAAACCCGTTCATGGAGGAATGGGACACGCCCTACGGTGTACCGCCCTTTGCCAGCATCGAGAACGGGCACTACATGCCGGCGATCAAGAAAGGCATCCTTGCGCTACGTGCCGACATCGATGCGATCGTGAGCAACCCCGATGCGCCAACGTTCGAGAACACGATTCTGGCGGTCGAATTGGCCGGTGAGGACCTGACTCGTGTCAGAAGGACGTTCAGCAACATTACAGGGACCGAACTCGACGATGAGCTGCGCGCTTTGCAGACCGAAATCTACCCGATGCTGACGCGTGAAAATGACGCGATAAACCTGAATGCAGAGTTGTGGGCGCGTATCCGCACGGTTTACGAGCAAAAGGACAGCCTGGGTCTCAATGAACAGGACGCGCGCTTGCTCGAATTGCAGCACCGGGATTTCGTGCGCTCGGGCGCGGCACTGAGCTCCGAGGTCAAGCAACAGGTCGCCGACATCAACTCCGAATTGTCCGGACTGACGACCAATTTTGCCCAGAACGTGCTGGCGGCCACCAAGGCGTTTAAGCTGGAGATTACGGACGAAGCCCAGACAGCGGGTCTCAGCGATGATTTCAAGGCGTCTGTCTGGAACGAGGAGAAGGGCGCCTGGATCATCGGCCTGAATCGCTCGGCCTACGAAACCTTCATGACACAGTCCGAGGTTCGCGAACTGCGCGAACAGCTGTTCAACGCCTACCGCTTGCGTTCCTCCGAAGGCGAGTACGACAATGGCCCGTACGCGATCAAGATCGCTACCTTGAGGGCAAGACGCGCCGAACTGATGGGTTACAAGTCGCACGCCCATTACCAGCTAGAAACGCGCATGGCGAAAACGCCACAGGCGGCCGAGGACTTCTTGGCGCGCGTCTGGCGCCCGGGCCTCGAGCGCGCCAAGGAAGAGCGTGCCGACATGCAGGCCGTGATCGGGGACGAGTTCACTTTGGCGGGCCACGACTGGTGGCACTACGCGGAAAAGGTGCGCAAGGCGCGCTATGACCTGGACGAAAACGAGACCAAGCCGTACTTCGAACTCGAGTCGGTCCGGAATGGTGCTTTCGAGATGGCGCATCGCCTGTTCGGCCTGACCTTCGAGCCCGTCGACGTCGAAGGCTGGAACGCGGTCGTCACCTCGTACGACGTCAAGGACGCGGATGGAAATCACCTGGGCCTGTTCATGACCGACATGTACGCGCGCGATTCCAAGCGTGGCGGTGCGTGGATGAGTAGTTACAGGATAGCGTCCAATATCGGCGGTAATTCAGTTCGTCCGATCATTACGAACAACCTGAACCTGTCGACGCCGCCCGAGGGTGACGCGACACTCATGCGCTTCTCGGAGGTCGAGACGCTGTTTCACGAGTTCGGCCATGGCCTGCACGGGCTAATGACGCAAATCAACTACGCCACATTCGCCGGTACGAGTGGCAGTCCGCGCGATTACACCGAGTTCCCGGCGCAGATCCTCGAGCACTGGACGGACGAACCCGAAATGCTGGCCATTTACGCGCGCCATTACGCGTCCGGAGACGTGATTCCCGAGGAGCTCGTCGAGCGCATGCGGGTGGCCGCCAACTTCAACGAGGGCTTCAAAACGACCGAATACATCGCGGCGTCGCTGCTGGATCTGCGCTGGCACATGCTGTCTTCCGAGGAAGCTGCCGCCATCACCGATGCTCGTGCCTTTGAGAGAGAGGTGCTCGACGGCTACGGCCTGATCGATGAGATCGAGCCGCGGTACCGCTCGCAGTACTTCCAACACATATTCGCCAGCGGCTACTCGGCCGGTTACTACGCGTACCTGTGGTCCGAGATTCTCGACGCCGATGGGTTTGCGGCATTCAAGCAGGCCGAGAACATCTGGGACCCGGAGATTGCTGGACGCCTCAAGAAGTGGGTCTACGAGTCGGGCGGCCTCAGGGAAGCTGACGAACTGTACCGCGATTTCCGTGGTCAGGATCCGAGCATCGAGCCGCTGCTCGAAGGCCGCGGCTTCGCGGTCGGGGACTCCGGCGAGGAAACCTGATCCGGCCTACAACAATCGCGTGACGGCCCACCAGAGGCCGGTCACGCCGATCAACAGGGACCCGGGGCGTACCGCGTACATTCTGTAGCGCGTTGCGCCTTCCGGGTCTTTTAGTATCCGCCGCAGGCCGAGCCCGACGACGGCAGCGGTGCTGATGACCACCAGCTGCCCGATCTCGACGCCCACGTTGAAGCCGATCAGCGCGCTCCAGAACTGGCCCGGTGGCAGCCCGAGTTCGCCGAAGAAACCGGCGAACCCCATGCCGTGGACGAGGCCGAACAGGAACACGACGGCGGGCCGCCATCGCGTCATGTCTTTGAAGAACAGGTTTTCAATGGCGACGAAGGCGATCGTGAATGCGATCAGGGGCTCGACGACGGCCGACGAGGGACTGATGACGCCGCTCGCAGCCAGTGCCAGTGTCGCGGTATGCGCCACGGTGAACGCCGATACCTGGATGACGAGGGCGCGCAACCTTGTCGATGCGAGAAAGATCGCGAGTACAAACAGGATGTGGTCGGCGCCATCGGGCAGGATGTGGCCAACGCCGATCGTGATGTACAGGCCGAACGTGGACCAGAAGCCGCGTTCCTCTCCTGACTTATCGAGCAGTGGCTTCAACTCGACCTGGTTGACGTCGCTCTCGGCCATATTCAGTTCGGCAAGCGCCGCGCAAAGCGCCGGATCGAGGCCGTCCTCTCCGGGCGTGCAGAATTCGTCCTCGGGGTGCGCGAACACGATGCTCGAGACGAGCAGCAGCGACAACGAGAGTCTTGTGCTGGCTGAGGGTGGGCGCATCGGTGAATTCTGACAGGAAACGAATGGCAAGATCGAGATACTATCCCGCCATGAAAAAAATGAACCTGGTTTTGATGGCTGCGGCGGTGTTGCTGGCGGCCTGCTCGAGCGACACTCAGGAAGTCGATACTTACGACCCTGCGCACGATTATTTTTCTTTCGCGAACAGCGACGACTTCGTCACCGAGCATCTGGCCCTCGATCTCGACGTTGATTTCGATAGCAGCGAGCTGCGCGGCAGCGCCACGCTCGTTATGCGCCGACTCAACGAGGAAGCGCACGAGATCATTCTCGATACTCGCGATCTCGGGATTGAAAGTGTCGAGCTGATATCGGCCGAAGGCACAGCCAGCGCCCTCGAGTTTCGGTTCGGCGACGACGACGAGGTTCGGGGGACACCGCTGATCATCAACCTTCCCGGTGATCTGCCCGTCGATGAGAACGTCGATCTCAGGCTCGAGTACTCCACCAGCCCCGAGTCGACGGCATTGCAATGGCTGCCACCCGAGCTTACGGCCGGCGGCGAACACCCGTTGATGTTCTCGCAGTCGCAGGCGATTCACGCACGCAGCTGGGTGCCGTTGCAGGATACCCCCGCCGTGCGAATTACCTACGAAGCGAGCATTCGCACGCCGAGCGAACTGCTGGCCGTCATGAGCGCCAACAACGATCCGCTCACGCCTCGCGGCGGTGCCTATCACTTCGAAATGCCGCAGCCGATTCCGTCTTACCTGCTCGCGATCGCGGTTGGCAATATCTTCTTCGCGCCACTCGGTGAAGACACCGGCATCTACGCCGAGCCCGAGTTGCTCGATGATTCGGTGTATGAGTTTGCGGACACTCAGGCAATGCTCGAACTGGCCGAGCAGATGTACGGGCCATATGCGTGGGGCCGTTACGACCTGCTCGTGCTGCCGCCGAGTTTTCCTTTTGGTGGCATGGAAAATCCCCGGCTCTCGTTCATTACACCCAGCCTGCTGGCGGGCGATCGAAGCCTCGTGTCCGTGATCGCGCACGAACTGGCGCATTCCTGGTCCGGCAATCTCGTCACGAATGCGACGTGGCGGGACGGGTGGCTCAACGAGGGCATGACGAGTTATCTCGATTCGCGCCTCATGGAAATCATTTATGACAAGGAACGTGCCGACGAGGAACGCGTCCTGTCCTACCGTGAGTTGCTGCTCGACCTCGAACGCGTACCGCCGGAAATGCAGGCGCTGGCGCCGCGCCTGGATACCGGTGACCCGGATGATTTCCAGGGATCGATCCACTACAGCAAGGGACAACTGTTCCTGCAGTACCTGGAGGAGGCTTTCGGTCGCGATGCATTTGACGAGTTTCTCGCCGCCTATTTCGACGAGTTCGCGTTCCAGACGATTACCAGCGAGAAGTTTCTCGAATACCTCGATGCAAACCTGTTGCAGATGATGAATCGCGGAATCGGTCGGGAACAGGTCGAAGCCTGGCTGTTTGAGCCAGGCTTGCCCGAGGACGCGCCGGTGCCGGAGTCCGCCACGCTGACGGCGGCGCGGGAAGCGGCAATCGCATGGTCACGCGGCGACTACGCGACCGCCGAAATCCCGTCCGCAGACTGGAGCCCACATGCGACCGTGCATTTCATCAATAGCCTGGCCGATGAACTGTCACCCGACAGGCTCGACGAGCTCGATGCGGCCCTCGGGTTCAGCGATACGCGTAATGCCGAGATAGGGCGCGCCTGGTTTATCCAGGTTGCCGAACGTCGCCATACGGCCGCTTACGATCAACTCGGGAAATACCTGAATCGCTACGGTCGCGGGCGACTGATTATTCCCGTGTACCGGGCGCTGGTCGAAAACGGCGAGGATGCCGAGTTGGCGCGCGCGATGTTCGAGAAGGCACGCAGCGCCTATCACCCACTGGTCGATGCGGGGATAGCGAAAGCACTGGAGGAGGGCTGAGCGCACTCCTCGTCTCTTCCAAAGACTCCATCACCAAATCGTCGCCGTTGGGAATGGTAGTATCGACGCACTGCCTTCAAGGCCGCCTGCGAACGAGGTACCACCATGAGAATGCTGTCTGTGATGTTGCTTTTCATTCTGCCACTCGCGGCTCACGCCGATGTCGTGGTGCCGGCTGAAAAGGTCGAGAATTCGGTCAACATTCGACTCGAAAAGGACGCGACTTCAGATATCGTCGGCAAGTTGAAGAAGGGTGAGTCGCTACCGCACGTGAGTTCCGACTCCGATTGGCACGAAGTGCAGCTGGAGGGCGATGCAACGGGCTACATCAGCGCCGACTGGTCAGTCGTGCAGGCAGACGAGTCGGAGCCTGTCGAAGAGCTTCCGGCCGAAGAAGTCGCCGAAGAAGTCGTTGAGGAGTCTGTCGAAGAGGTCGCTGAAGAAACAGGCGAGGGAACTGTCGAGGAAGCCGTGACCGAGGCTGTCGCCGAAGCAGAGGAAGAAGCGGTCGTTGAGGCAGTCACGGACGTCGACGAAGAAATTGTCGCTGAGACGATGGAACCCGGACCTGAAGAGGCCGCCACCGATGATGTCGCGGAGACGGAAGTCGAGGCCACGACAGAGACCGTTGCCGAGACTGTCGTTGTAACAGGGCCAACGGGTCCAGCAGGTCCCCCCGGACCTCCCGGTGCAGCCACGATCAAGGGAAGCGACAATTTCGTCGTGAAGTTCCGTGGCCCGACCGAGGGCGGCAACTCGCAGATCTACGACAACGGCAACCAGGTCGGCATAGGAACCACTGAGCCCAAGCAGCGTCTCGAGGTCAACGGCAGCATCCAGATCCACGAGCAGAACAGCAGCGTGGCGGGACTCATGATCACGCAGTCGTCGGGCGAAACTGGCTACATCATGCACAACAGGGCGAGCACGCTGACGATTGGCGCCGGGTCGCAGGATCGCATTACGATCGATCGCAATGGCAATGTCGGCATTGGCGTATCGAGACTGGGTCACCCGCTGGAAATGGCCAGCGGCGCACACGTAACGGCGGGTGGAGTTTGGACGAATCGCTCTTCCCGTGCGGACAAGGAGAACATCTCGGAGCTGGCGCCTGATGTAGCCGTGGCCGCATTGCAGCAACTGGATCCCGTTGTATTCAATTACCGCAACGAGCCGGACGAGTGGTACGCCGGCTTCATCGCCGAGGATGTTCCGGACATAGTCGCAAGCAGCGACCGCCAGAGCCTCAGCACAATGGATGTCGTTGCCGTCTTGACGCGCGTTGTCCAGCAACAACAGCGCAGGATAGAGGAGCTGGAAGCGCGGCTGGATGCGACGAACTGATGTCTGAAGAAACAGGCTGAAGCGCTCAGCCTGCCATTTTTGACCACAATCTGATCACTGCAATGACAGCATTCGCTGGTCTCATCTCCCTATGCCACAGGGAGACCAGCCATGAGAATGCCATCCTTTGCCAGCGGCCGATCCGCAACGATCAAGGTTGCGACTATTGCCGTACTTATCCTCGTGCTGCTCGTTCCTGTCGGCATGATCAGGAGTGTCATCTTTGACCGCAGCAACAACGAGTCCGTGGCCGTAAGAGACATCAGTCGCTCCTGGGGCGGCGAGCAGCTGATCACCGGACCGATGCTGCGCTTGCCTTACAGGGGCAGCAACATGACGGTCTACGGGTCGACATACGCACAACCGAAGGATGCGTATGTGTTGAGCGAGCAGCTGAAGATCGTCGCGGACGTAAAAAGCGATGTCCGCTATCGGGGCATACAAAAAGTGCCCGTCTACACAGCATCGATATCGATGCGCGGGTACATTGACCCCGCCATTATCGAAAAGCTCGAGATTGATGTCGCCGCTGTCGATTGGCAGGCGGCTGAGTTGTTGCTCGGCATCAGTGAGTCGACGGCGCTGGCGAAAGTTCCGCTGCTCGCGATTGGCGAGCACAAAGTCAAACTGGAGTCCGGGCTCAAGCAGGTGGCGGGCTTGCCACATCAGCTTGGCGCCTCGATTGGCGAGCAACTGGACGGCGAGAGTTCGCCCATCGAGTTCGAAATCACTTTGCTCGTCAACGGCACCGGCGCGCTGAGATTTCTGCCGCTCGCCGGTTCTGCCGAGGCGACGATGACGTCGAACTGGCCGTCGCCGAGTTTTACGGGGCGTCGCTTGCCGGGTTCACGGGAGATACGCGACGACGGTTTCAACGCAAGCTGGCAGGCGTCGAGCCTGGGGCGAGCGCTGCCCTCGGTCTGGGTTGATACGCACTCCGCCCTCGGTGATGTCACCGGTGGCGCCTTCGGAGTCCGGCTGATACAAACGGTTGGCTTGTACCAGCTCATGCACAGGGCCATTCGTTACGCCGTGCTGTTCATCGGCTTGACCTTCGTGATCTACTTTCTCATGGAGATCGTCGGCAACCTGCGGTTGCATCCGTTGCAGTATCTGCTCGTCGGCCTCGCAAACACGCTGTTCTACATGTTGCTGCTGGCATTGTCAGAGCACATCGGCTTTGACCTGGCCTATACGCTCAGTGCCGCGGCTTCCGCCACGTTGATCTCGGGCTACAGCGCGGCGATCCTCGAGCGACGAACACGCGCGGCGCTGATGGCTTTGGTCCTCGCAGGCCTTTACCTGTTCCTCTACCTGACCCTCAAGGCCGAGACTTTCGCCCTGCTTGCCGGGTCGATCGGACTTTGGGTTGTACTTGCGGCCGTGATGTACCTGACGCGGCGTATCAACTGGTACGCAAGTGACGAAGAAGCCGCGGGGAAATCCAGCGAGCCCGTGCCTTGAGGGTAAATACGTATCGTATGGAAACCTGCGTGCGCGTTAGCCTGTTGTAATGAACGAGGCCCAGATTCTCCTCGTGACCGCGGCGTCAATCGCGTTCCTGCACACGATACTCGGCCCGGATCACTATGTCGTGTTTACGGCGATGGGCAAGGCGCACGGCTGGAGCCTGGCGAAGACGCTGCGTGTAACTTTCCTTTGCGGCGTCGGTCATGTGTTGAGTTCGGTCGTCATCGGTGGGGTTGGTATTTTCCTGGGCGCGCAGCTCGTCTCTGTTACGGCAATTGAAGGCATGCGAGGCAGCCTCGCAGGATGGGCATTGCTTGCGTTTGGCCTGATGTATTTTGCCTGGGGCCTTCGGAAAGCCGGACGCGGTTACAGCCACTCGCATGTTCACGTGCACGAAGACCTGGTCCACGATCACGAACACGATCATCGTAGTGATCACTCGCACGTACACAAAGAGGCCGGCAAATCCATTACGCCCTGGGCGATATTCATCGTTTTCGTGCTCGGACCCTGCGAAGCGCTGATACCCTTGTTCATGTATCCGGCTGCCCGGCAAAGCACCGGGCTCGTGATTGCGGTGGCCGTCGTCTTCGGCCTGGTCACGCTGATCACTATGCTGGCTGCCGTGTTCCTGACAAGCGTCAGCATCCGCAAGATGCCGTCGCTGGGTCGATGGGAGCATGCCGTAGCCGGCGCTTCGGTAGCGACCTGCGGGGCAGCAATCAGTTTCATCGGCCTGTAAGACGGCTGGAACCTGATGCGGCTCCGGGTCTCGGGACCCGCCCGATCGTTTCTCAGATAGCCTGCATCCTCACGAATATTGCCTTATCAATTTCTGCGAAGGTCTTCTGGTACACCTCGGGCTCGTCGATGGGTTCGATAATGACCGTGCCGGCGTTAGGCGCATACTGCGTCGAGAAAACGAAATTGAGTCGCACTCTCGTGGATCCTGACGGCATGGTTTCGACATAGGCGGTCGCACGCTGATGCCGCGAGGTCGCCAGTGATTGCCCGGACAACAGGATCGACAGCCAGTCCGGCACCGTGTTGCTCGCGTCGAGCGTCGGCCCCGTGGCTGTGATAAGGCCTGTCTCGAAATCGCCATCATCGATAATAAACCCGAGGTCCTGGAACACCGACAACGTCGCTGAGAACGCGACGCGTTTCTTGGCGGTGAATTCGCTGGCCTGGTAAGCCTGCAACTGCAACCCGGTCTTCGGCGTCTTTGGCGGGCTTGCGCTACAGCCGGTAAGAAGCCCCAATAGGGCGAGCGCAGCGACAAGTCGAGTCGTAGGCTTCTTCATGGTCTCCTCCGATACGCTGGTGATCGTTGAATTTTCGGGCAAGGCAACACAGGTGACCTGAGGCAGGCCTGATGTTCTTCTGATGAATCGCCGTTTCAGGCCATTTCGCTCGCCGAGTTCATTGACGAGCATCTTTGAGTATAATCGGGCGTCGTCGTCCGTCCTCCGGAGCCGTAATGCAGCAAACTCTGTTTGATCAGGGACTTACACTCATGCTCGTAGGCATGGGAACGGTTTTCGTGTTCCTGACGATACTCGTTACCGGCATGTCGGTGATGGCGACAATAGTGAAGCGCCTGACACCGGTCGTGGCTGAGTCGGCCGCAACGGACGAAGAAATTGCCGCGATCACGGCCGCGATCGTCCGGCACCGAAACAAATGAAACTCAATACCTTCATACCCTGACCCGGCGAACAACAATCAATGAGCGATAAGAAACCTCTCGGAATAACCGAACTGGCGTTGCGCGATGCGCACCAGAGCCTGCTTGCAACCCGCATGCGGATCGACGACATGCTACCGATCGCGGACAAACTCGACCAGGTTGGTTTCTGGTCCATCGAGTCCTGGGGCGGGGCTACTTTCGACGCCTGTATTCGCTACCTGGGCGAGGATCCCTGGGAGCGCATCCGACGGCTCAAGGCAGCCATGCCGAATACACCGCAGCAGATGCTGTTTCGCGGCCAGAACATCCTGGGCTACCGTCACTACGCGGATGACCTCGTCGAGAAGTTCGTAGAGCGTTGCGCCGCCAATGGCGTTGACGTATTCCGGATATTTGACGCGCTGAACGACCTCAGGAATCTCGAAACCGCGATCAAGGCGACGCTGGCTGTCGGCAAGCACGCGCAGGGCACAATGTCTTACACGGTCAGTGATGTGCACACAGTTGATCTCTGGGTCGACATGGGTCGGCGCATCGAAGACATGGGCGCGCATTCGATCTGCATCAAGGACATGGCAGGCCTGCTGCGCCCTTACGTCGCATTCGAACTCGTCAGCCGCCTCAAGGAGGCCGTCGATATCCCGATCCACATGCAATGCCACGCGACGACGGGGCTGTCGACAGCCACCTGCGTCAAGGCGGCCGAAGCAGGTATCGACAATATTGATACAGCCGTGTCTTCGATGAGCATGACCTACGGCCATTCGCCGACAGAGTCGCTGGTCGCAATCCTCGAGGGGACGGATCGCGATACCGGCCTTGACATCAACCTGATCGAGGAAATCGCCGCTTACTTCCGCGATGTACGCAAGAAGTACGCGAAGTTCGAAGGCGCGCTCAAGGGCGTCGATTCGCGCATCCTGGTTGCCCAGGTGCCGGGCGGCATGCTGACCAATCTCGAGAACCAGCTCAGGGAGCAGAATGCCAGTGACAAGATCGACGAGGTGCTCGAGGAAATACCCCAGGTTCGACGCGACCTGGGTATGCTGCCGCTGGTGACGCCGACGTCGCAGATTGTAGGTACCCAGGCCGTGATCAACGTCCTGTCGGGGTCGCGCTACGAGACGATCACCAAGGAAACGTCGGGTATTCTCAAAGGCGAATACGGCGCCACGCCCGCAGCCATGAACAAGGAGTTGCAGGCGCGTGTACTCGACGGCGGGGAGGCTGTCACATGCAGGCCCGCCGATCTGCTTGAGCCGGAGCTCGAACACCTGACTGAAGAACTCCATCACCTTGCGATCGATAAGAAGATCCACCTGGCCGATAACGTTGTCGACGACGTCCTGACCTATGCGTTGTTCCCGCAAATCGGCACACGGTTCCTCGAGAATCGCGATAACCCGGACGCCTTCGAGCCCGCTCCCTGGGACGAGCCTGCACCTGTAACGCCTGCGCCTGCCTCGGGCGGGACCGGCGTCTACTCGGTGCGCGTCGACGGGAAGTCGTTCACTGTCGAGGTTGCCGAAAGTGGGCAGCTGGCCAGCGTAGCGCCGGCCGCGGCGCCTGCGGCGGCGGCCAGCGGCGAGCCGGTCAATGCGGCCCTTGCCGGCAACATCTTCAAAGTGAACGTTTCGCCGGGCGCGTCCGTAAGCGAAGGCGATCCGCTGCTCGTGGTCGAGGCGATGAAGATGGAAACGGTGGTCAGCGCGCCGCACTCCGGAGTTGTGACCGAGGTATTCGTGAGTGAGGGTGACAAGGTCGCCGTCGGCGATGCGCTCGTTGCCATAGCCTGACCATGGAGATGATCGAGCAAATCTGGACCGGCTCGGGTCTGTACCAGATCACGGGCGGCCAGCTGGGCATGTTGATCGTCTGCCTGGTACTGTTGTACCTCGGCATTGTCAAGAAGTTCGAGCCCCTGCTGCTCGTCACGATCGGTTTCGGCGGATTGCTGAGCAATATCCCGGGCGCCGGCATTGCCGAACCCGGCGGACTGCTGTACCTCGCTTACGAAGTCGGAATCAAGTCGGGCGCATTCCCACTGATTATTTTCATGGGCGTCGGCGCGCTGACGGATTTCGGCCCTTTGCTTGCCAACCCGCGGACCCTGTTCCTCGGGGCGGCGGCGCAGTTCGGTATCTTCGCGACGTTGCTCGGAGCACTGGCGCTGACCGAGCTCGGCTGGATGGACTTTACGCTGCGCGAGGCGGCCGCCATCGGCATTATCGGCGGCGCCGACGGGCCGACGGCGATCTACGTCGCCGGACAGCTCGCGCCCAACCTGCTCGGAGCAA
>Ga0265309_10001012_pt1 | contig 12065 bp, 14 predicted proteins | sample Helome_FD_192492 | JGI IMG/M metagenome (GOLD analysis project Ga0265309, IMG submission 192492) | Marine sediment microbial communities from subtidal zone of North Sea - Hel_20160524 (Illumina Assembly) | ecosystem: Environmental > Aquatic > Marine > Subtidal zone > Sediment ...
CGTCTGAATCAGGTTGCGACATCCCCCGAGGACCTGAAAAGTCTCCAGGCGAGAGCGGACGCGCTCTCTCGGAAATCCGGCGTCGACGCGAACACGTCTCGAAATCTCGTCTTCCGGGCCAGGTCCGAGGGGTTCGAGGGTGAACTCGAAACGATATTCGGCCTGACTCAACTCATCGCGCCGGACGCATCCGCGAACGTCTTCAAAACTGGCCGACTGTTCCCTGGAAACACGCTCTCGAACCGCGCTCTCCTGAACGCTTCGCTCGCGTCGGCCGGTAGCTCCGAACTGAACGTCGAACAACTGGCCGCGCAACTCCCGAGCGTCGCCGAGGGTTCCGCCGCGGCTGGCGCGGGAGTCGTCGAATCCCTGGCGCTCCAGTCGGTATTGTCGGGGCAGTTCGCGCGGGGCTCGACATCGGCGGACCGGATCAAGGCGTTCGGTATCAAGCTGGGATTGCCCGGTTCGGGGTTCGGAGGGCAAGGGATCATCGGCGGAGCGCAAGCGCTCGCGGCGGCGTCGCCGGAGTCGCGGGCGGCGTTCCTCGGGGAGTCCGCCGAACTGAATACGGCATTCCGAAAGGTGCAAGAGCAACTCCCGCAACTGATCGAGCGGCGAGACTTCATCGCGGCGGAGGTCGCGAAAACGGGAACGTCGGGGTCGCTGATCAATCTCGGTCTCGGTCGAGCTACCGGAGACCCCGGACTCGCCGCGACGCTAGAACTCCAGCGGGCGGAGCAAGGGTTATCGATTACGGAACGAGATCGATTCTCCTCCAGTGGCGCGAGCAAGCGGGCGGCGGTCCTGAACGTACAAGAACGCCTCACGACTCAGGGCCGATCTCAGGCGCAGATATTCGCGGGCCGTGGCTTCGCGGAGGCGACCCGGTTCCTCGGCGGCGGGGAGCGGGCGATTACGGCGAGCGGCCGAGTCGGCTCCCGCATCCCTGGACTCGTCGCGAACCGAGGGGCCGACGATGTCGAAGGGATCGCCGCGGAGGCTTTCTCCGTCCTCCTCGACGCCGCTCGCGAACTGTCGGTCGCCGCCGCTAAGATCCGCGCGAGGAACGGCTCGGAGACCGAGGATTTGACGCCGCAAACGATGAACGGAACCCCGAGGGACAGGTGATTCGATGGCCGATGTCGGCGGGATAGCTTGCGATCGCGTATCGGGTTCGGTCAAGCCTCTCCGGGAGACGATCCGTCCGTACCGGACGCCCGGACTCGACGGGATCGGCGCGCACAAAACGGGACAGGGTCAATCCGAGTTCGCGTTCGTGATCGCTCTCTATGGCCTGTCGACCATCCTCGAAACGTGGCGGGACGAAGTGTCGGCGCTCCAGTCGGACGAGATAACGATCGTCGACGAGCGAGGGATCTCATACGAAAACTGTCTCCTCGTCACGGTGTCCGAAATGTCGCGGACGCCCGCCCGATTCCCGGGGACGTTCGCCGGAATCAATAGCCCGATCGAGGAACGCGGGGAGATCCAGGTTTCGGGATTCACGGTGATTCCGTGACCGACCTCAGTCAATCCAGGACGCACGGAACGACGATGGTCAAGGCGTCGAACTTCCCCGTCCCCGGGCCAGGCGTCCGGCAGCTATTTCACTGGTATCTAGACGGCGCGTACCTCGGTCCGACCGACAGTCCGGAGCGGGCGTTCGTCCTCGGGGACCGCGATCAGGCGAGGGTCGAGGTTGTCGATTCGACGGACCCGTCGTTCGACCCGATCGCGAACGCGCCGGAGGCGTATCCGGCGCGGCGGACCGTGGAGTTCGTGCGGTCGCTCGACACCAGCGTCGCGAGGTACATCGCGAAGACTCAGGATTTCACGGACATCGTCGAGACGATATTCGCCGACGTTCCGTCGTCGGGAGCGTGGTCGTATCGCGTGATGACGCGGCGTCTGCCGGACCTGAACGAGATCGCCGAGGTCGTCGTTCCCGTCGACGCGGCCGGGAACCTCGGGACATCACAAACGACGCAAGTCAAAAAGAACGTGCGGCGACCGGACGCGCCGAACTTCACGATTTCGTACGATAGCGGGACGGGTCAAACGACCGTCTCGGCGGCGTGAAACGGAAAGGGTTCCCCCGATGACTTATGGAACGACGACACTCGACGCGGGAGCCGGTGGCGATGGGATCGCGCATGACGATGTTGGCGGCGAAATCTTTCAGCGATCGAAACTCGCGGTCGGCGCGGAGGGTGTCGCCGTCGATGTCTCTGCCGCGAACCCGATCCCCGCGACGGCGGCGTCCCTCCCGTTGCCCGCTGGCGCGGCGACCTCGGCGGCGCAACTCCCGGATGGTCACGCGGTCACTGTCGATAATGCGTCGATCGCTGTAACGGCGGCAGCGCTCCCGTTGCCGTCCGGCGCGGCGACTGAGGCGACCTCCGCCGCGATCCTCGTCGATACGGCTGCGATGGATACGAATATCGCAACGGTCGCCGGAGCCGTATCGGGGACGGAAATCCAGGCGGACGTTATTACGCAACCCGCGAGGGCGGCGACGACGGACACGATCGCCGTCGCGCTGATGACGAACGTCCTCCACGACGGGACGACCGCGCTCACGCCGAAAGACGCGAAACTATCGACGGCGTCGACAGGGAATCAGGCGCTCGTCGCGGCGGTCGCCGGAAAGACGACGAGGGTCGTCGCGCTCCAGGTGATCTGCGCGGCGGGAACGAACGCGATTTATATCAACGATGGAACGGCGGACTTGTACGGCGACGCGACGATAAAAATCCCGCTCGACGTGACCGGCGCGACTGGCTCCGGTGGCTTTACTCTCCCGTTCAATCCGCTTGGCTGGTTCGAGACCGGCGCGGATAATCGGCCGATCAATATCAACCTCGGGAGCGCGAACGGGGTTATCGCGATCGCGAAATACGTGGAGGTCTAAACGAAATGGCGAAGAAAGTAGCGAGAAGCCGGATCAGACCCGGCGGGCCTCTGGACGCTGCGCTCGTCGATAAGCTGATCGAGGTTCGTCAAGTCGTGAATCCCCGAGTCGAATCGCTGGCCGCGCTTCCGCCGAGCAAACGGGCCGAGTGGCTTCAACAGGACGACTTGACGCGAAAGTCGCTCAGGTGGGCGACGAGGATTCTCGAACGAATGGGGCCGAGCGATGCCGATCCGTAAAAACTACGCCGACGAGGTTCCGCCCGAACCGTACCTCGATGAATACGAGGGGTTCAACTTCGCGCAGTTATCACACGTCCCGGCGGGGGGGCAACCTCTCGACATTTTCACGGGGCCGGGCGGGTCCGACGCGCGGACGTTCACTCGCTGCAACCTGATGAACGTCGAGATCCATCCCGCATGGACGGTGGTCGAGTGTAATACGTCGATCGTTTGGGTCGACGCCATCGACACGGACGACGATCAGGAGGTCGAACTCCTGGACGGGACGCTATACGTCACCGAGTTACCTCATCGGATCGTATTCGGGAACCATCTCGTCGCACTACCGGAACCGATCGTCGAAACAGACGAGACGGATCGCAGGGAGAAAACCTAGATGGGAGCGTATTACACGGACGGGCTGAACGGAAGCGATCTAAACACGGGCCTTTCGGAAGTCCAGGCATTCGCGACGATTCAGAAAGGGTGCGACACGGCAAGCGCTGGCGATACGCTGTACGTGGAAGCGACTCAGTCGTACACGGAGGAAGTGACGGCAGCGAACACGGGCGACGGAACGTCCGGGCGCTTCATGGTGGAAGGCTATTCGTCGACGCCTGGCGACGGTGGGCAGATCACTATCGACGGCCAGTCGACGCGGACTCAATGCCTGATCGCGTCCGGTCATTATCAGGTGTTCAAAAACATCCGCTTCACTGGAGCAACCGGCGACGGCGTGAACGGATCGGGCCTTTATACCGTGTTCGAGAATTGCCGAGCGGACAACAACGGCGCGCACGGTTTCGATATGAACTATCTCATCTGCCGCGATTGCCAGGCAGACGCGAACACGTTTTACGGGTGGGATAGTGGGATTATGCTCCTGGCGCGGTGCAAAGCGTTCGACAACGGGAGAGATCAGTTCCGCGTTACGACCGGCGGGACATATATCGATTGCCTCGCGTACGGACTCGCGAATAGTTCGTCGTGGGGCGGTTTCGATGGAACGGGAACAGGGTTCCTCGTATCGCTCCAGGGATGCGTCGTCGACGGAGAGGGTGGCGCGAGTTCGACCGCGTACAAGTTCCAGGGCGCTACCGTTCCCGGCTGTACGCTTACGAATTGCATCGCGTTCGATTGCAACGAGGGATACGTCGCGATGACGCCAACGGCGGAGCGGGCCGGAATCGCTCGGGACGCTTGCGCGGCCTGTTCCTGTACGACCGACTCGACGAATTGGGCGGAGTCGAACGACTTCGTAACGATCGCGGGCGACCCGTTCACGGACTCGGGGAGTCGGGACTACACGCTCGACCCCGTCAACGGTGCGTTACTAATCGGCGCGGCATATGACGGGAGCGGGGTTCCTGTTCCCGGGTTCGACATCGGGGCGTTTCAAACATCGCCCCCCGCGGGCGGTCGGAATGTGATGATCTGAATCATGGGACTTCTCGGACTACTCATTCCAGGCGTCGGCATGGGCGGCGGACCGAGCGCGACGACGCCTCTCGGCGCGGCCTCGATCCGGTGGGAGGTCGCGTCGAACGAGGCTCATTCGCTTTCTCATATCGGGATGGTCCCGGGTGTTCAGATCCTCGCCGTATCCGCGATGAACGGGGTCGGACTCGCGCGGATGCAATCGAAGCGATCGACGGACGAGGCGTCGTTCGTCCTCACGTATCGCGCTCCGGGTTCGGCGTCGTTCGGGCCGGGTGTAACCGTGACCGCGGACGCCGAGGTCCTACTCCTCGACGGGGAGAACGTCGGGAAGTTCCTCCGCGTTCAGGTGCATTTCGATTACCTCATGGGCGGACCCGCGGACGCTGCTATCGCGATGGACCGCGAGTTCGTCGTAAACGGGTCCGCGTTTGCAAACGTGACCGCCGCACAAGCGGCGGCCGGAGACCAAAACACGGGACCGTATACGCTACGAAACGTGAGTTCCGATCTCGCGAGTTCTATAACGGCATGGATGGACGCTAGTTCTTATCTCGAAATCAGCGAAGACGGGATCGCCTGGACTTCGGCGGCAGTCAACGAAGGGACCGCGATCAGTCTCGGGTCGCTCGCCGCTGGCGCGTCCCGGTTCTTCCACGTCCGGCGCACGATTCCCGCGAGCGAACCGTACGACCCGAGCATTCTCGCGGCGTTTCATATCCGGTACGTCGTCGACGGGACCCCGTACTATTCGGACGTTCTCGATCGGTGGCGGATTTTCAATGATGCCGAGTTCCGGTTCTTCTCTGGATCGGTCCCCCCCGTCGAGACGGACACTCCGGTCGCAACGAACGCGACTCTCCCGTTCACAATCCCGACCGTTCTCCTCGACGGCGACCACTACTATTCGGTGTCGTGGTTCAACGGCTGTATCGACTCCGGTTTTCTCCCGCTCGGACCGAACGGCGAGACGTATCGACTCCTCCGGGTCTCCACGGGCGACGAGGCTCCTCTCCCCCCGTTCGGCCCGATGGACTTCCGACTCGAAAACCTGGAGGGCGGCGTCGTCCGTGTCGTCGCCAGCTACGCGCAGACGGGGGCGCTCCGCGCGAACGAGTGGGCGATCGCATTCACGGTCAACGGCGGCGACCCGGTCGCGGACGCGCCGGACGTTGTCAAGACGATGCAACCGAACTCGGTCGCGGTCCTGACCTACAGTCTCCCGGCGCAGTCGGACGGAGACGAGGTTCGCGTACGCCTCCAGACGCGCCGGTCGGGGACGGTCTATTCCGAGGGATCAATTGTCCGTACCATCCTGGCCGACGACGCGGGACCCGACGCGACGCTAACCGTCGAACAGTGGCCCGGAATCCCGTCCGTAGGAATCTGATCCGTGGCGATTACGATCTCAGGAACTCTCGGCCCGGAACTGCCGGACTTTGAAGCGTCGATACAAACGGCGGCGATGATCGATCAGAAAAAAGGTTGGTTCGAAGACTGGTCGTACGAACCAGAACTCGAACTCGAATCCGTCAGTTACTCGTCGGCCGGGACCGGCGTCGATTCGTGTTCGTTCACTCGGAAATATGGCGAGGTCCGGCCGCCGTGGGAGTCGGGGTTCGTCCTCCGAAAACCGCTGACGGTTCTCGACGCTTGGATCCGAGTACGGATTCCAGTCGAGGACGATTTCGAGACGGTGTTTATCGGGCGCATCGATGCGGACTCTCGGGACGTTTGGAACAGTGGGCACATTCCGACGCCGGAGGGCGAGCCGGATCCGGAGAACGCGAAGGGTGTCCAGTCGTTCACGGCGTACGGTCCGCTCCGAACTCTCCAGAAGGCGGATATCACGGGGTCCGTTTGGATCGGATCGGACTTTCTAACCGAGGACACTCTCGACCGCGTCGAGGACGTGAACGGTCGAGACCAACGTCGGCTCCTCGTCGGGAACCGGACGACAGCGCTCTCCGGCGAGACGTATCTGTTCGGCGGGGACGAGCTATGGACGCATGATCAGTTCGCAACGTATCTACTGAAACGGTTTGTCGAGGACCTCTCTCCGTCCGGGGATCCAAAATGGAGACTCGCGGGCGCGGTTGAGGCGATCTCCGAACGTACCGATCTGATTCAGGTGAACACGGGCGAAACGGTCGCGGAGGTTCTCGCGAAGCTGATCCCGAATCAGATCGGACTCGATTACGTGATCCAGCCATACAAGGCGGACCCGGAGGACGAGATCGAGGAGGGGTTCGAGCTATGGATCTTCGCTCTCTCAGATCGCGAGTGGTCGTTCGGGAACGCGACGCTCCCGTCGAATCCGAATACGCTCCAGGTCGATAGCCCGCGTCCGCGTTTCGCGCAAAGCGTCATTTTGTCGAACACTCAAGAGAACGAGTACGACCGGATTCGCGTCGTCGGGGAACCGTACGTCGTGGCCTGTTCGCTGGAGGGTGATCTCGTCCCGGGCGGGAATCAGAACCTCGTACCGAAATGGAGCGCGTCAACTGAAGTCGATTACCTCGACGCGGGCGGGGGGACCGCGGAGGAACGGGACGCGATCCGGCGTCGCGATTTCTTCCGCCAGGTGTATCGGCAGTTCGGCGCGCCGGTGGACTGGAATCACAACTCCGGCGACGCCGCGCCGCTCGTCGATTTCGAGGGGAATCTCCTCGTCGGCGAGATCGCGCCGTTCCAAAACAAGGTCCGCGAAACGCTCCGATGGCTTCCGATGCGAGAGGGGTTCGACTACACGGTCGACCCGCCGATCGACCTGAACGCGGGGAACGCAATCCCGGACCAGCTATCCGCGACCGCCTGGATCTATGACCAACTCGGCTACGCCCGCTATTTTCCGTGCGAAGCGGCGAATATCTCCGTCTCCGTAAGCGGGACCGATTGGGGGGTGTTCCTGTTCGCGGAGCCGAATCACATCCTCGGCCTCGATCACTTAGATCCGGTCCTCGACCCGTCGCTCCATCGGTTCCCGGTGTTCGATTACGAGGAGTCCGTCGCGACGATCGCGTTCCGCTCCGACCTCCGCCTGACGCTCGGCGTCGACGTGGACTCGAAGCGGATCGATGCGTCCGTGAAGGTGATCGAGGTCGCGGACGCAGAGTTCTGGTATCTCGCCCCGAACACAGTCGTCGGCGTCGCCGAGGACGGATCGCTCGAACGGTCTCCCGCGACGCCGGTCGTCCTCCGAAACGACTCGGACCGTATGGCGCTCATCATGGCGGGCGCTCTCTCGCGATACTTCGATTTCAGGGCGCGAGCCGAAATCGCTTGGATCGGCTACATTCCGACCGCGGCGGCGGTCGGGTTCGTCCTGACGGTCGTCGACGATGGCGGGTTTACGAATCACATTCACGCCCCGATAACGTCGGTCACTTGGACGCGGCAGAGTGATACGACCGGGGAAACGAGACTCCGCGCGGGGTTCGCACAGTGACAACGAACCGACGACCGCCGAGAGAGGGTTCGTTCGAGACGCGAACGACCACGTCCTCTCCGCCTGTTCGCGTATGGCCTGGCCGAGTGACCGAAATTCAGGGGACGGTAAACGCGCGATATGATGCGGTCGCGATCGGTCAACCTGGAGTCGGCGTCCTGAACGCGGAGCCGATCAATCGAATTTTCGCGCCCGCCGATATCGATCACACGCCGAGAGAAGTCGGGGACGTTTGCCTTTTGTATCAGGACGAGACCGGCGATTTCGTCCTCGACTTGTTCGAGCGGATCGCGGTGATCGACTGCGAAGACGCGGGAACGAATGCGTCCGACCTGTTCGCGTTCGCATATACCGGAGTTTGAATCGATGGCCGATCACGTATGGAACGGAACGGACCCCGGGAACGAGGGCGACCTCGGCGTCGCTGCGAACTGGACGGGCGGACTGCCGATCGCCGCCGGGGACGTTTGGTTCCCGGACGGATCGCAAGCGGTTACGGCTGGGTTCGCCGCGCTCTCCGCGATCAATATCGCGAGCCTGAACGCGGGGCCTGATTATCAACCGGCGACGGGCGGACTCGGACTCGCCGGGACTCCGGTCGAGTTCGGAAATATCACGGCGCTATTTTGGAACAGCGGGAGCCGGTCGAATTACCTCTCCGCGAAAGTCATCACGTCGGCGACGATCCAGGGCGGCGCGCAAACGGCGTCCATGCTGAATTTCGAGGATCACTCCGGAGGCGGTCTCGATATCGTCGAACTCGACATCCTCGGACCGTCCGGCGTCGTCTCGGTTCCCGATAGCGTGATCCTCCGTTCCGCCGTGATTTCAGACGCGGACGATCAGACGCGACTCGTCGTCGGCGCGAGCGTCTCGAACCTCGACCGCCTGGCGGCCGACTCCGGCCTGATCCAGACATCGACAGCGGCGGCCGTGATGGAGGCGTATGGGAACGTCGTCGACGGACGGCAGCAAATCGGCGAAATCCGGGTCCTCCAGGGTTCCGGGACTGCGCCGCTCGTCCGTATCGCCGGAGGAAAAATCGACTATCGATCCGATGGAGACGTGACGCTCGTCGAGAACTGGCCGGGCGGAGTGTTCGACGCGACGCGGCAGTCGGCGGCTGGAGTCGTGACGATCGCAACTCTCGAACGATACTCGCGGTCCGTGACTGATCTCCGAAACGGTCTCGGGAATTTCACGGTGACGAACGACAAGAACAAGGGCGGCGGCCTGATCGGGAACCAACCGTAAAGCGGGAGACGCTGAACCGATGCCATTCACGCCAGGCGGAAAATCAGGTTGGATCGTCGCCGATTTCGAGACGGACGTTGTCCCGAGTCCTCCGGTCGGCGTCCGCCGGATGTCGAAAAACGGATACCTCTCGAACCGGACCGGGTTCGTAGTCGAGTGTTTCCTCCGGTACTACCGGGGAGCGCATTACACGGAGACGCGGTTCAGCCTCGCGGACGGTGACGACGAACCGTTCGGAGATATCACGCTCGAACCCGGCGACCGATTCGCGGCGATCGTCACGGCGGACACGGCGTCGCCGTTGAGGTTCGGCGTTTCGTGGGGCGATCATTCCTAAACGGGCGGACGTGGAACGATGCCGATCGCGATATCAGGCGGGAAGGTAGTTCGGCACCCGACGAGGATTCCCGCGTCCGCTTGCGGGAACGTCGAACCGCTTTGCTTTCATCGGTTCGTGCCCGCTTGCCAAATGGCGGGATGCGTGATCCCCCCGCAACTCGGGAACCAATACGTCCCTTGCGGCGCGATACAACCCCCGCCGCAAACGAACGACCTGTATCTGATCGATGGTTTTTGCTGGTTCTATCAAGACGATTTCGGCGGGTTCGAACAAACGCTTTTCGGCCCGTTTGAACTGCAAACGGATTGCGACGCCTGTTGTTCGGAGCCGGGATGCTGGCTCCTCTCGGTCCCGTGCGCCTGTTCGCAGCCTGGCGCGCTGGAAGACCTGTACGTCCCGTGCGATCGGATAACCGAAGACGTGGTGTTTTCGTTCGAGGGTCGCTGTTATCAGGTCGGCCCGAACTCGGACGAGGTTACGTTCCTCCCCGATAACGTAGCGCTCCCGGAACCGGTGGAAGAAAATTGCGAGACCTGTTGTGATAATCAATCCGCGCCCGACTGCCTCCAATGTAGCCCGGTGATCTGTCCGAACCCGATCGTCCGGTTTTCGAGTCCGCGACTAATGTCCGCGGACGGCGGGATACAAGCCTGTCAATGCACGTTGCAGCGTAGAAACGTGACGTTGATTCCGACCGGCGACCCGCCGGTTTTCATTACTGCGCCGTTTCACTGCGCGGGGGGGACTTTCCTGACTGGAGCGATCAGTATCCCGGAGGATCCGTTCGACCCCGATCAGCATTGTTCCGGGCGGTGGGATTACATAATCATCGATTTCGTAGATCACTTTTGCGACTTCATAGGTGATCCGAATGTTTGGGGGATCAATATTTCCGTGTCTTGGGACCAACGATCCGATCAAGGGTGTAACGCATCGAATGACGGGTTCGGCCTACGCTATTCCAAAAACGCCGGACTCTGCCCGGGCGGGACTTATGCTTTCGATAGCGGGGCGAGTCCAGACCCGAACGGAGGTTGTTGTGATCCGAATCAATCGTTCGACCAAGATTTCGACCGGTGTCAATTGCTGACGGCATGAGAGAGTTTCGATTCCACAGTCGAGAGGGCGACCGGGTCCTAAGCGCCGGGGTGCGCTTCGGCGTGGACGACGGTCGCGACGTTCTCGAACGGACGACTCCGATCCGTGTCCGTCCGGCGACTGACGGGGAACGCGGTATCACGACGGAACCAGTCACGCCGCCCGGAGAGTGCGGGGTTCCTCTCGTCGAACGTCCGTCGAAATGCGGCTGTCTCGACGCGCCGATCGAGACGTTCCTCGGGGGGAGGTACATCGGTGTTCCAGCGATCAAACGACTCCGGGTTCGGCGCTCGTTCCCGTTCGTCCGGCTGGCCGAGTTCCCGGGGTGCGGATGTCCGCTCCGCGCGAAGGCAGTATGGGAGGCGATCGTCGCCAGCGTCAAGCATCTCCGCGCCGCCTGGAACGTCGGGAAACCGGAGCCGGTCCCGGAGGAGGTTCAGGCCGCGCCGCCCGTGGAGTCGCCGCCGAGACCCGCGCCGCCGCATGACCGCCCGCCGCGGGAGTCCGTAGCGACGGAGGTCCGGGGGTCGAGGGCGCTCCGGCGGAACGGCCGCGACACGGCTCCCCGGCGGAGACCGTGCGGGGGGTGAACGACGGGGGGACCCGGAGGTCCCCCCCGGTCGTCCGCCGATCTCATTCGAGCGCCCGCTCGGCGATGCCTTTCGACAGTCCTTCCAGATCCCGAGCGATCCCGTTGACCGTGTTACATCCCGCAAGCGTCGCGAGGATCACGCCGCCGAGGATCCCGATCGCGAAGTATGTCCACAGTCGCATAGGTCGAACCTTTCGGTAATGCCGGGCGGGATTGCCCGGGACCGCCGGGATCGGCTCGATCGGGGGGCGACTTCACTCCGCCGGGGAGAAAGTCGTCCGGAGGGGTCCCCGGCGGGCGTCGCTGTCGGCTCCCGGCCGGAGAGGCGTCAGGTCGACGACTCGGACGATCGACCCGGGAACGCGGGAGAGGCGATTCTCCGGCGTCGGGCGCGTGCTGTGCATCTCCCGGGAGGGGACCCGCGTTTTCGTGGCCGTGTGGGCGGGTCGTCGCCGTGGATCGCCCATTCGGCGGGCGGTGCATCTCTCGGGAGAACGGGAGGCGGGCGACCCGGGGGAATCGTGGGCGGGATCCGCTCCCGAGGTCGCCCGACCTCGCCGGTTGAATGGTGGCGGGGGGACCGGTGGGAGACTGGCCGTATCCCACGGGGCCAAAGTTCCCCGCCGGGGGAGAGGATACCCGGATTCCTGACGTGTCCTCTCAAGTCCTCGGCGGGACCTTGCCGATATGGGGATCGGTGCTATTCTGGCGAGTGTTCCGAGACTGGCCTCGACGGAACCGACGCGAAAAAACAGGAGACCTCC
>Ga0265309_10001015_pt1 | contig 12048 bp, 14 predicted proteins | sample Helome_FD_192492 | JGI IMG/M metagenome (GOLD analysis project Ga0265309, IMG submission 192492) | Marine sediment microbial communities from subtidal zone of North Sea - Hel_20160524 (Illumina Assembly) | ecosystem: Environmental > Aquatic > Marine > Subtidal zone > Sediment ...
AAGATTATGCCCAAGATCAATCGTAGCTTGTACTATTATTGTATTGTTACTGTTACTCTCCATACCCATCACAAAAGACTTATCAATTTTCAACTCATTTACTGGTAGCTTACTAAGGTAGGATAAAGAGGAATAGCCGGTTCCAAAATCGTCTACAGAAAGCCTTATCCCTAAGGTTGACAAACGAGTAAGAACTTCCAGTGATCGTTCAGCATCAATCATGACAGCACTTTCTGTAATCTCTAATTGTAAACTTTCAGGAGACATATGATGAGATTTCAGTATTCTGGTAACTGTGTCAGAAAATCCTACATCAAGTAAATCGCTTGCTGATAGATTTACTGCGACCCTTAAATTGATCCCCTCGCTTTTCCATTTTGCACATTGCATCAAACTTTCATGTAGCATCCATAGTGTAAGCTGTTTAATAACTCCTGTTTGCTCCGCCATTGGAATGAAATCATCTGGTGATATTAAGCCATGAACCTTATGTTTCCATCGCACCAGAGCTTCTACCTCATTAATTATTCCGGTCTTAATATCAATCTTGGGTTGATAATATACTATCAGGTCATTATTAATAATTGCCTTACGTAGTTCACCCATAAGCGTTAAACGGCGTGTATTACACCTTTCTAGAGCAGTGGTATATTCCATAATCCCACTATTTTTCTTCTTAGCCTGATACATAGCAACTTCAGCACGCTGTATTAAAGTTTGTGCGTTTTTTCCATGGTCTGGATAAAAAGTGAGCCCAAAAGATGCCTCAATATTTAACCGTACACCTTCTAGTTTCATGGGAGCATGCAAAATCTCCTTAATCTTTTGCGCTGCCTTTCTTGCCTCTTCTTTCGCACCAAATTTCTCAAGTACAATTGCAAACTCGTTCCCATCTAGTCGTGCTACGGTGTTAGGTTCCGGAATAGCTTTACGTAAACTGTAAGCAACTTGTTTGATCACACGGTCACCTGTATTGTGGCCAAGTGTGTCATTAATTTCTTTGAATCGGTCTATATCCAGGATCATAATTGCAACCCTGTTTTTCCCAAGTGATGAAGTACTGATTGATTGTTCCAATCGATCAACCAGTAATATTCTATTAGGTAATTCAGTAAGGGTATCGTGAGTAGAACCACGCATGGCTTGTTTTTCAAATGCTGTTGCTTTGGCACGTAAATCACTAGTCTGGTCAAACACCATAGCGCTTGCCTCAAAGGCCATCATCGAACTTACATATTGCCCCCAAAACGCGAATACAAAAGGCATTGTATCCAGCAGCCAAAGTGAAGCATTTTCTCTCTGGGCGTTAGCTACACTATCCAAATTAATCTCGCCAGTGTGGAGATAGGCAGTGACAATCGTTGCGATAACGATTGCACAGATTGAAATCCCAATGCCAATAACTGAAAGTTTGCTTGCTTTAGTTCTAAGCAATTGGGCGTTTCCGACTAGAATTTCACTTGTAGATCCCATCTATGTAGCTCTGCTTAAATATAATAAATTGCTTAGTTACTAGTAATTCTATGGTGACAGGCTAACCAGCCTTCTATGGTAAAAGGCTACCCAACCATTTAAGTCATAATGATATAAACTAAATTATCGGTTTATCTAAAAATTACTTTAACTATTTTTTGATCTAACACATTATTATCAAACTACTTTTACAAGAAATACTGCTAGCTTTATTACTAAATATGAATATCGACCTCTAGCAAAGTACAAATATTAGTAAACGTCGGCCCTCACTCTAAACATATTAGAAGTTATTTTCTGTATATATATAATAATGTGAGCTTTTTCACTGAAATTCCTGATAAAAGGAATTAGGCTTTATATATACACCATTATATTTTATGGAACTCAGAATGAACCTGACTAATATTGCTGAGCACAGAATTAAACTACTGTTAAAAAAGTCTGAGGGTAGGGCTACTGAGAGTGATTTAAAGCACGTGGCCAGATTAGAGAATCTGATAAAAAGAACAAACGTAGATTCTGTAGTATTGGAAAAAGATAAGAGTTTTCTGGAATATGCCAAATGGATAATTGCTGCATTGGAGAGCAGATCCATTCAATCTACAAACTAAGACACTCCTCTGGTACAAAGCCAATATTTGTAAGCTGTAACACCTATTGCGGATTTTAACTTGCTGGTATTTGTTCCATATGAAACTTGATTGACTCGTTGAAACCACCATTCTTAATTAAAGTCGTTACAGTGCAACTTGTCTCTCTTCGTTTAGTAATTATCCGTGCTACTAACAATAATTGTCTGTATTCCTGTAATAACTTGCCAACTGTAACGCTCAACACACCCAAGCCTAGATTTATAATTGATATAAATATACCAGTTGTCTGTGGGCCAAATATTACGAACCCAACTAAGCTAGCTAATATATAGATCTTACCAATTGAGAGCATAAACTGAACTAATGTCCTCTCACTAAATAGAATAAGAAAAGTAAATGCAATAGCTGTTATCAGATAAATAAGATAGAAAGGATTTTGAGCTAAGTTAGTTGCTGATAGTATAAATTCATCGACAAACTGATTCAGGTGAAATGCTAAAACAACAACCGCCCCTGAAAATAAAGCAACAAATATGCAGGTAACAATAATTTTGGAGTAATTCACTGTATTTTTCTTTAAATCTGATATAACAAATTGCGGCTTATAAATGTCTACGCCATCTTCTTCATATCTAGATTTAATGGCTTAAAACAAATGGGACCACAAGAACTCTTACAAGTTTCCTCAAGCCAAAGAAAAATATATAAAATTTTCGAGTTATTGCTTTAAGTGTTTTCTCTGATAATGATATAAGCTGTGAGTAAGTAAGTTATTACAACCCAACCAAGAGGTAGGGTAGAGCCACACAGGTAAAGTTCTGCTACATCATTACAGGCAAGGCTCTCACCTTCCCACGCAGCCCACCCTTAACAGTAAAATAAATAGCCCAATTAGAGATAAAGCTTATTAATAGTATTAAAAAGACTCTTTAATCCATTTAGAATTTTTAATAAATAAGGGGTTAATATTACAATCTCCATTTGGAGGACAATGTTTAATTATCTGCATTAAACTAGCCTCAACGCTATGAAGATTGGTATGCTTGCCACGCACATCCTTTAATTTTTTTTCTGCAAGCACACAAGTTCCATTAGAGCTCTCATCGTTCTTCATGGCTAATAGCTCACCTACCTCATTTAAACTAAAGTCTAATTGCTTAACAGATTTTATAAATTTTAAACGTAACAAGTACTCAGTGGTATAACGATTAATGCTGCCGTGAGGTTTATCTGGTGTCGGCAGCAACCCCTTTCGTTGATAAAACCGAACTGTCTCAACACTCACATTAGCCATTTTTGCGAGCTCACCAATTTTAAATTTACTTGAATAATTATTATTAGATATCCTAGTTGTATTATTTTGATTTGATCTACAATGTTTAATAATAAGCATTAATGTAGCTTCAATATTGTTTAATTTTGATCGTTTCTTCTGTACATGCATTAACTTTCTTTTTGCAAGCTCACAGACTCTATGGCAGTTGTTATTCTTGTCCAGCGCAATTAACTCAGCTATCTCTTCTAGACTAAAATCTAATTTCTGCGCAGACTTCACAAATTTTAGGCGAGACAAAGATTCATTGTTATAGCGATTAATCCCACCACCAGACTTTTGTGGCTTTAGTAATAAGCCTTTTCTCTGGTAAAACCGAACAGTTTCTACACCGACTCTGGCAGCCCTCGCGAGAGTACCGATTGTTAAGTTTTTAAGTTCATTATTCAAAAAAACAGACTTATGCCTTCAACACAAGCCCCCGCCAAAAGTCCCTTAAATGAAAAGAAGTGTTTATTTATCTGATATATTTTTGTTAGTAATTATTCTTTCTTAGACAAATAGTTCAAATAACTGTAACGCTCATCAATGCCTTAGGTTGACACGCCACATAATAATATCCGTACTTTAGTACAGAAAAAAAGAGAGGTTGGACATTCATAATGATCTCAACAGGTTGATTCCGTACTGTGGTACACAAATATAATCGTCTGATTATTTAATATTTTCATAAACAAAGTTAATGCAACAAGAACCCAATAATAAGTGTAACTATATAAATATATTAGACCTTGCTCGTAGCGGGAAGTGGGAAGAAGCTCATAAATTAGTTCAGCAATTTTCTGATGAGCTGTCTTGTCTTATACATGCATACTTACATCGGGTAGAAGGTAATATTAATAATGCTAAATATTGGTATAACTATATTGGTACTGAGATGCCAAGCAATAACCTTGAAGAAGAACTGATCCATCTATATGAAATTGCCAAACTTAAACACCCAAACGACTACTTAAAGCTAGTTCATAACATGTCAAGTAAACGAATAGATTCTTAAGCAAGAAAATATATCGCCCAAAGAAATCTTAATCGATCCTGATTATTGTAGAGTGTTACCTTTTATAAGTACTCCATAAAATTATGAAATTAGTCATAATGATAATCCCTATTTTTAGCACAAAGTAGTAAACTAGGCCGAACGGAATAAACATGATGTTTAAGACATAAAAAATTATGCCAGAGGAATTATTATGATAAAAGTCGCTAGTGAATTGATAGCTGAAGCTCAAACAAAAATAAGTTGCCTTAATGCATCATCTGCCAAAACTTTATGTAAGGATTCTGGAAATGCCGTTATTATTGATGTACGGGAACCTGAAAGTGCGGCTAATTCCAAGCTTAAAGATTCAATAAATATCCCTCGTGGTTTAATTGAAATGAAAGTGCCAAATCTTTGTCCTGAACCAGATACATTGATACTACTTCACTGTGCTGGCGGTGGTCGTGCATCACTTGCAGCCTTAACACTACAAGAAATGGGCTACACTAATGTCCACGCTATTACGGAAAAATATGAATATATAAAGAATACTTTAGGATAAATGAGTCAAAGTAATTTATAGCAAATTTTGGGTACACTATTTAGAAAAGTAATGCATCTAATCTTCTAAATATAAGGGAATAAAATGAATAAAAAGATTGTATTTTTTGTTTCAGTCTTATCTGTAAGTAGTTTAGTGCAAGCTGGTTGGCAGGATACACTGCAAGGCGGGTTAGGTGGATTGGGGGGTGTACTAGGTGGCGATAATAGCAGTAGTGCTGTTTCGGCATTAAGTCAGACAGAAATGGCGGGGGGACTAAAGGAAGCATTGGCGCAAGGTGTTGAATCTGCAATTAACAGCCTTGGTAAAACAGATGGTTTCTTAGGGAATGACCTGGTGAAAATACCGCTCCCGGGAAAAGTCGAAAAAGTTGCTAATTTGGCACGTAAACTTGGTGGTAAAAGATATGTGGATGAGTTTGTTACTACAATGAATCGTGCTGCTGAGAAAGCAGTGCCAGAAGCAGCAACTATATTCTCTGATTCAATTCGTGATATGTCTGTTCAGGATGCAGAAAAAATTCTCAGTGGTGGGGATGATTCGGCAACACAGTATTTTCGCAAAACGAGTGGTGCGAAACTGGCCGAAAAATTTAAGCCTATGATTAAACAGGCCACAGATGCTGCGGGTGTAACAACGGCCTATAAACAAATGGTTGGACAAGCAGGCCCTATGGTATCAATGCTCGGTGGCAACGATATGACTGACGTAGATGGCTATGTAACCAATAAAGCCATTGATGGCTTATTCAAGATGATTGCTGCTGAAGAAAAGCGTATTCGTGCAAATCCGTTGGCAAGTGGAAGTGATCTGATGAAGAAAGTATTCAGTTCATTTTAAAAATTAAAATTTGATTGTCATTAATCCGGCAACAATCTTAAAGATATAATCGGAATTAATTTACCTACAAATGTCCACCTTTGGCAAAAAGTAAGTATTCAGATTAGAGTTACTTCTTTTCTACTTCGCCTAACAAATCTTAAAAAGTAGTAATATCTACTGCTAGATCAATTTCAGAATAACTGCAAAAAATTAGATCTGGAGAATAGTTTATGGTCAACTGGCAAATTAAAGGACAAGGATTCGCAAACTGTAATTGTGATTATGGGTGCCCCTGCCAATTCAACGCGCTACCTACACATGGTAACTGCGAAGCTGCAGCGGGATATATTATACATAAAGGGGTTTTTGGCGATGTTAATTTGGATGGGCTAAAAGCTGCGGGTATTTATTCCTGGCCTGGCCCAGTTCACGAAGGAAACGGGAAGATGCAACTTATCATTGATGAGAAAGCTGATGAAAGACAGCGAAATGCCCTGATTAGGATAATGCAGGGAGAAGATACGGAACCAATGGCAACAGTTTGGGCTGTCTATTCTGCGATGAGTCCCAATAGACTTGAAACGCTCTTTAAACCTATTAGTCTTGCAATCGATGTTGAGAATCGCATAGGACACATTAGCATACCAGGTGTATTTGAAACTAAAGGTGAACCCATTCGTAATGCTGTAACTGGAGAAATTCATCGCGCCCGTATTGATTTACCCCATGGATTCGAGTATGAAATTGCTGAAATGGGAAGTGCCAGTACAAAAGCTACCGGTGAAATCAAGCTAAATCATGAGAATAGTTATGGTCAGTTTACTGAATTTCACCTTTCTCACATGGGCATTGTGCGCTCAGAAAACTAATCAGAGAAATCTGATTAGAGAAAGAAAAATTCATCAATATAAAAGGCACTTATGATAAGGGTAAGTGCATGACCAATAATTCCATTTGTCGCTGGATCGATGATACCTTTCTTGATCTCGGGCGACAGTTCCGCTGGACCTACCTACCCCCTTTGATGGTGTATCTTGCAGCGGGCGTATCCGGACTGACTAGTATCGTCGGTACTTTTTTCATTAAGGATTATCTCGATCTTTCCGCCGCCTTCCTTGCTGGCCTAGCATTCTGGGCAGGCGTCCCATGGACGTTGAAAATGCCGCTAGGACACCTTGTCGACCTGATTTGGCGCCAAAAAGCGGTTCTTGTCTATATCGGTGCAAGTCTGATAGCCCTCAGTATTGGGATCATGTACGCTATCATCGCCCACACTGAAATGATGGCAGAAATCATGAAAATCGAAGTCTGGTTTGTAATCGCTACCCTGCTCGCACCAACCGGCTACGTAGTTCAGGACGTAGTCGCGGATGCCATGACAGTAGAGGCGGTACCAACAATAGATGAGCATGGAAACCCCTTCCCTGATAAAGAGATCAAGGTGATGCACACCACGATGCAGACCCTCGGACGCATCGCGATTATCGGTGGCCTTATTGCGGTTGCCATTTTGAACATCACCCTGTTTGAGGACGTCGAGAATATGTCCGAGGAAATGAAAGTCAATATTTATGCGGACATATACATGCTGGCGCTGATCATACCGCTCATTTCGATCACTGGCGTCATTCTTGGCACTTTTTTATTGAAACGTCGTGCCCGCAAACTACATGAGCAAGGCCACGATCATGAAAGTGTCGATAAATTACTGTTTGCACCCGCTGGAGAAACACATCCGAACTGGTGGATACTAGGCGGTAGTCTCATTTTTGCTGCATTCACGCTGGCAATGGGTATCAGCCAAGTACCAATGGCGCAAGAAATCATTTTCCTAGGATCAGCGGGTATTATTCTATTCCTGATGTACCGGTTACTACTCGAACTTGAGCCTGATGTGCGCAAAATGCTAGTAGGGACAGCGGTAATCATCTTTGTGTTTCGCGCGGTCCCATTGCCCGGTCCGGGTGCCGGTTGGTTCGAAATCGATGTACTCGGATTCGATCAACGTTTTCTTTCGGTATTATCCTTAATAGGCTCAGTCCTCGCACTTTTCGGCATGGTGCTGCTACGACCAATGATGGCAACACGCTCTATCGCTTTCGTGGTCATGATTCTAACCATTGCTGCAGGTATCCTCTCACTACCCAACATCGGGCTTTATTATGGGCTACATGAGTGGACTGCGGCGCACACTGGGGGCATCGTCGATGCGCGCTTTATAGCGGTCATCGATACCACGATCGAATCACCGCTCGGCCAGATTGCTATGATTCCAATGCTAACCTGGATTGCGAAAAATGCACCTCCACATCTGAAGGCCACGTTTTTTGCGGTAATGGCATCCTTCACTAATTTGGCGTTATCGGCCGCGAGTCTTGGAACCAAATATTTAAATGAATTTTATCTAGTCACCCGGGAAATCCGTGACCATGTCACCGATGTCATCAAGACCGCCGCGGATTACAGCGAGCTTGGCTGGCTGTTAATCACGGCCTCGTTGATTGCCTTGCTTCTACCTCTGCTGACGATTGTGCTAATCCAACATTCACCACTGCGCACACAACAATAAACTGGGGGTTAAGTTCATAAGAAAATTGTAAAAACTTTGAATAGTATAAACATTCACATTTGGTACAAAGCAGACACTCAAAACTTCTTTTCTCCCTCCCTAAATATTCTCTTTCAGTAATCCGATATATATGTTTTAACTTATTTGAATTGGATTTCTAATTATGACCGCCAAAATTCTTACGCTTGCAGACTCTTTAGAGAAGAGAAAGCAAAACGATGTACTGGAAAGATTTATAAATTCTGTATTTGACGAGGGTGGGCGCCCATATTTTGTTCCTGAAAAAGCTTCGCTATATGACATAACGCTTGGAGATAAAAAGAAAGTGATGCATAGAATTAAAAGAATCTACGGCGTATCAATTGTAGAAGAGTGTTTTCATTGGCCAATATGTGAACTTTTAGACTTTATTTCTAACGAAGAAAAAAATGAGCACAATTAATACTTATGCCAAAAAGCCTTAGAAAAAAATGCTTTGGTTAGTTTAATATCTTTCGATGGAAACTCTACATAATCTATCTTCTCGTAATCTTGCATACCATTATTAACACTCTATTACTTTCATATTTTCAGTAAGACACTGTCCTTGTCCATTATGAGGCATGGAAGGTATTTTAGATTCTACTGCTGTCTCAGTAAGTAGCTCCATCATCAGTAGAGTGATTACTATACCTTTTATCATAGTGATCATTTCCCTTTATTAAATTACGTTTAAATAAGCAAATATACCTCTATTTTACCAACAAATATTTATATAGATAAATACCATGTAAAATTGTCTGTAAAAACAAAGGTTACTTTATATACAGGTATAAATATAAATATATGGTACAAAGCGGATATTCAGAAATTACATAAAATAACTTGTAACTATTTTTTCCACTTCAGTAGACTTTTCTTCTGTATCTATTAGTTATTGAAATTCAGAATACTTGTTGCTAACTTTCCAGATAAGACTCTGGGGAGATAATTTTTCCCTGACCAGAGGTGCCTTATAGCATTCTGAAAAAGACTCTCCTGGTTTGAGTATTTGATCTGTTGAATACGGAGCAGAGTTCTCGCTATGATAGCTTGAAGAATACTCTCCTTGATAGACTGGAAAAGACTTATAGTCAACAACATTAGTACTGGAATCTTTTTCTGTAGCTGTAATATTCCAACTGACTTTATTAACTATTTTTTTACTTCTATTTGTAACTTTAAAAAATAATGGGGTATCTTTATCGCAGGAATCAGAGGCATATGAAACAAGTACGGCAACTGATTCTTGTTCCTTTTCTCTATAGTGTAAATTTATATAGCCAATTAAAGCAGCTACGCCAATACCAACTACAAAAACAGCTAATATAGTTCCCGTTTGCTTTGGAAAAATAAATAGCAAAACTATTACAACAAATGTTACAGCCCATACCATTTAACCACCATTTTTATTGGATTGTAATTTAAAGTGTTCACATTAATACTCCATCTTTGAACTCTAGAATTTCTCAGAATACTATTAGAATTAATGATAAATATAAGTTTACATTAAACCATCATGGAGGATACCTATGAATGTCTACTTTTTGTATAAAGTACACATTAAACTTAATCGAAGCTAAGTTCGCATTAAAATGTGGTTGCCGCCTTTTGAATGTCCATATAGACAAGACATGGATCTTCACCTTTATCCAGTCGGAATGACCAATCTTCGACAAGCTTACGACGTTTCTCAATTCGTTCTGGTCGACTTGTTGGCTCGGAAAGAGATTGCTTAGCAAATTCAATCATGTGATCAGCACCATATCTACATCTTTTAGTTTCATCATCTGGTATTCCCGCATTTCCAGAACTTTGCGTCCAGGCTGTTAGTGGTAATACAAAAAAGATGGATAAGATCGCTACACTTATACATCGTAATAATACTTTCATAGTTATTCCATAAATTATTTGCAATTAAACCCTGTTAACTAACACATAACTTCTACCAGCTGCTATCGGAAGTCTCCTAATTCTCTCCGTACTGACGCACCTTCTGCACCGGCCTCTATTAGTAGTTTTTCAATTTGCTCCGTTCTGACATACATCAAAGCTGTTCCACCACGATTTTCTTTCAGGTTCACATTGGCACCATTAGCCAACAAGACCCGCATAACTTCTTCACGCCCATACATAGAAGCAATCATCAGAGCCGTCCCGCCCTGTTCGTTTTGATGATCAATATTTGCACCCTTAGCAAGTAACTTCTCTATGATTGCCACGTGTCCATACCGAGATGCTATATTCATCGCAGTTTCGTTATCTTTACTCTGGTGATTCATCTTCGCACCCTTAGCAAGCAGTATCTGCACGATCTCTGTATGCCCTTTCTTTGAAGATACTATTAAGGCGGTCACCCCTTTTCTATTCTGATGGTCAACATCAGCTCCTTTTTCAAGCAAAGAACGAACTTTAGATAGATTTCCAGTACTGGCAGCATATACTAAGTCTTCGCCATTACTTGCATGAGATATGATTGGAAAGATAACTAAACTCAGTCCTATGATTCCAGAAAAAAAGACTCTACGCATTAGATATGAATTTTGCCCGTCCATGAACTTAACAACCTGTTTAATTCAACATATAAACGGCAGTTATTAACCCTAACTTGAAAATCTATACTGTTTCTGAATTGTATTTTTGAATGTCCTTTTTTGGTACAAAGTAGACGTCGGCGAATGGCTCGTTTCAACACTAAAAAGATTTTATTGAGCCGCTACTACCCTACGTGTAAAACTTAATCGAAATTGTTTTTCGATTTCAGCGATAGTGAACAGTGCGATACCTATACCGATAATAAGTATGCCGTCAAATAAAGACATGGATTCTGTAGCAAATATCTTTTGCAATGGTGCCAGATAAGTAATAGCAAGCTGAGCAGCAATGACAATTACAGTGGTTGCCCAAACTACCTTTGTACCACGTACAGCTTTCCAAGTAAGCGATGTGCCATAAATATTTCGTATAAAGAATAAATGGAAGATCTCCATCGCCACCAAAGCATTCATCGCAAGTGTACGAGTCAGTTCCAAAGAATACCCACTATTGACAGAATAGCTATATATGCCGAATACACCGCAGAGGAACAATATCGAAACTAGTACAATGTGCCACACTAGCCAACCTTTTAGAAGCGGCTCATTTCTTGGACGCGGTGGGCGACGCATAGTATCTGCCTCGGTAGGCTCAAAAGCAAGCGCAAGGCCTAAAGTGATAGCGGTAATTAGGTTAACCCACAAAATCTGAATTGGAGTAATTGGCAACGTCATACCAAAAAGTAGTGCAACGATAATCGTCATAGCTTCACCAGTGCTAGTCGGTATCGACCAGCTGATAACTTTCTTGATGTTATCGTAAACGGTTCGCCCTTCACGTACAGCTACGACTATTGAGGCGAAATTATCGTCGGCTAAAACTAGTTCAGCAGCCTCTTTGGCGGCATCACTACCTTTCATACCCATAGCAATACCTGCATCTGCGCGTTTAAGCGCCGGAGCATCGTTAACACCATCCCCGGTCATGGCAACAGTCATTCCATGCGATTGAAGTGCCATCACGATCCTAAGTTTATGTTCTGGAGTAGTGCGGGCATAAATGTCAGTTTCCTGAATGGCGGTAGCTAGTGCTGCATCGTTCATCGTATCAAGGTCTGGACCAGTCAGTACCTTATCAAGGTTTTGCAATCCAATTTGCTTT
>Ga0265309_10001016_pt1 | contig 12030 bp, 11 predicted proteins | sample Helome_FD_192492 | JGI IMG/M metagenome (GOLD analysis project Ga0265309, IMG submission 192492) | Marine sediment microbial communities from subtidal zone of North Sea - Hel_20160524 (Illumina Assembly) | ecosystem: Environmental > Aquatic > Marine > Subtidal zone > Sediment ...
CTAATTCTCGACTTCTTCTATATTGTTGCAAATCCCAATGTAATCCATAAAATGAAATTTCATCTTCAGCTATAAAATAAGCTAAAGAAGCTAATTTTATACGTTTTACTCTTTCATCCCATAAATCTACAATTGTTGATCTTGTTAAGCTAGTATCAAGTTGTTTTTCACATTCTTCAACTTCTAGTAACAAAGCCATAAAATTTGGTCGACTATTAATATACCAAACATGAGTAACTGGATAAATTAAATTAATATAACCCATACGATGTCTTCGAACTCTAGATTCAGTTAATTCAACTCCACATCTCTCACAAATTAATCCTTCGTATCTAACACGCTTGTATTTCCCACAAGCACATTCTAAACTTTTACTTGGACCAAAAATGCGTTCGCAAAATAGTCCATCCATTTCTGGTTTGAAAGTTCGGTAATTAATAGTTTCGGATTTTTGAACTTCTCCTACAAATTGGCCATTTGGTAATTTTCGATTTGCCCATTGTAATATTCGAAATGGAGATGCCAATTTAATTTTTATATAATCAAATTCTTTTGCAAATTGTACCATTGTTATTAAAATGAAATATCGTTAATATTTGAAGTAGGAGAAAATGTTTTTGATGAAGCATTATATTTTTCAATCAAATTAATCTCAACTTCATATTTTTTATGTGAGCTAAATTTTTCAATTTTGTAAGTACTCATATCTAAACCAATTGAACGTAACTCTTGTAATAAAACTTTAAATGATTCTGGGATTCCAAATTTTGGAATTTGTTGTCCTTTTACAATTGCATTTAATGTTTCATTTCGTCCTTGCATGTCATCAGATTTAATTGTTAAAAGCTCCTTCAAAGTAAAAGCTGCTCCAAATCCTTCTAGAGCCCAAACTTCCATTTCACCAAACCGTTGACCACCATGCTGGGCTTTTCCTCTTAATGGTTGTTGAGTGATAAGAGAATATGGCCCCGTAGCACGAGCATGCATTTTATCATCAACTAAATGAATTAATTTTAACATATAAGCGTTTCCAACAGTAACAGGATTATCAAATTCTTGACCTGTTCGACCATCGATTAAAACCATTTTACCTGGTGCATAAGGATTAAATAACCAACTTTCATTTTTTGCGATGGAAGCTTGGCGCAATTTTTTGTTAATTAAAATTCTTGAAATTTCTAAACCATACATTTCATCAAAAGGTAAAATTTTAAATCGAGAATTTAATTTATCACCAGCTAATCCTAATAAACATTCATATAATTGACCAACATTCATTCTAGAAGGCACACCTAATGGATTCAATAGAATATCAACTGGTGTTCCGTCGGGTAAAAATGGCATATCTTGTCTTGGTAAAATCCGTGAAATAATTCCTTTATTACCGTGTCTACCTGCAATTTTATCACCGACCTGGATTTTTCGAACTTGAGCAATAAATACGTAAATTTTTTCAAATTTATAAGTTAATTTTGTTCGACGATTAAAAGTTACCGTTTCAATTATTCGACCATATTCTCCATCCGGCATTCGATATGAATTATCTTTTACACCTTTAGCTTTAGCTCCAAAAATGGCACGTAATAATTTTGATTCAGGTAATTGTTCGGAAGTATTATTTGAAATAATTTTTCCTACTAAAATATCTCCCGGTCTTACAAATGTACCAACAGTAACAATTCCATCATCATTTAAATGATTAACTTCGGACAAATTTAGATTTGGAATATTTTTTGTTGTTTGTTCAGATGTTTCCGAATTTTTATCAATTTCAATTTTATATCTTTCAATATGAATGGAAGTAAAAATATCATCATAAACCAATCTTTCACTAATTAAAATTGCATCCTCAAAATTATAACCTTGCCAAGGCATATAACCAACTAAAACATTTTGGCCTAACGATAATTCACTATCAGTAATTGCGGGTCCATCTGTTAACATTTGACCGGATTTTATTGTTTCTCCTTTCCAAACAATTGGGCGATGATTTATACAAGTTTGTTGGTTTGAACGTAAATATTTTTGTAATTTATAAGTTAATTTTTTTCCACCTCTATCTTTAATAACAATTTTATTAGCTGTTACAGAACTAACAATTCCCGATACTTGAGCATTTAAAGTCATACCTGAATCGAGTGCAATTTGATTTTCTAATCCAGTACCAACAATTGGTTTCTGTGGTAATATTAGTGGTACTGATTGACGTTGCATATTTGATCCCATTAATGCCCGATTTGCATCATCATGTTCAAAAAATGGAATTAATGAGGCGGCCACTGAAACAACTTGAACTGGAGAAATAGCAATAAAGTCAACTTCTGATGGTGTAACACTTATAATTTCTTGTTGATATCTAACTGGAATTAAATTTTTTACTAAATAATTTTCTTTATTTGTTGAAATATCGGCTGGTGCAATTCTATATAAATCTTCAATATCCGCTGTTAAATAAATTGGATTACCGGTTTTTAGAACTTTTCCATTTATAACTCGCCAAAATGGTGTTTCTAAAAATCCTGATTGATTGACTCGAGCACAAGTTGTTAAAGAAGCGATTAAACCAACGTTTTGTCCTTCAGGAGTTTCAATGGGACAAATTCGACCGTAATGACTTGGATGAATATCACGAACAGCAAAACTAATTCGATCACGATCAAATCCACCAGGACCTAACCCACTAATTCGGCGTCTATGAGTTAGGGAAGACAAAGGATTGGTTTGATCTAAGTATTGTGATAACTGACTTGATCCAAAGAATTCTCGAATCGTAGCATTCACAATATTAAAACTTAATAAATGACTCGAATCAATTTTATTTGTTTGATTACGTAATTTTCGAACTAAACGTTGGAATCCAATTCGGAATAAATTTTGTAATAATTCTCCGACTGATCTTACACGACGATTTTTTAGATGATCAATATCATCTTGAACTGTTTTTGAGATAGTTAAGCTTAATAATTTGTCTGTAATTGCAAAAATATCTTCATATGTTATTGTTTGAAGACGCTCACTAATTTTTAAATTTAATCTATTATTAATTTTTAATCTTCCAACTCGACCTAACCTATAATAAGTCGAATCAAAAATTCTTGAAAATTCTGAAATATTTTTAAAATAATTTATATTTAAATTAAATCGAGGTAATGGGTTATTTGAATAGTTTGAATTTATCAATAAAGGTTTACTAAAATAAAAGAAATCAGAATACTGTAAATTTTGATAAATTTCTAAATCTGTTAATCCCATTTCTTTCAATAAATGAAGAATCGGTTTTTGATTTACTTTATCTAATTGGATAATAACTTCATCTTCCTGATTCTTAATTGGATATTTGTATGAATTTATTTTTGTATTTTTCTGAAAAGTAAAACGAATCCAAGATCCGTATTCTGGTATCAAAGTAGCTGTGTATAAATCTTTTTCATCATATTTTTTATGATAATTCGTTTTGATTTCATGATCTTTTTGATACAATAGTAAATTTGTTTTTGTTTTTAAATATTTATGACGTACAGGTGTGTACTTGGTATTAAGAATATATTTTAATTGATCTTTTAAGCTAATTGAGAAGTAAATTGTTGGACGTAAATTTGGAGAATTTATCAATTTAGTTACGTCCGAAATTTTTGGAACTAAGTGCTTAAAATTTTTTTGTAAAAATGAAAAATTATTTATTTCAAGTAGCCAATCTTGAGATTTTTTTGTAATGACTAACAATTGAGAATTTAATTGAATTTGCACTAATTTTTGTGAATCAACTATTGCTTTGTCATATTTACTACATAATTCTAAAATTTGATCTTCTGATAATGATAAGGTTTCAGCTAAAAGTTCAATTTTATTTTCTTGAATAAATTGAGTTCTGGATCTTTTATTACTTTTATTTAAATAACATTGTAAAATCTCGTATTTAATTAAAAGTTGAGCTAAAAAATTATAATATTTTACTAGATAAACAATTTTATCTTTTTCACTATTAATTTTAAAATTCAAAAAATTATTTTGAAGTTTAAACCATTTTAAAAAGAGTCTAATTAATTTAACTTTGGTATTATGTTTAGAGATTTTTACAATAGTTCTATATAATTTAAAAGATTGGAAAAAATAGAATGAGGATGTTTGTTCTTTCTTTTTTAAATATTGAATTGAATAGTAATAAATTGAATTACTATTCCAAAGAGGAAAAGTTATTAGATCACCATTGTCTGTTATATCAGTTGTTGGAATAGGAAAAAATAAATCCGATTCAGAAAGAAATGCTTCTCCTGACGGTAGGAATGATCTTAGTTTATTAATGTCGGTCGAAAATTTTCGTTTGAATGGGTTAAAAGTTCGTTGGTTTTTATTCTTTTCAAAGTAAACTCCTGGACTTCGAATAATTTGACTAACAATTACGCGTTCGCATCCATTTATAACAAATGTTGCGTATGTAGTCATTAAAGGCAGGGTAATAATTGGGAATTGATTATGATAGTGAACATTATTAATAACTTTATTTCTCACTTCAATAGGAATAACTAATTGTGCTCGATAATTTCCACTATATTTTCTTGCAATTAATAAATTATAAGGTGGTTTGATTAAATTATATTCTTCTCCAAACATGATATATTCAGTACTTTGACTAAAATCATGAATTCTAGAAAATAGAGCCAATTCTTCATTTAAACCTTGAGTAATGAACCAACAAAAGCTTACTCTTTGCATCGTCAGAAAATCTGGAAGCGCATTGATATAATTCATATTTTGTTTCATAATTTTTGTTAGTAACTGCAATAATTAATCTGTTGAAATTGCATATTCTAATTAGGTTCGAAGTTTTAATTGTTAGATTTTAAAAAGAATGTTAAGAAAATTTTTAATTTTCTTAACTAGATACGATTTAAAGACAAATAATAAATTTAAAGAGCTAAATTTATACAGTTTTTAAATAAGCTGCTAATTTTGATTTCTTTCTCGCAGCAGCATTTTTATGAAATATATTCTTTTTAGTACCTTTATCAATTAAACTATAAATTGAATTTAAAATTTTTTTTAATTTTTCTTTTTCTTCTGGACTTTGCGAAGTTTTATATGTTTCTAAATCTTGAAAGAACATCTTGATTAAAGTTCGCACTGAACTTTTATAATAACGATTGCTTAAACGATTTCGCTCATTAATTCCAATACGTTTTTTTGCAGATTTATTGTTAGCCATATTATTATTGATTTAAATATTTTTAATAGTTATTTTGCAAATTTAAGGTTTAATGTAATATAGTATATTTGATAAAAAATTAAAAGTTTTTACTTTAAAAATTTTTTAGCTTAATAATCAAGATTAACTCTTGATAAGATGAGAAATTTTAGGCACTATATAGATAAAAGTATTATTTTAAATTTCTATGGCAAAAAATAAAGGTACTCGAATTTTAATTACTTTAGAATGCACAGAATGTCGTTCCAATTTAAATAAACGATCACCGGGTGTTTCGAGATATTTAACACAAAAAAATCGTCGGAATAATCCAGAAAGACTGGAGTTGAAAAAATATTGTCCACATTGTAACAAACCAACTTTACATAAAGAAATTAAATAAAAAAATTATGGTATCAAAAAAACAAAAAACATCACCGATTAATCTTAATCAAAAAATTGATTATAAAGATATTGAATTGCTTTCATTATTTGTAACAGAACAAGGAAAAATTCTTCCACGACGTGCTACGGGTGTGACAGTTCAACAACAAAGAAAATTAGCAAAAGCGATAAAACGTGCAAGAGTTCTATCATTCTTTCCTTTTGTTGCATCTAATTCAGTTTAAAACTTATTAGAGTTATTATTTTTAACATATAATAACTCTAAGTCTTTAATTTTAATCGATATTCGTTTATAAGGAGAATTTTATGGGAAATTTTATCGATAAAACATTTACAGTAATCGCTGATATTCTTTTAAAAGTCTTACCTGCAAGTAAACAGGAAAAACAAGCATTTTCTTATTACAGAGCCGGAATGGCTGCTCAATCTCGAGGAAGATATGCTGAAGCATTGCAAAATTATTATGAAGCTCTTCAAGTAGAGGAAGATCCATATGATCGAAGTTATACGCTTTATAATATTGGTTTGATTTATGGGAATACGGGAAAATATACACAAGCTTTAGAATTTTATCATCAGGCTTTGGCTTTAAATTCAAATCTTCCCCAAGCTTTAAATAATATTGCTGTAATTTATCATTCACAAGCTCTTCGAGCACAAAGTTTAGAAGAAGATGAATATATTGAATTATCAAAAGAATTATTCGATAAAGCAGCAGAATATTGGATCCAAGCATTAAAATTAGCTCCGGACAATTATCCTGGAGCACGAAATTGGTTAAAAGTAACTGGAAGATTAACTGAAACTCTTTAGATCAGGATTTTAGTTTATTTTATCAAATATGATTATATTCAAGAATTCAATTGATTTTGTTGTACAATAATAGTTAATTATTAGATTTCAAATTTGTTAGTATTTTACAGACAGGTAGGATTGCGAAAGTATATTTATTTTAAAATATTTTAAATATGTTAAATCAAAATGGTAAAAACTAATTTAAATAAAGGTTACGTTACTCAAATTATTGGTCCTGTACTAGATATTCAATTTTCTGAAGGAAATTTACCACCTATTTACAGTGCAATTAAAATTGAATTAGGAGATGGTACTTCAACTATCGTTGAAGTACAACAATTATTAGGTGACAATCAAGTACGAGCAGTATCAATGCGCTCAACAGATGGTTTAAAACGTGGTGTTGAAGCTGTAGATTTAGGGACTCCAATTAGTGTACCTGTAGGTACTCCCACATTAGGTCGAATCTTCAATGTAATCGGTGAACCAGTTGATGAGCAGGGTGATGTTTCATTTGACGAAACTTTACCGATTCACCGTGATGCTCCGGCATTTACAGAATTAGAAACAAAACCATCAATCTTTGAAACAGGTATTAAAGTAGTTGATTTATTAGCACCATACCGTCGTGGTGGTAAAATTGGTTTATTTGGTGGTGCTGGTGTAGGTAAAACCGTTTTAATCATGGAATTAATCAACAATATTGCTAAAGCTCACGGTGGTGTATCTGTATTTGGTGGGGTAGGTGAACGTACACGTGAAGGTAATGATTTATACGAAGAAATGAAAGAATCTGGTGTAATTAACGAAAAGAATTTCCCAGAATCTAAAGTAGCTTTAGTATATGGTCAAATGAATGAACCTCCAGGAGCGCGTATGCGTGTTGGTTTAACAGCTTTAACAATGGCAGAATATTTCCGTGATGTTAATAAACAAGATGTTTTATTATTCATCGATAATATTTTCCGTTTCACACAAGCAGGTTCAGAAGTATCTGCATTATTAGGCCGTATGCCATCAGCAGTAGGTTACCAACCAACTTTAGCTACAGAAATGGGTGCGTTACAAGAACGTATTACATCAACTACACAAGGTTCAATTACATCAATTCAAGCTGTATATGTACCAGCTGATGATTTAACAGATCCAGCTCCAGCTACAACGTTTGCGCATTTAGATGCAACAACAGTATTATCACGTAACTTAGCAGCTAAAGGTATTTACCCTGCGGTAGATCCATTAGATTCAACTTCAACAATGTTACAACCAGGTATTGTTACTGAAGAACATTATGAAATTGCTGAAACTGTAAAAGAAACATTACAACGTTACAAAGAATTACAAGATATTATTGCAATTTTAGGTATTGATGAATTATCAGAAGAAGATCGTTTAACTGTTGCACGTGCACGTAAAGTAGAACGGTTCTTATCACAACCATTTTTCGTTGCTGAAATCTTTACAGGTTCACCTGGTGAATATGTAAGTTTAGAAGATACTATTAAAGGTTTTTCAATGTTATTAAATGGTGAATTAGATGATTTACCTGAACAAGCTTTCTATCTTGTAGGTAATCTTGATCAAGTAATTGCAAAAGCAGAAACTCTAAAATAAGGAGTATGACATATGGTTATGAACATTCGCGTTCTTACCCCGGATAGAGTTATTTGTTCAACAACAGCTGATGAAGTTGTTTTACCTGGTTTAACAGGTCAGGTAGGGGTATTAGATGGTCATGCAGCATTAATCACAGCTTTAGACACAGGTTTATTACGGATAAAGTTAAATGAAAAATGGACACCGATTATTTTATGTGGTGGCTTAGCTGAAATTGATCGAAATCGAGTAACAGTTTTAGTAAATGATGTAGAAGAACTAAGTAATGTTGAACTAAGTGAAGCTACTCAAGAATTAGAAAAAGCAACTTTAGCAGTTGAAAATGCAGAATCAAGTAAAGCGAGATTGGATGCTTCTGTAGAATTAAAGAAAGCAACAGCACGCTTAGAAGCGGTAAATTACTTATCGTAAAAAATTTGAGTTTTTAACTTAAATCAGTCTTCTAATGAAATAATTACTATCTTATCACTATCATTATGTTTTACTTTTTTAAAAGTAAAACATAATGATAGTTTAATAGAATCGTATTAATATACTTTTATTATATGACAACTAATTCTAATTTTAATTTCATAACTAATACAACGGTAACATTAGAATTACCTTTTTCAGAACATATAGAAGAATTACGTCAGCGTATTTTTCTTTTAGTTGGTATAATTTTATTGCTAACTTGTATAGCATTTATTGAAGTCAAAGATCTAGTTAAAATTTTAGAACTTCCAGTTCAAAATGTAAAATTTTTTCAAATATCACCAGGTGAATACTTTATTTCAACTATAAAAATATCTTTTTATACTGGCTTACTCTTTTCAAGTCCATTTGTAATTGGACAATTAATCTTATTTTTATTACCAGGATTAACAAAAAAAGAAACAAAAATTATTTTACCTTTATTATTAAGTTCATTAATTTTATTTGGATTAGGACTAGCATTTTCTTACTATACGTTAATACCAGCTGCTTTAAATTTCTTTCTAAATTATAGCGAAGAAGTTTTAGAGCCTTTTTGGTCATTTGATCAATATTTTGAATTTATTTTGGTTTTATTTTATAGTACAGGTTTAGCCTTTCAAATTCCAATTCTTCAAATTTTAATTGGTTTATTAAATATTGTATCTGCAAAACAAATGTTAGGTGCATGGCGATATATAATATTACTATCAACAATCCTTGGAGCAATATTAACTCCTTCGACTGATCCATTAACACAGTTATTATTATCTTTGGCAATATTACTGTTATATTTTTCTGGATTAGGTATCTTGTTTTTAATAAAGAATTAAATTATATAATAGAATATCCATACTTAAAAAATATTTAAACTATGGCAACTAACAAGTTTTTTAAAAGTCTTTTATTTGCTTCAACAATTGCTGTAAATTTATTCAGTTTTGGCATCCAAGACTCATCAGCATATCCAGTTTTTGCACAACAAAATTATTCAAATCCTCGTGCAGCAAATGGAAAATTAGCTTGTGCAAATTGTCATTTAAATCAAAAAGCAATTGAAGTTGAAGCTCCACAGTCTGTTCTTCCAAATTCAGTTTTTGAAGTTGAAGTTAAAGTTCCGTACGATACGAGTAAACAACAACTTGGAGCAAATGGAAAACTAGCTGATCTAAATGTCGGCGGAATTGTAATTTTACCAGACGGGTTCAAATTAGCTCCAAAAAGTCAAATTCCAGCAGAAGTTAAAGCAAAAAATAAGGGTGTCTTTATTTCTCCATACAGTAGTGAATTTGATAATATCTTAGTTGTAGGTCCTATTGCTGGAAAAACACATCAAAAACTAATTTTCCCTGTAGTTGCACCTGATCCCGAAAAAGATTCAGATATTAAATATTTAGCTTACCCACTTTACGTTGGTGGTAACCGTGGACGTGGACAAGTTTACCCAACTGGCGAAAAGAGTAATGTAAATGTTTTTGGTGCTACACAAGCAGGTCAAATTACAGAAATTACAACATCTGAGAAAGGTGAATCAAGCGTGGTAATTGTAAACTCAAATGGTACGAAAACTTCTCAAGTTGTACCTACAGGATTACAATTAATTGTTAAACAAGGCGATACTGTTAAAGCAGAACAAGGCCTAAACATTGATCCAAATGCAGGTGGGTTTGGCCAAGAAGAATCAGAAATTGTTTTACAAAACCCTATTCGAATTGTTGGTTATCTTGCTTTCTGTTTCTGTGTTTTATTAACTCAGATTACATTAGTTTTAAAGAAAAAACAATTTGAAAAAGTTCAAGCTGCAGAGCTTAACTTCTAATTTAGAAAAAATAAAGAATGATTATATTAAAATCATTCTTTATTTTTAATTTTTATTAGTATAATTCGTCTTCTTGGTGTACTAAAATTGTACAATCTGATTTTGGATATGCAATACAAGTTAAAACAAAACCAGCTTCTACTTGATCATCATCTAAGAAAGTTTGCTCAGATTGATCAATGCTTCCGTCTGATACTTTACCTGCACAAGTTGAACAAGCACCTGCACGACAAGAGTATGGTAATTCAATACCTTGCTCTTCAGCAGCATCTAAAACGAATACATCATCATTACAATCAATTGTTGAATTAATATCGTGTTCTTCACTTAATAATGTCACTTTGTAAGTAACCATATAACTCCTTATGTTAATTAATTATAAAGTAAAATCTTAAAGCCAAGCTTTACTACTACTTTACTACTTTATATTATACTACGTAAATTTAATACAAATAAATTTTTTTTATTAAAATTTTAATAACTAAAAAAATTTATTAAAACGTTTGTTTTAAACGACTAGCTTTTCCTCTTAAGTTTCTTAGGTAGTAAAGTTTTGCACGTCTTACTTTTGAAGAACGTAAGACTTCAATTGAATCAAGTTTTGGTGAATGAATTAAAAAAATTCGTTCTACACCAATTCCTTGTAATATTTTTCGAACCGTTATAGTTGTATTAATTAAACTATTTTTTTTAGCAATAATAGTTCCTTCATAAAATTGTACCCTTTCTCGATTTCCCTCAATAATTTTAACGCCAATTTTAACGTTATCACCTATGTTTAGAACTGGTAAATCTTTTTTAAGAAAGTTATTTTCTACACTCTGTATTATTTTTTGAGAATTTAATTTAACCATTAATTTCAACTTTTAATATAATTGTCGTTTAATATTAATATTACAACTAGATCTTAAAAAAAACAATATAAAAATGTTTCAGATGCATTCGACTGGGTTCGAACCAGTGATGTTCCAGAGGAAAACGGATTATGAGTCCGGTGCCTTCAACCACTCGGCCACGAATGCAAAAATGGAGCTGATGGGAATTGAACCCACGTCCATTTAAAATCTCGTAATGTACTTATTCACAGGTATAGTTCTTATGAACAAATTAGTATAAAAAGTAAATCTAAACTATATAAAAGATAAACATCTAGTAATAGTGAACAAATTTTAATAATAAATTTATTTAAATTTCAATATTAAACAGCAAATTGTAATAAATTTGAATTTTGTTGTCCAATTGTAATATTCTTTACTGTTCGAGATACAAACGAAATAATGTTATTAGCACTTATTTTAAGATTTGTAGATTTTTACGAAGAATACAAGCTTCGACCTGATCGTACCATATTCAATGTTAAATGTCGAAACCAAAACAGCCCCGTTAGAAAAATTCGTAAATTAAACTGTAAGCATGAAGGGAATCGAACCCTTGGCTTTCAGAATCGGAATCTGATGCTCTATCCACTGAGCTACATGCTTTTAGTATCAGAATACTGCAAGTATTTACATAACTTTACATCATTTTTCAAAAAGTAAAACGAATTTTACTTTTTGAAAAATAATATTTATTTTAGAAATTAGTAGTAAGTTTTACCCCCACCCCATTTCTCTGTTAAAATTTTTGGTTGTAATAAAATGTGACCAGAAATTGCTACTAAATCTTCATCTGTTACTGAACGCATACGCGGATAAATATCTGCACTCGCAATACTTGGGTGAACTTCAGCAATTGACTCTAAACCATCATAAGATGTTGG
>Ga0265309_10001018_pt1 | contig 12023 bp, 13 predicted proteins | sample Helome_FD_192492 | JGI IMG/M metagenome (GOLD analysis project Ga0265309, IMG submission 192492) | Marine sediment microbial communities from subtidal zone of North Sea - Hel_20160524 (Illumina Assembly) | ecosystem: Environmental > Aquatic > Marine > Subtidal zone > Sediment ...
CTTGGTTAAAGCTGCTTTCCGTAACAACAAACTATGTAAGTAATTGATTTATAAGGGATGGGCAACTGGCTTTTAATATATTGCGCAGTCCATCTTCTATCAATCACATGACAATTTAGAGCATGAGTGTTAAAAACCTGTTACTGACAAACAGGTACACAATCATGTCAATCGATGAGGCCGACCTCAAAATATTGCTAAAGGCACTCGCGTTCGCTGCTCACAAGCACAAGGACCAGCGCCGCAGAGATGCAGATGCATCACCCTATATCAACCACCCGATATCGCTTGCGGATATTTTATGTAACGAGGCACACATAACCGATATTGAAACCATATGCGGTGCGCTACTGCATGATACGGTTGAAGACACAGAAACCACGGCTGAAGAGCTGGAAGAGGTATTTGGTAAAGCGATTCGTGACATCGTAATGGATGTCACAGATGACGAAACCCTGTCACAAGCCGCGCGCAAACAGGCACAAATTGATCATGCCGGGCAAATCTCTGACAAGGCAAAACTGGTAAAGCTGGCTGACAAGATCAGCAACCTTCGTGACGTTCTCAATAATGCGCCTGCTGACTGGAGCCTGGAACGCAGGCAGGGATATTTTGACTGGTCATGCAAGGTCATAGACCAGGTGCGTGGTGCACACCCCGGGCTTGAAGCCTTATTCGATGAAATTTATACAAAACGTCCAGTTGTATGACACCATGCTAATAACACGTAAATATCTTGTGGCCTTGTTATTGTTAAGCTTGACGGCGTGCACCAGGCAGCAATATTACGAGGGATTAAAGGCCGGACGACGGGCTACCTGCCTGGAATACCCTGAATCGGAATACGAAGACTGTGTTGATGAAACCAATACCAGCTTTGAAGAATACAAACGTCAACGTCAACAGGTCATCGAATACTAGCCATGAAACACCCCTCTGCGCCCAAATTCAAGGGCAGGGGTAAGCGCACCAGGGCGGAGCTTGATTGAATATTAGCCACAGAGGCACAGAGAGAGCAGTGAATAGTGAACAACTAAGAATGAATAATTAGCAGTAGTTCAGACTTCATCTGACTATTAATGCCATATGAAATCTGGCAGTGTGTAACTTGAGCTAGATTCGCAGACCTGCATAAGTGAAACGTTGCCTTCTTAGGCTTAGCTCAGGATAAACGGATAAGATTGATGCCGGGAACGGCAAAGCCTTATCTCGGCCTACTATAGATCATTCACTATTCACTATTCACTGTTTTTCAGTCCAAATAGCGCTTCTGCCATTGCAGATATTGCTGGTGAACATGCTCTGCAAATGCCTGTTTGTCGGTAAAGCCTTGCGGGCTTATTGCATCATAAACGTAATAATTAGCCCTGTTATTCTGTGCGGTCATGAAATGCCAGAACTTGTGTAGCAGGGTGTGAGGGTCATGCCATTCAAATCTATCCTGTTCTTCGTAATGCAGAAACACCGGCAGTATCGGGACACCTGTCTTAATCGAGATATCAAACGCGCCGGTTTGAAAGCTGGAGTAGATTCGACGCCCTTTACAACCGCCTTCCGGGAATACCGCGATATTACGCCCTTGTTTCACAGCCGCCATTAATGCCTCTAGCGCGGCACGACGTGAATCGGGATCATCGCGCTTGACGAAGATACTTTCGGCCCTGTAGCTAATACGTCCAATGAGAAACCAGTCCCTGACGCCTTTCTTCGCCAATGGATAGATATCAAACAATGCCGGTATCGCAAAGTCTTCCAGCGCGGAAGGATGGTTGGATATCAGGATGTACTGCTGCGGTATGGGCAGAGTATTTTTCTGGTGCAGGCGCAGATCAATGCCCAGTGCTCGCACAAAGAATCGACACCAGACGCGTGACAGCTCGTGGTAATAGCGGCCGGTCAGCGGCCTCGGTAACCAGGACATCGCATAAAGCACTGCGGTGAAGACCGATACTTCCAGCCAGCACCACAACAGCCATAGCCACTTTGCAAAAAACCTGAGCATAGTATTTCCGGAGATATTATTTTCTGATAAAAAATGTTCCTGATATTAAGATAGGGTAAAAATCAACGAATTGAAAATGAACTACCAGGAATTTTTCGACAGCCTGAAGTTAAATATATGCCCTGATCAGCTCAATCCTTATTTACAGGCATTATGGTATGACGCAACAGGTGACTGGAACACTGCCCATGAAATTGTTCAGCGAATGGATGATGCCAGGGCGGCCCGCATTCATGCCTATCTGCACCGCAAGGAAGGTGATGACTGGAATTCAAGGTACTGGCATCGACATGCAGGCACATCTTATGCTGAAAACATGAGCCTCGATCAGGAATGGGAATTCCTGGCGAATATGTTTGTAGAGTAGTGCATATTCACATAAGATTTATACCTTTTGCGATACGGTTCAATACAATGCTATATAAATTACAGATAATTGCGCACAGCCGGTGGTACTGGCTGGCGCTCTTCGCACTGGGGCTCTCGTTTATCACCGTCGCACTATATTATCAATATGTGCTTGAGGAACTACCATGCGTACTTTGTATTCAGGTCCGCATCCTGGTGTTATGTTTAACATTTGTCGCATTTAACGCTTTTGTTTTGCACAACAAGTGGTCCCGCCTTAGCGCACAAATACTTACCGTGCTCATTGCCGCTGTCCTGCTGGATCGCTCGTACCAGCTGCTGGGTACTGAACGGGGGTTTGTCTTTGGCGATTGCGGGTTTGACCTGGGGCTGCCTTCATGGCTCGCACTGGATAGCTGGTTTCCTGCGCTGTTTCGTGTTGAGTCTTCCTGCGGTTATACACCTGAGCTGATGTTTGGCATTACCATGTCTGAAGCATTGATCGTATTTTCTGCCGCCTTTTTATTAATTAGTGTCACTCTCACGATCGTGTCTTTTATGAGACGAGATCATTAAAACCACTATTGCTACTGCGGGCTTTTTTCTCGGGCCTGTTGTATTTGCCCTGCTGCAATTACTCCCGCTATTTCCTTCTGACCATATAACCAACATGGCCTCGGTCGCCGGCTTGATGGTGGTGTGGTGGGTAACCGAGGCATTACCACTGGCTGCTACCGCGCTTGTACCACTGGTGCTGTTCCCATTACTGGGCATTACATCCGGCAATGAAGTAGCCGCTGTGTATATGAATTCCACGATTTTTCTGTTCATTGGCGGCTTCGTGCTGGCGCTGTCAATGCAGCGCTGGGATTTGCATACCCGTATTGCGCTACGCGTAATCAGCTGGTTTCATGGCAGCGCGATGTTCATGGTGCTTGGTTTTATGGCTACCAGCGCATTTTTGTCGATGTGGATTTCAAATACAGCAACCGCAACCATGTTGCTACCCATCGGCCTTGCAGTGTACTCACGCGCAGCTGATCAGTTAAGCGAGCGTGATAAACAGAATCTGTTGACTGCAATGATGCTGGGTATCGCGTATTCCTGCTCGATTGGAGGGACCGGCACACTGATAGGCACACCCCCGAACCTTGCGATGCAGCGTATCTTCCTGATTTCGTTTCCAGACGCCCCGGAGATTACATTCGCACAATGGCTGCTGTTCGCCTTGCCTCTGTCTTTCACCATGCTGATTATTACCTGGCTCGTCATATCATATCGTTATACCGGCAGAGGCTTTAGCACAATACAGTTCTCAACCAGTGAAATCCGTGACATGTCCAGCAAGCCCATGAGCTATGAAGAGAAAGCCGTTGCTGTTGTATTTTCACTCACCGCGCTTTGCTGGATGTTCCGCCAGGACATCGTAATTGGCGGATTCACTATCCCGGGCTGGTCAAACCTGTTCGACAATGCCGGCCTGATTGATGACGGCACCATCGCAGTAGCAGCTGCACTTGTATTGTTCTGCGTTCCAGCAAGAAACAGGCAACATTATTCACGTATCGCTGATAGCGAAATCATCAGCAATTTACCATGGAACATCGTGCTGCTTTTTGGCGGAGGTTTTGCACTCGCCAAAGGTTTTACGGTGAGCGGTCTTTCTGAATATATCGGACAGCAATTCATTGGCATGCAGGATCTGAATCCAATGGCGCTGGTTGCAGGCATTTCATCGATTGTTGTTTTCCTGACGGAAGTGACCTCCAATACCGCAACATCTCAGATACTGCTGCCAGTCGTCGCCTCGGTCGCAAAGCAAATAGAGATTAATCCTCTGTTATTGATGCTGCCGGTCACTTTATCTGCGTCGATGGCTTTCATGATGCCGGTTGCGACTCCGCCGAATGCAATAGTATTTGCGTCAGGACGCTTACTCATCCGTGACATGATTAAAACCGGTTTTATAATCAACCTGATTGCCATCGTGCTGATCACATTGCAAACCTGGTTTATCGGTAGAGCTATATTCGATATCGACTTGACGACCATGCCCATATGGGCCAGATGATATATTTTCAGCCCGGCTTCTTCTTGCAGGGCTAACAGGCAGGACTTATTCATATGAACATCGATGATAAAAAACCAGATGACGCAGCCACAGACGCTTCGACAGCCAGGCGTTTCACTGCATGGCAGCTCAGCACCTTCATTTTGCTGGCAATACTAGTGACGTTGTTCACAGTATGGATACTGAATACTGTACTGCTACCGTCTGAATTCAAGCCGGTTACGTTAGATAACAAAGAGCAACAGGTTCTTGACGAAAAACTGCAACGCTTTGAACGATTTCAAACCCAGGCCGACCGCAGAGCTGCGCGCTCAAGACCCTTTACCAACAAGGCTGATGGCGCTTTAACACCTGAACCTTACACGGAAGAGGGTGCCAGCCGTGAAATCCGGCTGAGCGAGAAGGAGCTTAATGCACTGCTCGCAAAAAACACTGATCTGGCCACACGCCTGGCAATAGACCTGTCTGACAACCTGGCGAGCGCGAAGCTGCTGGTGCACCTCGATGAGGAATTTCCATTGCTTGGCGGCAATACCGTAAAATTGACCGCAGGCGCCGAGCTTGCCTACGCGACTGGAAAACCGATCGTCAAGCTCCGCGGCGTCAGCGTGTGGGGTGTGCCCATACCCAATGCCTGGCTGGGCGGTATAAAGAATGTCGACTTGATACAGGAATTCGGCCAGGAACCGGGCTTCTGGAAAGCCTTTGCCGACGGTGTTGAAGCCATCGAAGTCAAACAGGGCCACCTGTTGATCAGGTTAAAGGAGTAAGCACGCACCACACTTAAGCTGTCTGTATTTGGCCTTCACAAACAGTGACAGATATACCTTAATATTATCCACAGATGAACGCAGATAAACGCAGATGTATAGAAGCTTAAAAACATCTTTATCTGTGTTTATCTGCGTTCATCTGTGGACTCATCATTAAATCTATAGATCTTTAAATCACACAGTTTCTGTCAGATCAGGTTACGACGAGTACACTTAAGCAAAATCACCCGCATTATCTATCCCAATAACAGCATATAGCGCATTTGGCCGCTAACAAGCCTGTTTTTACCCACCCATTTGCTGACAAGCGATTGGCGCATTTAGTCAAGTTTCATCTCCGCAGCAGCGATATTCTTTAGTTATAGCGAAAGTATCTCGAATAATTATTAGTTAAAAGAGGTGCATTATGGCACGGAAATTACAACCCAGGTACTGCGCATGCGGTTGTGGAGGTATCAGCAAAGATAAATGGCTACCCGGCCACGACCAGAAATTACGTGCAGCGATTGAAAACGAAGTCGGTGGACTAATCGAGCTAAGACGCATCATTGAAGAACTACTGCATCGAAGCATCGAAATGACACATGAACAAAACAACAGGGGATATTGGCAGAAGCATTAAAAAGAGTAAGCAACACCCATTGGACAAGTCACATACACAGGAGATAATCATGACACACACAACAGAAACAGCGCACCACAATGTTTATGTTATCGAGCTTGATAAGGAAGTCTTAAAATTTGACGAATTTGTTAAGGCCAACCCGCAATACAAAGAAGGCATGCCATGCCTTTTCGTTGGCGAAACACGACATACGCCACAAAAGCGTTTTAATTACCACCTGGTCGGTTACAAAAGCCACGAGTTTGTAAGACGGTATGCACGTCGACTGGCTCCGGAATATTATGCAAGCATGAATCCTGTTGATTGTGATCAGGCCAAGGCAGAAGAACAGCTTCTTGCCGATCGATTAAGAGCCCTGGGTTATGCTGTATGGCAGCATGAAAACGCCTTGAATAGTCAACGCGTTAGCAACAGGCCCGGCCACGCAAGGCATGGAACCATGCATCATCATTTTGCTGGCGCATAATAGAAAGGCAGTGAATAGTTAACAGTGAATAATGAATATTGAATAATCTGTAGTAGTTCAGACTTGATCTGACTATTACGGGCTGATTCTGGCCATTCGAAACTTGTCAGTCTGTAACTTGAGCTAGATGCGTAGCCTGCATAAGTGAAATGTTGCAGGTAAACCCGGAAAAATGCCGGGAACGGAAAAGCCTTATCCCGGCCTACAATAGATTATTCATTATTCATTATTCTTTGTTCACTGTTCTCTGCACTAATTGCGCGCGAATATATCAAGCTTATGCAACTATAATAAGTAATCATGCGTTCAGTTTCTTTGCGTCTTCACTTAACAAGACATCTCATACAGGCTTCTCTGGCTGCACTGTGCCTGCTGCTGTTCGCCGGTACTGGCTGGGGTGCCGATTCTGCTGAAGAAATTTCAGTTGAAGTTCACGACACCGACCTGTCTCTGCTTCGCTTCGATGCAGAAGGCGAGCACCTGATCATCTGGGTTTCTCCCGGATTTGGCCACCTCCAGCGTGCACACGACATATCACTCGCGATTAGCAAACGCGGCATAGAGGTATGGCATATCGACCTGTCTGAAAGCCTGTTTCTGACACAAAGCACAAATACCTTGCGCGCACTCGACGGAAGCTACGTTGCCGGCCTCATTTCAGCAGCGCACAGGTTAACAGGAAAATCGGTGACATTAATGACGCGTTCATATGCGGCTCTACCGGTCCTGCGCGGTGCTCGCTTATGGCAAATGCAGGCCGCAAAAGCGAATAACGAACAATTTAACTATCTTACCGGTGCCATCCTGTTTTCTCCGGAACTTTACAGTGAAATACCACCGCTCGGACTGGATCCAATTTACGACCCAATTGCATCCTCGACGAATATTCCGATCATGCTGTATCAGTCCGGCAGGCGTGGTAACCGCTGGCAACTGGATAAAACACTGGAGAAACTGCAGACTGGGGGCTCTGCGGTTTATCTCAAAATTCTGCCAGGTGTTACCGGTGTGTTTTATCTAAAAGACACCGCTACGGAAACTTCTACTGTGTTGAAACAACTCCCGGAAGAAATCGAGCGGGTTGTGCAAATGCTCGAACGAATACCGACACCAAAAACAGTCAATAATCTTATAGCTGGCAGCGAACCCGCATTTAGCAGTCTTGATATCACGCTTAAACCGTTTATGGGTGACATGAAACCTGTTGAAATCAATCTGAAAAATGCCTCGGGAGAAGGTTTCACGCGTGAAGATTTTAGCGGCAAGGTCACATTGGTAAATTTCTGGGCGAGCTGGTGTGGCCCGTGTGTTGAGGAAATACCCGCATTAAACCGCTTGCGCGAATACATGAAGGACAAGCCATTTGAACTTATTTCAATAAACTATGCCGAAAAACCTGAACAGATCCGCGAATTCCTTAACATGGTAAAGGTCGATTTCCCTGTTCTACCCGATGAGGATGGCAGTTATTCTGCAAAATGGAATGTACTGGTTTATCCAGCGACATTCGTCATCGCCAGAGATGGAAATATTGTCTACGGCGTCAACGGCGCTATTGAATGGGACAGTAAAGAAATAACCGGCAAGCTGGAAGCGCTGATGAGCAATTAATTTGAACGAATCCTGCCGGGTCAATTTGTGAGACAATTACAGTTACTTTTACATAAAAAATAATAATTATATATGAAATACAACGTCATAGACGCCATCATCACCCCTAAAACACACCTGAATGTTCTATCCAGAACAGAGGTTAACAAACTGCTCGATACCAGCCAGGGCGGTTTATACAATCTTTTCCGTAATTGTTCCCTGGCTGTACTTAACAGTGGCAGTGATCTTGATGATGGCAAAGAACTGCTAGAGCGCTACAAGTCCTTTGGCATACGATTACTTCAGGAAGAACGCGGCATCAAGCTTGAGCTGAAGAATGCACCAGCTATTGCTTTTGTTGACGGCAAGATGATCAAGGGAATTAATGAACATATGTTCGCAGTTTTACGAGATGTGATCTATGTCAGCGATGAGATTGCTGGTAACCCGAGTTTCGATCTGAAGACACAGGATGGCATTACCAATGCTGTTTTCCACATTTTGCGCAATGCCGAAATATTACGCCCAGGGCTGGAACCCAACCTGGTTGTTTGCTGGGGTGGCCACTCGATTTCACGACATGAATATGATTACACCAAGGAAGTCGGTTATCAAATGGGATTGCGTGGTTTAAACATCTGTACAGGCTGCGGCCCTGGTGCGATGAAAGGACCAATGAAAGGGGCGACTATCGGCCACTCAAAACAGCGTATCAAGGAAGGACAATATCTCGGTATTACCGAGCCCGGTATAATTGCCGCAGAATCACCCAATCCGATTGTGAATGATCTTGTAATCATGCCGGATATTGAAAAACGCCTGGAGGCGTTTGTAAGAACGGGACACGGAATTATTGTATTTCCCGGCGGTGTAGGCACAGCGGAAGAGATTCTTTATTTACTTGGTATTCTGTTACACCCTGAAAACTCTAACATACCTTTCCCTTTCATTTTTACCGGCCCGGAAACTGCAGCAGACTACTTCAATGAAATTGACCGGTTCATTGCCAGCACTCTCGGTAAAGAAGCGCAAAAGCTTTATAAGATCATCATTAATGACCCGATTAGCGTAGCACGCAAAATGAGAGAAGGGATCAATACTGTAAGAAATTTCCGCAAGCTCAATGATGATGCCTATTACTTTAACTGGATGCTGAAAATTGATGCTGCATTCCAGGAACCTTTTATCCCGAATCACGAAAACATGCGTAACCTTCAGCTTGACACCAGTCTGGACCATCATCTTCTGGCAGCAAGCCTGCGTCGTGTTTTTTCAGGGATCGTCGCCGGTAATGTTAAAGACGAAGGTATTCGCGCAATAGAACAACATGGCCTGTTTGAAATTAATGGTGACAAAAAGATAATGAAGCTCATGGATGAATTGCTTACATTCTTTGTCGATCAACACCGTATGAAGTTGCCTGGCAGGGAATACAAACCCTGCTACAAGATTGTCAAATAGATATTGAACCACAGAGTACACAGAGGATGTTTTTGTTATATATCGACGCAAATATAAAACCCGCAAGAAAGCTATTGCTCTTCCACCAGCCCCTTGAACCTCGCGACTCGCAACTATACACATGAAACCTTATGCAGAATCCTGCGATGAAAATCGTGTTCCGATTCTTTCCGTGATCCAGCCCCTGTTAAAAGATTGCTCATGCGTACTTGAGATAGGCAGCGGCACTGGCCAGCACGCAGTCTATTTTGCCGAAAATCTGCCTCACCTGGTATGGCATACAAGTGATTGTGCCGAATACCATGCAGGCATCACTATGTGGCTCTCGGAAGCCGGACTTGATAATACACTCGCACCCGTAGATCTCAACGTCTCAACATCTGCATGGCCGGAACTAAGCTTCGATGCCGTATTTTCGGCAAATACAGTCCACATCATGCATTGGCCTGACGTTGAAGCCATGTTTGCCGGTGTCGGTTCTGTGCTAACCAGCGGTGGTTGTTTTTTGCTGTATGGCCCGTTTAATTACCACAACCAGTACACCAGTGATAGCAATGCCCGGTTTGACAACTGGCTGAAGGGCAGGGACCCCGAAAGCGGGATAAGGAATTTTCAGGACCTGAATAGACTTGCACAACAAGCCGGAATGCTGTTGATGCACGATTACGAGATGCCGGCAAACAACCGCATACTTTATTGGGAAAAAAGCTAAGCGAGCTGATGTAACATTATGCTGACTTGCATAACCGGATAGACTAGTGAATGCATTACTGCTGGTTGCACATGGCAGCCGCCGCCAACAATCAAATAAGGAAGTAACCGAGCTTGCCGATAAATTACGTGATTCGTGTCATGACGAGTATACAATTGTGCATTCAGGATTCCTTGAACTGGCAACCCCCTCCATCCCGGAAGGCATAGAACGCTGTATCAATGATGGCGCAACCCAGGTCACCATACTGCCGTATTTCCTGAATTCAGGCAGGCATGTTGTCGAGGACGTACCTGATATTGTTGTAGCCGCTAAAGCCCGACATCCGGAGGTCGATATCATAGTCGCGCCACATCTAGGTGCATCACCACTTATGGTTGAATTACTGGTTGAATCTGCTAAATCTGTATAATCCCGATAAATCCCGAGATTCAGATTTTTCGACACCATTTCTTGTTAACCGACACCCATTCGGGTTTTTTTACACCGTCTGTCGGAAAAGTTGTCATTTGTTGTTGATTTTCTTAACACTTCGCTCTATATTTGAACTTGCCTCGAATGTAAATGGCTTGTAAGCGGGATTAATTATTAATTAATTATAATCAATTCAATAGCTTATATATATTTCTCAAATGTCTTCAAAAATAGCTGGAATCCAATAGCCCGGGATTTCGGCTCATTAAATGATCTAAAGCACCCGGTAAATCGTTGAGATTTGCTCTAAATATGCGCTTACAGGGGTGGCAATTTAAATGCAGGTTGCCACGACCTGTTCATATATTAACCAGCGCGTAACTGATAACTGGCTTCTTTTCGTGGAGACGCTGAATGAGTGCTCAGATTCATACATTAAAAACAGGCGATCTTTCTAAAAACAAACCCGGCAGTAAAAAGATCGAACAAGTTGATGCATTGGTCCACAATGTATCCAATCGCCTGAACGTGCAGCTTCTTCAAAGAGTTTCCATGATGCTCAATAGTGCTGATGACAGTTTGAGCATGCTATCTGAAAACGCCGAGTCCAGTGAAATGAAATCAAAATACCTGGATTTGATGCGTATTCTTCGTTCCGAACGCAGCAATATCGATAAAGCATTCTTCATTGCAATCAACGATAAAATCAATAGCAAAGAACAATCACAGGATGATGAACTGGCACTGGTTGATCAGGACGAAATGGATGAAATGGTTGCAATTACAACCATGTATTCCAATGCGATGAACAATTACGGACAGGAAGTCAGCAACCTGGAGGCCCGTTTTGAATACCTTGAAATGTCGTCAAACAAGACGCTGCCTAAACATTCGATTGACCCCAGGCACATCTGTGAAGCTTTTCAAACCGCACTCAAGCAAATTGATATCACACTCGATTACAAACTGCTGCTGTTCAAACTGTTCGACATGGAAGTGAGTTCTCGCCTGGGTGACATGTATAAGTCACTTAATCAGCTATTCATCGACGCAGGCGTGATGCCTGAAGTTGTCTATCAAGCAAAAAATCTGGATTCTGGAACTGATTCTGCTAATCGCGCTGATAAAAGCTCACAAAAAGATAGTGGACCTACCGTCCGCGAAGCCAGATATTATGATCCGCAGAAAAACAAATCGAGCAACTTCATACCCCGTTCTCAAGCTGAGATAAGTTACTTCATCAGCCAGTTCATGAATGGTTTTACCACCGCAAAAGGCAAGGGCATTCCTGAATCATTCTCGACCATACCGTCTGACAAGGATAATTATAATTGTTATTCGCGTAATGACCTGATGAGTGCGCTGTCAAAGCTGCAAAATAAACTAACCAAAGTCAAAATCAAAAATAATGCTGTAAAGATTGATGCCGAGCACATCAAACGCGCGATCATGGCCGATATGGGAAGCAGCAATAGTGGCGCTATTACCAAGAAAGTACATGTTCTCGATCAAAGAAGTATTGATTTTGTCGGCATGATGTTTAATGGAATCACTAAGG
>Ga0265309_10001019_pt1 | contig 12020 bp, 14 predicted proteins | sample Helome_FD_192492 | JGI IMG/M metagenome (GOLD analysis project Ga0265309, IMG submission 192492) | Marine sediment microbial communities from subtidal zone of North Sea - Hel_20160524 (Illumina Assembly) | ecosystem: Environmental > Aquatic > Marine > Subtidal zone > Sediment ...
TAAAATTTTTTCAAAACATGACTTAAGTCATGATTTTATTATTTCTATGTTCCGAAATTTATGCTAGTTTTTAATCATACAAATATCTAAATATTATGAAAAATTTAAAATTAATAGGATTCTTGATAATTCTCTCATCAAGTTTAATGTTTATGAGTTGCGAAACGGAATATGACGTTCTGCAAGGACCTGCAGGTGCAGATGGTGCTACTGGCGCTGCTGGCGCTGATGGTGCTGCTGGCGCAGATGGCGTTGATGGCTCTGCTGCTTCGTGTATATCTTGTCACTCTAATACGCATAGAGAACCCATTTATGCTGCTTACGAATTATCTTTCCACTCTAAAGGACTTACTGAAGGTGCGGTAGAATATGCAGGTGCCAGAGCTAGTTGTGCACAATGTCACTCACATGAAGGATATGTAGACTTTATTACAAAAGGAACTACGAATCCAGCTGGTTACTACGGATTAGGAGAGCCAGAAGTATTACTTGACGATAATGGTACTCCTGATGATGATTCAGACGATTTTCCAGTATTAGGTGAATTTGGAGAAATTTTATACACAAACAATCCCGTAGCTGTTGTATCGCCTATTAGTTGTGATACTTGTCACGGAACTCACATTTCTTTTGACTTTGAAAATGACGGTAATGACTACGCTTTAAGAGCACTTGAGCCAGTATCATTAATTACTGATGGAACAATGATAGACTATGGAGGAGGAAGCAACGCTTGTATTGGTTGTCACCAACCAAGAAGAACATTTACTGGAGATCCTGATGGAGATGGTATGTTCTTTATATCAAGCTCACATTGGGGACCACACCATGGCCCACAAGCTACTTTATTAGAAGGTATTCAAGGAGTTGAGATTGCTGGTTCAGTAGCATACCCAGCCGTAGCATCTTCTACACACAGACAAGGAGCCTCATGTGTAAGTTGTCATATGGGTGCAACTGATAATGGCAGTAATGGCCTCCATACTTGGATACCATCAGATAATTCTTGTACAGCATGTCATACTACTGTTCCAACAGAAGTTACAGGTTTAGCTGCTGATATGGCTCATTTAGGTGAATTATTAGAAACGGCTGGTGCACTTCACTATGAAGCAAGTGAAGATGCATGGCATCCTGTAAAAGGTAATGTTCCTCTTGCTGTAGGCGAAGCTGCATGGAACTTCCTATTTGTATACGAAGATATGAGTTATGGTGTTCATAACCCTGCTTATGCAAAAGCCTTAATTAGCAACTCAATAGAAGCATTAGAATAATAGTTAGATATTTAAAAGTCCAGGACTAATCGTCCTGGACTTTATTAAATAGCTTTGATTTTGCTTAGTAACAAACTTAAAATTTCTGTTAGAAACTAAAGTAAAAGTTTATTAAAATTAAAACAATTCAAAATGAAAAAACTATTAAAAATAGTGTTGGTTAGCAGTTTAAGTTTGCTATGCTTTTCTTGTTATTATGATGAAGAGGTTATAGTACCTGATGTTATATTACCTCCTGGGACAGAAGCTAAATTTGCAACTGACATCGTAGATATATTTGAATCCTACAATTGCGCTGACTGCCACAATGCTTCCAGAGATCCTGATCTAAGGGCCGGCAATGAGTATGACTCGCTAGTACCAGATTATGTTACCCCTGGTAACGCTGATGCTAGTGAACTTTATACTTTTCTAGCGGTTGATGGCCATAGAGATGTAGATGCAAACTCATTGGCATTGATAGAACTTTGGATAAACGAGGGAGCTCTCGATAACTAAAAATAAGACGTTACATATGAAAAATTTTAAAATATTACTTTTAGCCTTCTTTATTTTACCCTTATTAACTTTTTCACAAGATAAGGATACAATTAAAGTTAAAGAAAAACTGGAACGTCCTGCGTTTGAAAGCTCTTTTATTATTGATAATCCAACCAATGTATTATTTAATAAAAATGCATTAGAGGTAACAATGCAACATAGATTCGGGAACATTAAAGAGGGAAACACGTTGGCCGGTATTTATGGAGATGGTTCGAATATTCGAATCGCTTTGAGCTATGCCATTCATGAAAGATTGACCATTGGGTACGGAACAACTAAAAATGATCGCTTGCAAGATTTTAACTGGAAAGTGGGAATATTAAGACAAACACGTTCTAACAAAGTACCTGTAAGTGTATCATATTATGGTAACTTTACAATTGATGCAAGAAAAGCAAGCAAGTTTTTTGTTGCACAACACAGATTCTCAAATTTTCATCAGTTAGTAATAGCCAGGCGTTTTAGCCCGAATATTTCTTTACAATTGGCCCCCAGTGTTTCACACTTTAATTTAGTGGGTGCCGATATGGAAAATGACAGGGTTGCTATTGCTTTTGGCGGTCGTATTAAAGTGAGTCCTCAAACCTCTCTTTTGTTTGACTATAGCCAACCGATAACTCAATTTGAAGATTCTGATGTTGATCTTAATTTGCCAGGCGTAAGTCTAGGAGTTGAATTTGCTACTTCCGCACATGCCTTCCAGCTTTTTATTACCAACCATAATGGTATCGTTCCGCAACAAAATTATATGAAGAACACTAACGATTTCTTTAGCGGAGATATCTTAATTGGCTTTAATATAACAAGAATTTATAATTTTTAGAACTAGTATTCTTTAAAAACTAATAAGGCAGAATAATTAATTTTATTCTGTCTTTTTTGTTGATACAACTCAATTTTATCATTTGTATATTAATCCTCTTAGAATAGAATTTTTAAACATTATCATTAAACTTTTATTACGACTTATTGTAGTTAACATCTCATTATTAAAGATTTTTTATGTGACTATAGTTACTTTAATAGGTAATGAAAATAGCATTTCAGATTGATTATTTTCAGCCAAATTTTTTAAAATATTAATAACACACTGATAAACAGTTTCTTATAAATAATAAAAACATGACTTAAATCATTATCTAGATTATTTTTTGAAGTTATATTTATACAACATTCAATTATAAGTGAATTAGTTCTATTGAAAAAAGAAAATAGTTTTAGTCTTTATTTTAACGTTTAACTAGTACCATAAATTATGAAAGACAACACTAGAAAACGAAGGCAAGTCTCTAGAAGAGGTATCCTACCTATTTTAGGAAGTGCCTTTTTGCTACCTTTTCTAGGATTTGGAAGATCATCTACAACTAAAATTACTGACCCAAGCAAAGAAGAATACCAAACTTTGTTAAAACCTGACGGTACTACTGTAAAAGTTAAAGTCAGTACTTTAAAAAAATCAAAAATTCTTAAGAAGAATATATCAAATTCATCATTTCTTAACTGGCTAGGCAGAAAACTGTAATAAAATTTAATTCATACGCATTATGGAAAATAACAAGAAAAATTCAAGACGTTATTTTCTTGGCAATGGATTAAAATTAAGTCTTGCAACGGCATTGGGTACAATTGGACTAGCAAAATTTACTTCTAAATTAAAAGCAAAAACGGATAACAATACTGTTGAAACAATGGAATTGATGACAACAGATGGTACATTGATCGAAGTAGATACATCAGAAGTTGTTGACGTAAAGCATTCAAAAGATCACAAAAAAAAGTATAATTTAAGGGAAGGAATGCCAAACCGCAAGTTTGTCATGGTAATAGACTTGGCCAAATGTAAAAATGCATTAAAATGTCAGATAGCCTGTAACAAACACCATTATATCACGGGAGACCATGCCTGGATTAAAGTTTATAAAATGCAGGAAGATGAAGATACCGCTCCATACTGGATGCCGACCACTTGTATGCATTGTGATCACCCTGCTTGTGTTACTGTTTGTCCGGTTGATGCCACTTTTAAAAGAAGAGACGGTTTGGTGTTGATCGATAATGAGAGATGTATTGGTTGTCGTTTTTGTATGGCAGCCTGCCCATATTCAACCAGGGTTTTTAATTGGAGTGAACCTGCCTATGGTGAAGAAACTGAGATTACCATGAATATGCATATGCAGCATGTAGAACATAACTCTATTGAATTTACTGGTATGCCAAGTGTAAAAGGCACCGTTGATAAGTGCGATTTTTGTCCACATACTATTAAAGAGAATATATTGCCTCATTGTGTGACGGCCTGTCCTAATGGTGTATTCTATTTTGGAGATAAATATGAAGATACGGTTACCAATGGTGAGGAAACTCTACGTTTGAGTAAACTAATTGTAGATAAACATGGCTATAGGTTGATGGAGGGCTTGGGAACCAAACCAAGTGTTTACTATTTGCCACCAGTTGATCGTTTAGTTGATTTTGAAGATGGTCTAAAGGATTTCACCGATTTTAAATCTGTTGATAAACCTGAATAATTATGAAGAATACCGACAAACTAACTAAGGATTTGGCGCCTAGAAAATTTGGCAAGGCCGGAGTAATTTGGACTTGGTCATTAATTGTAATTAGTGTTCTAGGAATTATTGCTTACATAGATCAGGTTATAAAAGGGCAAATGGTGACCAATATGAACGATTATGCACTGTGGGGTATTTACATTTCAAATTTTGTATTTTTTGTAGCAACTAGTTTTGTCGGTACTGTAACAGTAGCTGTTTTAAGATTAACCAATAATTCATGGAGAACACCAATTGTAAGAATTGCTGAAATTATTTCTCTCGCTTCTATCATTATGGCCGGCATAACTATTATGATAGATATGGGTAGACCAGATAGATTATTAAATCTGTTTATTCATGCAAGATTGCAATCACCCATTACTTGGGATGTTATTATTATTCCTACTTATATAGTCATTAGCTTATTATTACTGTATTTTCCGTTGTTGCCTGATCTAGCATTATTGAAGAAACATTATAAAAAAACCAAACCTAAGTTAAGTAAATGGTATGGTAAGCTTTCATTGAATTGGACAGGTAGTGATGCCCAAAAGAAAATTCAATTAAAATCAATTCATATAATTGCCATTTTAACGATACCTGCAGGTTTTATGCTGCAAACCATTGATGCTTGGTTATTTTCAACATTATTTAGAGTAGGTTGGGATAGCACCAATATGGGTGCCTACTTTATTTCAGGCGCTTCTGTGGCCGGTGTGGGAGCATTAGTGGCTGTTGTATATGTTATTCAAAAAGCTTACAAATTAGAGGACTACATAACAGATTATCATTTTGATAAACTAGGTAAATTTTTAGTCTTGACTTGCTTGATATACCTATATTTTAATATTAATGAATATTTATTACCTCAATTAACTTCGAAGAAAGAAGAAATTACACATGCCAATGTATTGTTTACAGGTGAATATGCACCCTTATTTTGGTTTGTTACAGTTGGTGGTTTAGTAATACCAATTATCGTTTTATTATTTAAAAAAGGAAGAAAACCATTGCCAATGTTTTTGATTGGTTTACTTGTGGTTTTAGGCTCATGGTGGAAGCGTTATCTAATTGTTACACCTACCTTATTGCATCCGTTTTTACCAATACAAGGTGTACCTGAATCATGGCGTCATTATTTTCCGAGTTTACACGAATGGTTAATTACGGCTGCAACATTGGCAATGGCACTATTGATTATTACAATATTAGTAAGATACTTACCTGTGATTCCTATTCAAAGAACAGCAGAAGAGAGAGAATTATTGAAAAAGGAAGAAAATAATAAATCATGAATTTAATCAGGAAAAATAACGAAAACCATATAATCAATAGAGATATTGCGAGTAAAAGTTTGTTAAAAATACGATACTTTTTTCTTATGGTATTGAGTGTTTTTTTATTGAGTATTTCCTTAAATAATTTATGGGCCCAAGAAGTACAAAAGCATAGAGTAAGGATCAGGACAGATTATGTTAAAATAATGGATGGCGAAGTTTACTTTGATATCAAAGCTAATTCACGAATAAATAAAAGAAACGTCAATATTTCAAACATTGAACTAATAGTGACGAATGAATTTGATGATGAAGAAATTGAATTAGGCCGTGTTAAAACAAATATGAAGGGTGAGAGTAGATTAATTCTTAAAAGCCTCAGCGTTATAAGGCCTGATTCTACAAAAACATATAACGTTGTTGTTCAATTTAAAGGTAATGATACCCTCAAAAGTGTCTCTAAAAGTATAAACTTTAAGGATGCCATTATTGAAGCGAATTTAATTACAAAAGACAGTATTAATTATATAAGTGCAACTCTAAAGGATGCGAATTCGAACAGTGTTATTGTAGGTGAGTTATTAGACGTTCAAATACAACGATTATTTAGACCGTTAAAAATTGGTGAAGAATTTAATAATACCGATGATAATGGGTCCATACTGGTACCCGTAGAAGATGGAATACCAGGTGTTGATGGAATGTTAACTTTTGAAATAGTATTGAATGAAAGTGATGATTATGGAACTGTGAAAGATCTCATTTCTGCTCCTGTTGGTATCCCAATAGTAGATGAGTCTACTTTTGATGATAGAGAGATGTGGTCTCCAAGAAGTAAGACGCCCTTATACCTTCTTATAATACCAAACTTATTAACTTTTGGAATGTGGGTCATCATTGTATATTTAATTATGAATCTATTCAAAATAGTTAAATCATAAAATTATTCCATCCTAAAACAAAACATTCGTTTTCAAAATTAGCTTGATACTATGATTGGCCGGAATTGGTTATTTATAAGTGTAACAAACGTTACTGAACATGACATTTGTCATGAATAAAACTGATAAGAATATTTAATTTTGAGTTAGAATATTAACGCATAAACTTATATGTATTTTTAATATTATGGCAAATAAAAAATCAAAAAAAGACAGTTCAAACAGACGAAATTTCCTAAAATTAGGATTGATGTCTAGTGTAACTGCTGTAGCTGGAGTGTCGCTAGTATCTGCACTTTCTCAAGAAGAAGAAAAAGAACCTTCTGGTGAGAAAGTTCGATTATTAACACCAGACGGAAAAATAGTTGAAGTTAATGCTGAAAGCATTAACAAATATCCAGAAGCTCACGTTACTTCAGCTGAGTCAAGAAAAGGAATACCAAACAGAAAATTTGTGATGGTGATTGATCTGGCCAAATGTAAGAACGCCAGAAATTGTGTAGAAAGTTGTCAAAAAGCTCACAACCTTGACTATCATGAAGAATTTATGAAAGTACAGTTAATTCAAGACAATGAAGAGGCTTCACCTTATTGGTTCCCCAAACCTTGTTTTCACTGTGATGAACCTCCTTGTGTAACTGTTTGCCCAACTGGAGCTACCTTTAAAAGAGATGATAATATTGTTTTAGTGGATAATGATCGTTGTATAGGCTGTAAATTCTGTATAACAAGTTGCCCATATTCTGCACGTCAATTTAATTGGGGACATAAAGATAAATTTGATAATACCGATCAACCTTATTCACCTGAGACAAGTGTTCCGGCTGCAGAAGGTACAGTGATGAAATGTGATTTTTGCCCAGACTTATTAAGACAAGGTAAATTACCACATTGCGCAAAATCTTGCCCAATGGGTGTTATTTATTTTGGTGACAAAAATGAAGATATAGTTACAAACGGTGAAGAAACGGTTCGATTTTCAGAATTGATCAAAGACCGTGGTGGTTATCGACATCTTGAACATTTGGGTACCAAACCAAATGTCTATTATTTACCAGCCGTAAACAGACAATTCCCATTGGAACGTGGATTTGATGTTGATGAAGAAATTATAGAACGATATAAAGATGTTCCTTACGTTCAGGAATTAAAAAAACAAAATAAAATTTAACGTTGATAATTCTTAATTATGGATTTAAATATTAGAAAAAGAGAATTAGTTAAAGAATTTTCACCAATGATGGTCAGGTCCAGTGTAACCTTGAAACTATGGATTGGATTATTAGTAGCCATTATAGCCTTAGGATTAGTGGCATTTGTTATTCAAGTGCTTAATGGCCATGAGGCAACTGGAATGAGAGATAATGTAGTCTGGGGTATTTATATTATCAATTTTATTTTCTTTGTTTGTCTGAGTTATTCAGGTGCGTTTATTGCAGGAATTTTACACTTTTTTAATACTCCTTGGAAAAATTCAGTACTAAGGATTGTTGAAATTATAACTGTATTATCAATAATTGTTGGACCGATATTTATTCTACTATGTATTGGGAGGCTAGACAGATTACATTATTTGTTCATTTACCCTCGAATACAATCACCAATTACATGGGATATTATTGCAATCATGACTGATCTAATAGGGTGTTTTATTTATTTGTATTTAACCTTTATACCTGATTTTGCCATACTTCGCGATAATAGTGAAGATATACCCAATTGGCGTAAAAAATTGTACAAATGGTTGGCTATTGGTTACAAGGATACTCCTAGTCAACGAGAAAAACTTCATAAAATAACTAGAACCATGTCTGCAATGATCATTGCCATGGCAATTATAGCCTATTCTGTGCTGGCTTGGATTTTTAGTTTAACAGTGCAACCAGGATGGAATAGTTCAATCTTTGCTCCATATTTTATTGTAGCAGGCTTGTATTCAGGAGTCGGGGTTATCATTATTGCCATGTTCCTAATACGAAAATATTTAAAACTAGACCATTACATAAGAAAGATACATTTTGTTGGAGCCGGAGTTATACTTTTGGTGATATCATTACTTTTTGGATACTTTACATTTAGTGAATATTTCTCAAGGTGGTTTAGTCATAAAGTTCATGATATAAATTTATTGAATACCTTGTTTAACAGATATTTTTGGCTATTTATCATTGCAAATTATGTTGGTGTATTGGTACCTATTGCAATTCTTTTCTTTAAAAAATTCAGAACGATTAATTCCATAACTTTTGCGGCTGTTATTGCAGTATTAGGATTATGGTTAAATAGATATCTAATTGTGGTACCTACTTTAGAAACCCCTTATTTACCAATTCAGGATACCAGACCAGAATTTATTCAATATTCGGCAACCTGGATTGAATGGTCGTTAAGTTTTGCCGGTATCGCGGCCTTTATTTTATTCTTTATTTTAATTATGAGACTTGTACCAATTATTCCAATGTCAGGAATTATTGATATTGAAAGAGAGCAACAACGTAAGACAAGAATTTTTTCCAAAAAACGAAAATAATGAAAATTACTAATTCTAGATATTCAGTCCTTATATTACTAGTTGGGTTATTTATTAATACAAATAGTATAGCACAAGAGAACGATGTAAGTAATTATAGAATGTTGTTTAATTTTAATACAACAAAACAACATGATAATTCTCGTTTACTTGAAGTAAGTTTTATTGCTCGAAATAAAAAGGATAGAAAAGATAAGATTCCAGTATATGATGCAGAAATAAAATTCTTTAACATATTGAATGAAGACGAAGTATTATTAGGAGCCTCTAAAACGTCTCAAGAAGGAATTGCTCGAATTACCCTTCCTGAAAATCAACAATATCTAACTGATGATGACGGATACATAAATTTTAAAGCATATTTTGAGGGTTCAGATGCTATGGACGAAGAGGAAGATGAAATTTCAGTAAAAAACCTTTTTTTAGAATTGAATTTGGAAGAAATAGACAGCGTTAAGACTGTAACTGTCGAAGCCTTTGTATTGGATAGTTTGGGCGTTAAAACTGCTGTTGAGGAAGCCGACATTATAATTTCTGTAGGAGGAATGCTCTCTAATATGAATATTGAGGAGGGAACTATTGAAGCTGGTGAATTTGAATATGAATTTCCAATAGGTATACCAGGTGATGTAAATGGAGACCTCACAGTAAATGCTATAATTGAAGATCACGATGAATTCGGCAATGTTATCCAAAAGAAATCCGTAAATTGGGGTGTTTTTGATAGGGAATTTGTTGAAGAATCCAATAAACTATGGTCTGAAGTCGCTCCAATTTGGATGTACGTAGTGTTGACTATATTATTAGTAGGCGTTTGGTCTAATTACATTTACACTATTAGAAATTTATTTAAAATAAAAAAAGAAGGAAAAAAATTAGATCTGGAAACAGAAAATTAAAATAAAATTAATTGCAACAGTATGTTTGGTACTGTTTTTGAAATAGCTTAATTATAAATCAAAAAATATCAAAAAAAAATGAAAACATTTAAAATTTTAATGATTATCGGAGTTGTATCTTTTGCATTATATTCTTTCAGTACTATAGATCAGGAGGAATGGAAAGTACCTGCGAAATATGAAAAAATGAAAAATCCAACAGACCCAAAAGTTGACATGGCTATTGGAAAATCATTGTATTCAAAACATTGTAAATCATGTCATGGTAAAACCGGATTAGGTGATGGTACCAAAGCAGATGAAGTTGATGGTGACTTAGGAGACTTTTCATCTTCTGAATTTCAAGCACAATCTGATGGAGCTTTATTTTATAAAAGCTATATAGGCAGAGATGATATGCCAAATTATGAAAAGAAAATGAGCGAAGAAGATGCTTGGTTAGTGGTTAATTATGTGAGAACAATGGCCGAATAACCAAAATATATAAAGAATAAAAAAACCGAACAACTTGTTCGGTTTTTTTATTGGTAGCACTTAACAAATAGCGAATATTTTTATATATTTCCTTACCTTTAAAAAAAACAATTATGATCAAAGACAAAAAACTGGCTGTACTTATAGACGGAGATAATATACCATCAAAGTATATTAAGGAAATGATGGAAGAAATTACAAAGTATGGTACCCCAACTATAAAACGTATTTATGGTGATTGGACCAAACCGCATTTGACAAAATGGAAGAATATATTGCTTGAAAACGCCATAACGCCAATTCAACAATATGGATATACAGTAGGTAAAAATGCAACCGATTCAGCCATGATCATAGATGCCATGGATATCTTATATTCTAAAAATGTAGATGGCTTTTGCCTAGTTTCATCGGATAGTGATTTTACAAAGTTAGCTACAAGATTGAGAGAAGAAGGAATGCAGGTTTATGGTATTGGTGAAAAGAAAACACCAGATCCGTTCATAGTAGCTTGTGATAAGTTTATCTATCTGGAAATATTAAAAACTTTCGATGAAAAACAAGACGGTAAGGGTGATTCTAAGAAAGAAAGTTTAGATAATATCACACCACATATAATCAGACTTCTTAAACACTCTGTGGCGGATGCTGCAGATGAAGATGGATGGGCTTTCTTAGGTGATGTAGGCTCTTTGATCCTTAAAAAACAACCTAATTTTGATTCAAGGAACTTTGGATTTGAAAAGTTAACCAAATTATTCAATTCATTAGATCAATTTGAAATAGAGCAAAGAGATCAGACCAACAAACGGTTTAAATTGATCTATGTCCGTAATAAGTAGATATTTAATTTCTTAAACATAAAAAATCACAGAACTAATCATAACTAATTCTATCTCTAATTGTACCATCTTTACGGTGTATGATTAGATCTGATTTATTATTTTGAGCGATACCTTTGGCTCTTCTGATGGCGTCATCCTGGTATTTATAAGTTGCGGTATATTTTTCATTTCCTTCACCTCTAACTGCCCATCCTTTATCATGTGGTACAACATGTTGATTATGTGTTTTTTTTCTTTTTTTGGCATTTAAATTTTTGAAGAAGAGGTTTGCGATCTTAGTGATAATATCTAACCAAAATTTGGATTTGCTGGTTTTAGGCATTGAACAAAAATTATTTTATATGGTCTAAGATACCATTTTCATTGTTTTACACAAAAAAACCGTTCTAATTCAATATCAGAACGGTCCTAAGATTGGTTGTTGATCGCTTACGCTATGTGCTTACTTCAATTGGTGAAGTAAGGTGGGTTTGATTATTGTTGATCTCTTGTTTTTCAATTGAAGCACATCCGCCCATTGACTTACATGCACTTAATGAAATGATGGCTAATACAAAAACAAGAACTAAGATAATTTTCTTCATAAGTTAAACATTTATGAAGTTCAGAAAACCTTTTTAATCAAATGATTAGCTCGAACTTCATTTTCAATAACGTTAAATTGAACCAATTTATTTTGAATGGT
>Ga0265309_10001020_pt1 | contig 12009 bp, 9 predicted proteins | sample Helome_FD_192492 | JGI IMG/M metagenome (GOLD analysis project Ga0265309, IMG submission 192492) | Marine sediment microbial communities from subtidal zone of North Sea - Hel_20160524 (Illumina Assembly) | ecosystem: Environmental > Aquatic > Marine > Subtidal zone > Sediment ...
CGGAGTCTGACCACCTTCCAGTGGGACGAACCGTCATTCCCCGGGACAGAACAGCAATTGACCTACGTCCTGTATGCGATAGGCCATGACGGTCAGCGTGACGAGACTGTGCCCCAGGGTCTCTCGCTGGCGCAGTGGGGCGCGTGGTCAGGCGCAGGTTCGGACTCCGGACAAACTGCTGAGGATGGCCAAGCCGCGCCCGCCGCGATCTCGGCCGCCACCGTATACGGTCAAAGCAGTCTGGCCAGACAGAACATCCCGATCGCCGGGAGCCGGGTCCGCATCTTCGGCCAGGCCATCGGGGAAGGGTACGGACTCACTATCAACGGCGAACCGCTGCCGGTAGACACCCGCGACCGGTTCGCGATCGAGTATTTCCTGCCGGTCGGCACGCATGAGTTCTTTATCGAGCTGACCGATCCCGAAGGTGAGGTGAGTGAGCACCTGCTGGATGTCGATGTGACGGGGCGCTACATGTTCCTGGCCGCATTGGCTGACATCACCGCCTCAGGGACCGATATCTCCGGCAGCGTCGAGCCGCTCTCTGCCGATGACGCCTACGACGATGATCTGCGGGTGGACGGACGACTGGCCGTTTACCTCAAAGGTAAGATCAAGGGACGCTACCTGGTCACCGCCCAGGTGGATACCCACGAAGAAGAGTTGAGCGATATCTTCAAGGATCTCCACCGCAAGGATCAGGACAGCGTGTTCCGGCATCTCGATCCTGATCGGTACTACCCGGTTTATGGTGATGATTCGACGACCATCAGCGACACTGATTCCCAGGGGCGGATGTACGTGCGCGTGGACTGGGACAAGTCCCAGGTGCTCTGGGGCAACTTCAACACAGGGCTCACCGCTACCGAGTTCGCGCAGTACAACCGGAGTCTGTATGGCGCCCGCGCACTGTACCGGAGCGTCGCCACGACGGAGTTGGGGGAGGCAAGGACCAGCGTCCAGGTGTTCGGCTCCGAGGCCCGCACGGTGCTTGGCCATGACGAATTCCTCGGCACCGGCGGAAGCCTGTACTACCTGAACGAGACGGACATCGTGCGGGGTTCCGACAAGACCTGGATCGAGGTCCGTGATCATGAGACCGGCCGGGTTCTGGAGACCATCACCCTGGTTCGCGGAACGGATTATGAGATCGATGAATTCAACGGCCGGATCATCCTTGCCCAGCCTTTGATGCAGATCACGCGGCGGTTTGAGACTTCCATCGTGCGCATCGGCCCGATGGACGGCAATGATCTGGTGCTCCTGGTTGATTACGAGTACGTGCCTGCTGCTTTCGACCCTGACAACATGACGGCGGGCGGGCGTGCCGAGCAGTGGTTCGGAGATCATATTGCAGTGGGAGCGACCCACGTCGCTGAGAGCCGGTCCACCGATAACTATCTGATGACTGGCGCAGACGCGACGCTGCAGCTGGGTCGTGGCACATATCTGAAAGGAGAATTCGTCAGGTCGGAGGCTACCCAGGCCGCGCGACTGGTATCGGAAGACGGCGGTCTGACTTTCGAACGGATCAACCCGATTGGTGCCGGCTCGCGCGAGGGTGATGCCATCGGCATCGAGGCCCGGGTCAACCTGCAAGAGCAGGGCCTCACTGACACGGATTGGACTGGCGCTGCCTGGTGGCGACGCATCGACGACAATTTCTCCTCGGCCCGCACGGACTTCGGTGTCGATACCAAGGAATACGGGGCCGAATTCAGCGGTGTATTGACGGACTCGCTCCGCCTGACCGGGCGCGCAACATTCCTCGATCAGGAGACCGAGCGGAAGGAAGAGCACCTGGGTCTGCTGGCCGATTATCGGCTGTCACAATCCGGAGTGCTCTCGGGAGAAGTCCAGCACGCGGAGGTCAAACAGATTGGTGCATCGGAGACATCGGAAGCTCTGTTGGCGGCGCTTCGCTACACTCATACCCTGACGCCGGGGCTCTCGGTCTACGGCATGGCCCAGCAGACACTGGATCATGACGATGGCTCCACGATCAATGACGATCTGGTCGCCGTCGGTAGCCAGTGGTTTGTGCAGGATCATACGTCTCTGACGGCGGACTTCAGCACCGGCGATCGCTCAGACGAGGTGATGCTGTCTGTCGATCACGAGGTGCGGGAAGGCTACGAGGTTTACGGCTCGTTCACGCAATCCACCGACCGTACCGAGTCCACCAAGAGCGATCAATTCGCCGTTGGATCCCGCGCGAGAATCAGTAATCAGGCAACGCTCTGGGTAGAGAATCAATTCACCGAGAGCACCGAGCAGGCCTCCGTCGGTCATGTGTTTGGTCTCGACCTGACCCCGGCTGCCGGGTGGAACCTGGGGCTGTCGCTTCAGCGTGGGGAGCTGGAAACCGAGACTGGAACGGTGGACCGATTCGCGAGCAGCGTGGGCGGTGGTTTCAACGGAGAGCGGTTGCGCTGGTTGAGCAAAATCGAGTATCGCAAGGACGATGGCGCAGAGGATTCGACCCAATGGCTGACGACAAATCGTCTCGACTACACGGTGAACGAAGACCTGCGGCTGCTGAGCAAACTGAACTACTCTGATACTGACAACGGGATGGACGATCAGCAGGATGCGCGCTTCGTCGAAGGTAGCGTCGGTTTCGGCTATCGACCGGTCGCAAACGATCGCCTGAATCTGCTGGGCAAATATACCTACTTGTATGATCTGTCAGGACTGTTCCAGGGTGGCGGGCCCGGCGTTGATCAGAAGTCGCGGGTCGGATCCCTGGAGGGTCTGTATGACCTGAACAAGACCTGGAGCGTGGGCGGCAAGCTCGCCCAGCGGCGAGGTGAGCTGCGCGATGGCCGAGGTTCAGGCGACTGGTACGAGAGCACCACCGGTCTCGCCGTCGTCCGCGGGTTCTACCATCTGCCAAAACGTTGGGACGCGCTGGTCGAGTACAGGTGGCTCAGAAACGACGAGACCGACACGGACCGCCGGGGATTCCTGGTCGGGATCGACCGGGCGGTCGGCGAGAACCTGAAGCTCGGGGTCGGTTACAACTTCACGGACTTCTCAGATGACCTGACAGATCTGGACTACGATGCTAACGGCTGGTTCCTGAACATCGTCGGCCAGTACTGATGCTCCGGCTGGATGAGCCGACGGCAACATCCCGGCGTCCGACCTTGCGATCCACCGATTTAATCCAGCTTCTCCAGCAGCGCATCGGCGACCGCTTCCGATGACGCCGGATTCTGGCCAGTGACGAGCAGGCCGTCCACGACCACCCTGGACTGCCAGTCGTCCGCGCGCTCGAAGGCGCCGCCGAGCTCCACCAGCCTGTCTTCGAGCAGGAACGGTACCACCTCGGTCAGGCCGACCGCCGCCTCCTCACTGTTGCTGAAGCCGGTGACGCGTTTGCCTTTGACCAGCGGCTGACCGTCGCCACGCCTGGCGTTGAGCAGCACTGCCGGCGCATGGCAGACAGCCGCGACCGGTTTGTTCTGGTTCAGGAATTCTTCGATCAGGCCGATGGATTTGGCGTCGTTCGCCAGGTCCCAGAGCGGTCCATGGCCGCCGGGGTAAAACACCGCATCGAAGTCGCTGGCGTCGACGTCGGCCAGCCTGCGGGTGTTGCCTAACTCCGCCTGGGCGGCCGGATCGCCATCGAATCGTCGCGTGGCATCGGTTTGGGCGTCGGGTTCATGGCTCTTCGGGTCCAGCGGCGGCTGCCCGCCTTTCGGCGAAGCCAGGACCAACTCCGCGCCGGCGTCCCTGAGCCGGTAATAGGGCGCGGCGAACTCCTCCAGCCAGAACCCGGTTTTCTCGCCACTGTCTCCGAGCTGATCGTGAGACGTCAGGACAATCAGTACACGCATGTATCTCTCCACGGTTCGCTGCAAAGGTCCCGCTGGCGCCGCCCACGCGGAATAAGAGGCTAATGTTATCAGTTCGAATGCGGGCGCTTGCGCCCGGGATTCAACAAGGATCGATCACGGGATCTTTCGTGAACAGCGTTGACGCACCCATTGCCGCAGATGTAACCGGCAACGGCATAAGTGATAAGTTCACGGAGATCGGATTGGGTCGCCATCGAAAGGGTCGCTTCCTATCGCCGAGGACCAGACCGCCAAAGCGCCAACCGAACCGTCGCCAGAGAATTCGCCGTGAGCCAGTCTGACCGGGAAAAGTGGAACCAGCGTTACCGCGAGGGCGCGTACGCGACGCGGAAACATCCGAGCGCCCTGCTCGTGGAATGGCTGCCCAGACTGGAGCTCGTGGAAGAACCGCACCGCGCGATAGATCTGGCTTGCGGCATCGGGCGCAACGCCCTGTATCTGGCACAACACGGCTGGGAGGTCCACGCGGTCGACATTTCCGAAGTGGCACTGCAAAAGCTGGCGGCAGTTGCGGCGGATGGCCTCGAAATCAGATGCACCCGCATGGATCTGGAAGCCGGCCAGCCGTGGCCAGCGGAACTAAAGACGGCGGGACTCTTCGATCTCGCCATCATGATCCGATATACCAATCTGGCGTTAATCACCCAGGTTAAAGAACTCCTGAAGCCCGGTGGCTACCTGATCACCGAGGCCCATCGGATCACCGATGAAGACGTGGCCGGGCCTCACGGCCCGCGGTTTCGTGTGGCGCCCGGCGCGCTTCGGGACGCGGCCGCCGGTTATGAAATAATCGACTATCGGGAAAGCATCGCGGAGGATCCGGACGGACGTCGGGTGGCGCTGGCGAGAATGCTGGCTCGCCGGCCGGCCACGACGCCAGACTAGGCGAATGAGGGTCCGAATCTCATGCCCGATCATGTTTTCCGCGGCATCCCTCTGAGGGGGCTTGCCGTGAGCGAGGGCGTCAGGAGTAGAATCAAAGCGATGGGAGAGGGCAGCACAAAATTTTCATCCGCACAGCGGGGCAGCGACGATCGCGATCCGCGGGGCGGCACATCGCCTGGCGCCGCGGCGTTCTACGAACTGGTGGCGGCGTACTCGCTATGTGTGGACCCGGTGGAGCGGGAGCAGATCGATGCGGACGTCTGGAGTCGTTATGGCGTCACCGGCGTCGCGATGATCACCGACATGGAAGGGTTTTCCACCACGACCCGGTCGCTGGGTATCTGCCATTTCCTCGGCATGATCGAGCGGGCGCGGCGGGTGGTAGCGCCCGTGGTTGCTGCCAACCAGGGCGTCCTGCTGAAATGCGAGGCCGACAACTGTTACGCCTTCTTTCACACGACGGATGATGCGCTGCGCGCCAGTATCGATCTCGCCGTCGGGATCGCGGAGATCAACGGCGGGCACAAGGGGATTGGGGAGATACAGGTGTCGACCGGCATCGACTACGGCCGCCTGCTGCTGGTCGGTGACCAGGATTTTTACGGCGATCCGGTCAATACGGCATCCAAGCTGGGTGAGGATCTGGCCGGCGGTGGCGAGACCCTGGTGACGAACCGGGCACTGGATCAGACCGAGGGGCTGCCAGGCGTGTGTTCCGAACAACGGACCACCCGGATCTCCGGCATCGATATCCAGTACAAACGATTCGGCGCCGCCTAGATGCCCGGCAGATGAGCGGCCCGACGACGATCACCCGGCTGCAGGCCGAAGAGCTGCAGCAGATCCTCGAGGTGACGCGCAAGCTGGCTGCGCCCTTTGACCTGGAAGCTATGCTCTCCGAGGTGGTGGATTCGGCCCGCACCGTGCTGCAGGCGGATCGGGGCTCAGTCTTTCTTTACGACGCCGAAGCCGACCAGCTCGAGCTGACCGTCGCCACCGGTATGGACACGATCCGTCTGCCCGCGGACCAGGGCATCGTGGGTCAGTGCGTGAGAACCCGCGAGATCATCAACGTTCCCGACTGCTATGCGGACCCACGCTTCAATCCGGATTTTGACAAAAAAAGCGGATACCGGACCCGGTGCATGCTGACCTTGCCGCTGGTCGACCACGAAGGGTCCCTGGTCGGCGTGCTGCAGCTGCTCAACAAAAAAGACGACGTATTCGACGCCGAGGACGAGTGGGTTGCGGCGGCACTGGCTGCTCAGTGCGCAGTGGCGCTGCACCGGGTGCAAGCGACCGAGCGCATGATCCAGACTCAGAAGCTGGATCGGGAGATCAGCGTCGCCCGCGAGATCCAGATGAGCGGGCTGCCCAAGCAGATGCCGCGGGTCAGCGACTATGACGGTGCCGGGATCTTCCGGCCGACGGATCAGACCGGCGGCGATCTGTTCGACTTTGTCCGGCTCGACAGCGGCGAACTGTTTCTGCTGCTTGGTGATGCCACCGGGCACGGTATCGGTCCGGCGCTGAGCGCGACCCAGCTCCGCTCCATGGTCCGCATCGCGCTGCGTCTGGGCGCCGATCTGGATCAGGTCTTTACCCACGCCAATAACCAGCTGGTAGACGATCTGCCGGATGATCGCTTTATCACTGCCTTTATGGGCTTGTTGAATCCGGCCACCCACGTGGTCCGCTTCCACGCCGGCGGCCAGGGCCCGCTGCTGCATTACAAGGCCACGGGCGACGAGTGTGTGTGGCATGGCGCGTCCACCTTCCCCATGGGCGCGCTGCCCCAGGACAAGCTGGAGAAGGCCGTGCGTCTCGACATGGCGCCGGGCGACCTGTTGGGGCTGATCTCCGACGGCATCTACGAATACGAGAACGAGGCCGGTGAGCAGTTCGGGCGGGAGGGCGTCGCCCGGGTCATCCGCGAGCACCGGGACAAACCGATGACCGAGGCGGTCGATGCGCTGCTGCACGAGGTCAGGGTTTTTGGCGGCACCGCCCCCCAGACCGACGACATCACCATCGTGTTGGTGCGCCGCGAGCCGGCATGACGGGCGACGGTCGCGGCCGGACTCTGACTCTGCATCGTCCAAACCCCCGAATCACTCCAAATCACAGTGCCCCACGCCGGATTTCGCGGCAACGCAACATCATGGCGTAGCCAGGAAAGGGCCGACCCGCTAGGATTTGGACAGGGTTGCAGGGCATGATGGCCTAGACTAAAGAACGACAAATCGCCCGTCGGCCAGCGCCGGCAACAGAGCGACAGGACAGCAAACGGGGGGATACCGTGAGCGGATCGGCCACACAGGGGGCAGACGCCGGCGTGCCGACAGGCAGGGCCTGGCGCGTGCGGCGTTGAACGAGAAGTTCCACAGAAGCTTCGATTCGCTGCAGCAGATCTTCGACTTCACCGAACGCTTCTATTCGGCGGAGTCGATCGATCCGCGCCATCGCTTCGCGGTCAATTTCGCGATCGAGGAGCTGTTCACCAATATGGTCAAGTACAACGCCGGCAATCCGCACCGGGTACTGATCGAGATGGAGCAACTGGACGGGGAACTGGTCGCACATCTGACCGACTTTGACGTGGACCCGTTTGACGTCACGGTGGAGCGCGAGGTTGATACCGAGAGCCCGCTGCAAGACAGGCAGATCGGCGGACTGGGTCTGCACCTGATTCCGAAAATGATCGACTCGATCGATTATGACTACGACGAGCCGGCTCGGCGGAGCCGGATCACGTTTACCAAGGCGCTGAGGTAGGGAGATGCTGGATATCGATTTTGCCGACGCAGGCGTCGTCATGCTCAAGGGCAGGCTGGACGCGTCTCAAAGCGAGAAGGCGCAGACATTCCTTGACGGGCTCGATCAGGCGAGCGTGCTGGACTTCTCGAATCTCGAGTACATCTCCAGCGCGGGACTCGGCGTGCTGCTGCGCACCCAAAAGCGACTGATGGCCTCCGGTGGGGGGCTGAAGCTGATCAACGTCAACAACCACATCATGGATGTGTTCCGTTTTTCCGGTTTTGACCACATTTTCGAGGTCCAGGGTGCAGTTGATCCATGAGATCCGGGCCGCGACCCGCAATTATGTGGCCAGGAACGCCAACTTTCCTGGCCGCGAGCTGTACTTGTCATGAGAGACGCTGATTCGGAGCTGGTCACGCAGTGCCGGAGCGGCAACAGGAGGGCTTTCGAGACCCTCGTCCAACGCTACGAGCGGCCGATTTTTAATGCGGCATACCGCATGGTCGATAGCCTGGACGACGCCAGGGACGTCACCCAGACGGTGTTCCTCAAGGCCTTCGAGAAGTTGGACAGCTTTGACCCGCATTACAGGTTTTACAGCTGGATTTACAGGATTGCGCTGAATGAATCGATCAATCTGCTCAATGGCCGCAAGCACGTTACCTCGATCAGCGAGGAACAGGCCTCAGACTGGAAGACGCCGGAGGAAAACCTCCGCACCAGCCAGGTCTGCGACCGTGTCCAGGACGCACTCAAGTCGATCAGCAGCGAGTACAGAAGCGTGATTATCCTCAAGCATTTCCTCGGCTGCTCGTACAGCGACATTTCGCAGATCCTTCAGGTCGAGGAAAAAACCGTTAAATCAAGGCTTTTTACCGCACGCCAGCGTCTGCGGCAGGCCTTGCTGGACAGCGAGCTTATCTAGCCATGATCGACCAACGTCATCTCGAGCTGATCCACGGCGAAATCGACGGTGAAAATTCCGCCGAAGAGAGCCGTGAACTACAACAGGCGCTCGAATCGAGCGCCGAATGCCGGGCACTCTACGAGGATCTGCGCCGGGTTGCGGATCTGCTGCAGGATGCGAAACCCGTGGAACCGCCCAGGCAGCTGCGGGCCCGTATCGTCGACGCATGGGTCGACGCGCAGCCGCGGCCGGCACCCGGCCGTGTCGGTCGGGGATGGCTGTCCATGCTCACGCCCGGATACGCCGGTGCGTTTGCGATGGGCCTTCTAGTAGCCTTCGGTGCCGTGTCCGTGCAGCGCTGGGCCGGCGATGCCGACCTCGATATCTCCCAGCTGGCGGGCACGATGACGCAGCACGAGGCCGGGGCCAAAGCGCTTTCCGAGCGCCTGGTCATCGATCTCGAAGAGATTTCGGGTTCGGTCGTCATCCGGCGCCAGGATCCGCTGCTGATGGTGGAGTTTGATCTGAACTCGGCCGGGAGCGTGGATGTCGTGGTCGCGTTCGAGGGATCGGACGTCCGCTTCAACGGCCTGGCCCAGCGCCAGGGTGAAGCGCTCGCGGTCACCGCCGAAGGATCAAGAGTTTCGATAAAAAATCAGGGAGAACAGCGACTTGCGTTGTTCCTGAACAATCCATGGAATGGAGCAGTGAATCTCGAACTGGGGTTCTACGTCGATGGCCAGCTGATCCATGAGGCGGGCCTGAATCATGCGGGGCAGCAATAAGCCCGGCAACACAAACCAACTTTCTGCCCGGCTACCGGTACTTGGTGCATGGGCTTTATCAAATCCCGGAATGCCGGGCGTAAAAGGGGAAGAGCGATGACTAGCGGTCAAAGCAAGCTTAGCGGCAAAAAGGCAGTCACGATTGGCCTTCTGGTCGCAGTGGTGGCAGGTGTCGGGTATTACGCGTCGGAATTTCCGCCGTCGGGCGAGGACGTCGCGGGAACCATCGCGCCGGCCCAGCGCTATCGGGCGGAGCAGATCGGCTCGCAAGACATCCAGCTCGGTGATCAGTCGATCCAGCAATTCATGCAGACCGATCTGTTCGAACAGATCATGACGGATGAAGCGCTGCGCGAAGCGATCAGCAGCGAGGCCTTCCGTGAAGCCATGAACAACGAGGCCTTCCGCGAAGCGCTGAATAGCGAGACGTTCCGAGAGTCCCTGGCCAGCGAGAACCTGAGCGAAGCACTGCGCAGCGAGCAGCTCCGTGAAGCTATGAGCAGCGAAGCGCTGCAGGAGGCGTTGCGTAACGAGAATCTGCAGGAATCGCTCAACAGCGAGGCACTCAGAGAGTCACTGCGTAACGAGAATCTGCGCGAAGCGATGAACAGCGAGGCGCTGCGCGAGGCCTTTAATAGTGAGGCGCTCAGAGAGTCACTGCGCAACGAGAATCTGCGTGAGGCCATGAACAGCGAAGCGCTGCGTGAAGCCTTCAACAGCGAGGCGCTCAGAGAGTCACTGCGCAACGAAAATCTGCGCGAGGCGATGAACAGCGAGGCGCTGCGCGAGGCCTTCAATAGTGAGGCGCTCAGAGAGTCACTGCGCAACGAGAATCTGCGCGAGGCGATGAACAGCGAGGCGCTGCGCGAGGCCATGAACAACGAGGCGCTGCGTGAGGCCCTGCGTAGCGAGCAGCTGCGCGAGGCACTAAACAGTGAAGCGCTGCGCGAATCGCTCAACAGCGAACAGCTTCGTGAAGCTCTGCGTAGTGAGTCTCTGCGCGAGGCGCTCAACAGCGAGCAGCTCCAGGAAGCGTTGTCCAGCGAGTCTCATCGCGAGGCGCTGAAGAGCGAGCAGCTGCGCGAAGCGCTGCGCAACGAGAATCTGCGCGAAGCGCTGAACAGCGAGGCGCTGCAGGAGGCGCTGCGTAGCGAGAACCTCCAGGAAGCGCTGACCAGCGAAGCGCTCAGAGAGTCACTGCGTAACGAGAATCTGCGCGAGGCGATGAACAGCGAGGCGCTGCGCGAGGCCTTCAATAGTGAGGCGCTCAGAGAGTCGCTGCGTAACGAGAATCTGCGCGAGGCGATGAACAGCGAGGCGCTGCGTGAAGCCTTCAATAGTGAGGCGCTCAGAGAGTCGCTGCGCAACGAGAATCTGCGCGAGGCGATGAACAGCGAGGCGCTGCGCGAGGCCATGAACAGCGAGGCGCTGCGTGAGGCCCTGCGTAATGAGAGTCTGCGCGAAGCACTGCGTAACGAGAGTCTGCGTGAGGCGCTGAACAGCGAGTCCCTGCGCGAGGCGTTGAATAGTGAAGCCCTGCGTGAGTCCCTGCGTAGCGAGCAGCTGCGTGAAGCCTTGAACAGCGAGTCCCTGCGTGAGGCGCTGAACAGCGAGTCCCTGCGTGAGGCGATGCGTAGCGAGGCTTTCCGCGAGTCACTGAGCAGCGAGTCGTTCCGCGAGGCCCTGCGTAGTGAATCGTTCCGCGAGAACATGAGCAGCGAGTCGCTGCGCAGCGTGAACTGATCCCGGTTTAGCCCCGGACCCCCGCCTCGATGGCCGGGCTCAGGGAGGCAGACTCATCCGGGGCGGTTTTTGCATTTGCCGCACGAAGGGGATACCACGGGTCATACCGTTGTATCCTCTTCGTGCGTTCAGCCACAGAAAAAGAAGAATCGTCATGCCCAGAGCCAAACCACTTCTCCTGCTCACCGGAACGATTCTGCTGGCGCTGCCCATGGCCGGCCAGGCCGAGCTGAAATACATGGAGACCCCGGATCAGCGCCTGCTTTACTTCGATCCGACCCAGACCTACCTCGCGCCTTATGCAGCGCGCTGTTTTGAAAACTCCATGGGCATGCAGCGCCGCATCTTCGACTTCGAGCCATACGAGAAGACCACGGTCCTGCTGACAGACTTCTCTGACTACGGCAACGCGGCGGCGACTTCCGTGCCGAGGAACACCCTGTTCGTGGATATCGCGCCACTGCCGCTGACCTTCGAGACCTCGGCATCTGCCGAGCGTATCTGCACCATCATGAATCACGAACTGGTGCATATCGCGACCACCGATCAGGCCACGACCGAAGATCTGCGCTATCGCAGGTGGTTCGGCGGCAAAGTCGCGGCGACCGGGGATTATCCGCTGTCGATCCTGTATCAGTATCTGACCGTGCCGCGCAAAACCAGCCCGCGCTGGTTTCTCGAGGGGATCGCGGTGTTTGTCGAGACCTGGATGGCGGGCGGTCTGGGCCGTGCGCAAGGTGCTTATGACGAGATGGTGTTCCGCTCCATGGTGCGGGACGACGCGCATTTCTATGACCCGCTCGGGATCCTCTCCGAAGGCACCCGGGTCGATTTCCAGGTCGGTGCCAATGCCTATCTCTACGGCACCCGCTTTCTGAGTTATCTGGCCTACGAATATTCGCCCGAGAAGGTGATCCAGTGGGCTCAGCGCAAGGACGGTAGCCGGCGCGACAATGCGGCGCAGTTCGAGCTGGTCTTTGGCAAGAGCCTGGACCAGGCCTGGCAGGAGTGGATCACCTGGGAGCACGGATTCCAGGACAAGAACCTGGCGGCGGTCCGGCAGTTC
>Ga0265309_10001022_pt1 | contig 12001 bp, 9 predicted proteins | sample Helome_FD_192492 | JGI IMG/M metagenome (GOLD analysis project Ga0265309, IMG submission 192492) | Marine sediment microbial communities from subtidal zone of North Sea - Hel_20160524 (Illumina Assembly) | ecosystem: Environmental > Aquatic > Marine > Subtidal zone > Sediment ...
CTGGCGTGACGGTCAGCGTTATATACAGGGCACCTTGATCGAACAGCAGCCCTTTGTCCGGGGCCTGATTGAAACGATGTTCCTCGACACGGCGCTGTCAGGAATGAGCGACCTGCTGGTGGCCTGGCGGGGTGATGTGTTCTCGGCCTTCAGCGGACGGGCGGCGCGTGCGTATTTGTCCAGCGCGGAGGAACTGCGCGGGACACTGCTTTACCAGACACGTCTGACGGCGCCGCTGGACGATGTGGAACTGATAATGAGTATCAACCGGCTGCCGGCGGGGGCCGGCGGCCGGTTGATTACCTGGCTTGCGGCGATCCTGCTGCTGGTGCTGTGCGGCGGATTCTACCTGATGTACCGGCTGGGGGCGGGGCAGATCGACCTCACGCGGCAACAGCAGGATTTCGTCTCCGCCGTCAGCCACGAACTGAAAACCCCGCTTACCTCGATCCGCATGTACGGCGAGATGCTGCGCGAGGGCTGGGCAACTGATGAGAAGAAAAAGATCTACTACGATTATATTTTTGATGAAAGCGAGCGCCTGTCACGGTTGATCGCCAATGTATTGCAACTGGCGCGCATGACCCGTAACAATCTGCAGGTGGACAAAAAACCCCTGGCCGTGGCCGAGCTGATGGATGGCATCCGCTCCCGGGTTTCCTCGCAGATTGAACGTGCCGGCTTTGAGCTGAACATGCACTGCGCGCCGGACGCAGGGCAGGCCGTCATCCAGGCCGATCCGGACTGGTTTATACAGATCTTTATCAACCTGGTGGACAACGCCATCAAGTTTTCCACCAGTGCGGAACAGAAAGTGATCGACATCGGCTGTCAGCGACTGCGTGACGGCAGCGTGCAGTTCAGCGTGCGGGATTACGGTCCCGGCGTGCCCGCAGACCAGATGAAAAAGATCTTCAAACTGTTCTACCGTTCGGAGAACGAACTCACCCGCGAAACTGTGGGCACCGGTATCGGCCTGGCCCTGGTGCATCAACTTGCCAGGGCCATGGGTGGCCAGGTGGATGTGGTCAACCGCGAGCCCGGCGCGGAGTTTCGGGTGAACATTCGATAGAACTCTATTGCTTGCTGGTCGGCTTGTCTGAAACGTGGTCTGTTCCCTGTTACCCTATTATTGTCAGAATTTGCAGATCAGGGTGGCCGGGAGCAGTTTGACAGGATTCACAATGCATCCGGCCCCTTTTATTCTTTCTTTTATGCTTGCTGCCATGCTGTGCATTGCCAATCCGGCAAGCGCTGACATCGGTGTGGCAGGCGGTTCGGCCCACTACGCGGGCCCCATCAGTGCCGTGCAGAACCAGCGGTTGTTTGCGGCGGTCCGGGGCAAGGCCGTCAACCGACTGGTGATTACCTCCGCGGGTGGGGAGGTGGAGGCCGGGATTGCCCTGGGATTGTGGGTTTTCAGGCAGCGTCTCGACGTCGAGGTGCCGGAATATTGCCTGTCATCCTGCGCCAACTATGTGTTTCCGGCGGGGCACCGCAAGTCCATTGGTGCAGGTGCGATTGTCGCCTGGCATGGCAACTACAATCACCTGAAACAGACCGGTCTCTGGCAGGACGACATTGCCGGCAGAATGGAGCGTTACGGTGAGGATGCCGCGACTGCCAGCGAACAGGTGCGCGAGGAAATGGAGCGACTGACTGGCCTGGAGCGCGACTTCTTCGCGCACATCGGCATCGATGAATACCTTTGCTGGATCGGCAAGATGCCACCCTATAGCGTCCCCGATTATTATTTCCTCTCCCGGCAGGACATGGCGCGCTTCGGTGTGACCCGTGTGCAGACCCCGCCTGACTATGAGGGCACGGACGTCTCGGATTTCATCGACCACATCATGTACCTCAAACTGAAAGGGCCGTGAAGCGGGGTCGCCGGATGCAGATTTTCAGGTGCAGGCGGCATCCCTGGGCGGTCGTACCTAAGGACAATATACAGCGGCATGACACGTCGATATCTTGGTAAGTCAGTGATACGCCCTGTCCAACGGGCCCTCGCATGGAGCGCTCGATTACCGTGCTCCTGAATTGAATGTGATGCAAACCAACCACAACATAATGGGAAGGTAAGGGCATGGCTATAAAAACAGGAAAGAAATGTTATCAACTGAATCTGCTGGCATTAATCGTGGCGGCCAGCTGTTCCAGTCAGGTATGGGCCGCTGCAGGTGACATTTGCGTCGATGACGGGGCGGGGGCTCCTGACTGTACGCCAAACATACCGATCACAACAAATGGTCAGGACATTAATACCGGTACGAATAATATTATTACGAACAATGTGACCGCCTCAGGCGACATCGATGCCGCGAACGGTACCTTCACAGGCGACATCGATGCCACGAACGGTACCTTCACAGGCGACATCGATGCCGTGAACGGTAGCTTCACAGGCGACATCGATGCCGTGAACGGTAGCTATACAGGCGATATCGATGCCGTGAACGGTACCTTCACAGGCGACATCGATGCCGTGAACGGTACCTACACAGGCGACATCGATGCCGTGAACGGTACCTACACAGGCGACATCGATGCCGTGAACGGTACCTTCACAGGCACGGTTCAGGGCGACACGCTGACAGACGGTGCAGGCACCACCATCAATGGCGGTGATGTTACTGCCTCAGGTACGGTCGAGGGTGGTACGCTGACAGACGGTGCAGGAACCACCATTACCGGCGGTGACGTCGATGCCGATACCGGTACGATCGATACGCTGGACGGCACCACTGCCACATTCACGACGTTTGACGACGGTACAGTAACATTGTCAGGTGGTGCACTGAGTGACGGGACCAACTCCATTACGATGGATGGCACAGATGCAACCGTGGACCTGAATAACGGCAACAACGCCCTTTCGTTTGATGGTACCGGCGCGAGCATGAGCTCATCGGATGGGACCACCACGGGCAGCGTTGACGTAACCGATACGCAGGCAAGTGTTACCGTGGATAACGGCACAGCGACCCACGGACTGACAGTTGGCACTGCCGACACCGTCTTGAGTGGCGGCACGACGTCAACGACCCTCACACTGGACGATGCCGGCGCACACCTGGACAACACACTGGAAATGGGCAACAACCGCATTACCAACCTTGCGGACGGTGTAGATCCTCTGGATGCAGTAAATAAACGCCAGCTCGACGAGGTCGATGAAGACCTGCAGAGCGGCATCGCTGCAGTGGCAGCCATAGCGGCTATCCCGGCACCGATAGCTGGCCACAGATTCTCGATCGGGATTGGTGGCGGCTTCTATGAAGGCGAGAGCGCCATTGCAGCCGGGTTCAACGCCAACATTACAGACAGTTTGAGGATGACAGGTGGAGTTGGCAGCAGCTCCGGCGAGACCGTATCCAACGTGGGATTCGGTTTTAGCTGGTAACCCGGTTCTTTAGCACAAAAAGTTTCCCGTTCTGGCGGGCGAAAAAGAGAAAGGGGCGGTATATCCGCCCCTTTTCTTGTTCATCTGCCCGGGCCTTCCTTTGAATTTTGGTATGTCGCAGCTATATTCAGAACACTCAGCGCAACATAAGAGCTGGACCTGAAAAATCAATCGGCCCGGAGTCGATCGATTTGTCGGCAGTATGACTTTTCACCGGCATCCAGACGCTTGGATTTACATCTGCACAATGCCACTCCAATAGAGATTTCGGGTAAAATCGGGTCTGATTCTTGTTTTCACCGACCCATTTATCCACCAGGCCGCCTGCCATGAAATCCGCGATGTCTTTCGGTACCCGACTGTCCATTACCCTCTGCGGCATTGTCCTGATGGCATGCAATCATCATGACCGGGGCGCGCCGGGGCCAAAAGAGTCGGCAGTTGAATGTAAAGAACCCAGGCCGGAGATGTGTACCCAGGAGTACCGGCCGGTATGTGCAACACGTGACAATGGTGTTCGTTGTGTGACCACGCCCTGCGACTCAACCGAGACAAAGACGTATTCAAATGGCTGTATGGCCTGCGCCGATCCGGCTGTCTACTTCTATTATCCGGGCGCGTGTGCAGACTGATAATAGCGTTGCCGATGATTGCTTCGCTGGTTTTCAGGGACATTTAACCGGGTTTGTGTGGACGTGCGGTTTTTTCACCCTCCAGTACCTGTCCCTCACCGGCCGGCTTCTCTGCAAGACTGCCAGTCGTTGCATCGGATGTCCGGTCAATTGCCGGGTACTGGCGCGCCCGGATACCGTAGCCGAGCAGGGCGCCGCCGGTCGCAGACACGGCCAGCAGGCCGAGCGTCATGAACTGGGTAAATAACAGCAACACACCCAGGCCGGCAATCCCCGTCAATGCCGCACCCAGTTTCACTGTCGAGCGATTCTGCAGGCGCCTGGTTTCCCGCAGCAGCTGTTGGTGGCTGTCCTTTATCTCCCTGGTTTTCTCCTTTTCGGCCTGGCGGCGTATGCGGTCACGTTGCCGGTTGAATTTCTCACTGGCCCGGGTAAAGGAATGCTGACTTGCATGGCCGGCAATCGCGGAGAACCACAGCGCAGCGAGTACGCCGATTAATATGCCGAGCGAGCCGATCAACCACCCGCTTTTGCCAAGGTCGGCATCCTGTGCGGTCATCAGCAGTAATGCCGTCGTACCCTGTAGCAGGAAAATACCGACCAGGAACTTGAAAAACGCCAGAAGGCTGAAATGGGCCATCGCCATGCCTCGAGTGTGTCACTACGGATATTTTGCCACAAGGGCCGGGGAGAAACGTCATGGCACCCGTGCCCGTTCCCGGTTTTCCATACAAGTCCATGTTCTTCTCTCCCGGTCCTGGCCCGGTTGCATGGGGGCTCTCGCGGCAGGAACTGATGTATATTTGGGCCTGACAACACGAATCCCGACTTCCCATGCCCCGTAGCAACACCTTCAGACTGTTCCTCGCCGCCGCCGTCTTTATCGGCATACTGGTGCTGCTGGCGGTCATACTGAGTGCGGCACAGTTCAGCCTGTCTCTTTGGCAGCAATTGCAAACCGCCCCGACCTGGATCGTGACCCTGATTGCCGCCTTCACCGGCCTGGTGCTGGGATTCGGGGTCTGGCTCAGCTGGCGGATTCTGCGCCCGGACCGAACATGGGCCGCAAGGGCCGCAGCCCCTTTGACAGAGGCTGAACTGCAGGCCCATCTGGAGGCTGCCGCCGCCGCCGGCGTGGATATCGAGTCAGCCATACGCGAGCTGGAGGAGCTGGCACGGCGACGGCAGCTGGAAGTCATTCACCTTGCGCTGTTTGGGGAAATCAGCAGTGGCAAGAGTTCACTGGTCAATGCCCTGCTGCCGGGCGCCAGCGTGGAGACGGATGTGATCGGCGGGACGACCACAACCATTCAGCATTATCACTGGCAGCGTGAATCCGGCGATGAAGTGGTGCTCGTCGACGTGCCGGGCCTGAACCAGATGGAGCGCGAGTATGACCCGATGGTCATGGACGAGGCGCAGCGGGCACACGTGGTGATCTTTGTCTGTGACGGTGACCTGACGCGCGATGAATATCTTGCCCTGCAACCATTGCTGGAGCTGAAAAAACCGCTGATCGTGGCCTTCAACAAGCTGGATCGTTATTCAGACAAGGACCGGCAACTGATCCGTCAGCACCTGGCCGACAGATTTGCATCCCACCCGCAGGTGACGATTGCCGGTATCGCCACCCGGCCAACGCGCAAGGTCACCAGGGTTGGGCCTGACGGGGCCGGGCACGAGGAAGAACAGTCCCTGCCGCCGCAGGTCGAGGACCTGCGTATTGCTGTGCAGTCCGCGCTCGATAGCAACATGGAATTGCTGGAGCGCCTGCGTGATACCGCCGTGTTCGAGCTGACAGCGCGCAAGCTGGATCAGGCAAAGGCGGAGCACCGCTCACAGGCATCCGCGGACCTGGTGAAGACCTATACCCGGCGTGCCGTGGCCGGTGGCCTGGCGGCGATCACTCCCGGCACCGATATCCTGATCCAGGGATTCCTCGGTACGCGCATGGTCAAGTCGCTGTGTGGACTGTACGAGGTGCCGGTGCGCGAGATTGAACTGGAAAAGTTGTTGAACCTGTCGCAGAAGCAGGTGCGCACCGCGTTGCCATTGCTGCTGGCCGTGGCCGGCAATGCCGCCAAGGCCTTCCCGGGTGTCGGTACACTGGCCGGCGGCCTGATGCATGCCGTCGCCTACGGGCTGATCTTCGATGCGCTGGGCCGTGCCGTCATCCGCACACTGGAGACCCGTGGCGAACTGCGGCCCGCGCCGACCAGTCTCACGTTCAGGGACAACCTGGTCGTCGATGTGGAGGCCAGGGCCCGCAAACTGTTGCGGCTGGCCCTCGATGTGCGCAGCGAGCGGCGCGATACTGACAAGGGAAGCGCTGACTGATGATGCAGGAGTGCGCATCTGTGCGAACAGCTGTGGTTGTACCCTTCGCGGACAGCGTCCGCTCCTACGGGCGTGTCTATTGGAGTAGGAGCGCAGGCATGCGCGAATATCGGGGATTGATTTATTCGCGGACAGCGTCCGCTCCTACAAGTATATTTGTTGGTGTAGGAGCGCAGGCATGCGCGAACAACAATCACTAAACCATGCAGGACACCATGAATACTGATAGCCATCTCGATCAGGCGCGTGACAGCCTGGAGTTGCTGTTGCAGGACAAGCGCCTGCCGCCCGGCGCGCGCGCGGAGCTTGCGGATGACTTCAGCCAGGTACAGGCCATGCTGGACAAGCTGGAACATGGCCACATCCATATTGCCGTTCTGGGTCGTGTCAGTGTCGGCAAATCCTCGGTACTCAATGCCCTGATTGGTGAGCAGCGCTTTTCAACCAGTGCCCTGCACGGGGAGACAAAGCATCACGAAATGGCGCTCTGGGATGAGCAGGAAAGCGGCTCACTGTTCCTGATCGACACGCCGGGTATCAATGAAATCGATGGCGAGGCACGGGAACGCATGGCCCGCGAGGTCTCGCAGCGATCCGACCTGGTACTGTTTGTCATTGATGGCGACATGACTGACAGCGAGTACACCGCCTTACAGGGCCTGGCACATGAACACCGGCCGCTGCTGCTGGTGCTGAACAAGTGCGATCGCTATTCTGCGGCACAGCGCGAGGACCTGCGCAGCAGTCTGCTGGCGCGTCTTGAACAGATCATTCCACCGGAGAACCTGGTCGAAGTATCTGCCAGTCCGGCGCCGCGCATCTACATCGAAGTGGATGCCGATGGCCAGGAAATCGAGAGCGAGCGAACCTCGCCCCCCGATGTGACAGCGCTTAAAGACCGTATCTGGGAAATCCTCGAGGCAGAAGGCAAGACGCTTGCCGCATTGAACGCCAGCCTGTTCGCCGGTGACCTGAGCGACCGGGTCGGGGCGCGTGTACTCACTGTGCGCAGGCAGCTGGGTGAAAACGTTATCCGCAGCTACAGCCTGGTCAAGGGCGTCGCGGTGGCCATCAACCCGGTGCCGGTGGCGGACCTGGCGGCAGCCGTAGCCGTGGATATATCCATGGTGGTACACCTTGCCAATGTCTACGGCATGCCCATGACACGCCGCCAGTCCGGCACACTGATCAAGACCATCAGTGGACAGTTATTGCTGTTGATGGGCGCAACATGGCTTGTACACCTGGGGTCATCGTTGTTGAAGGCCGGCAGCGCCGGCCTGTCGACTTTGTTGACCGCCGGGGCGCAGGGTGCCGTTGCCTATTATTCGACTTATGTGGTCGGGCGTGCTGCAGAGGAATACCTGGCTGCCGGCTGTTCCTGGGGTGAGGACGGTCCCAAGCGGGTGATTCGCAATATACTGGATAGCATCGACCGCGATTCGATACTGGCCAGGGCCCGCGAGGACATCCTTGCGCGAATCAGCACGTCACGTGCCTGATCATAAAGGTGATATAACAACACTATGCCAGGTTCAAGATGCGTTATGATACGGCTGGAAAACAAGAATTATCATTGATGCAATCTCTTCAGCGTAAAATTCCACTGCGTCCATGTTGCCGGCTGCTCCTGCTGCTGGTGCTGCTGCCAGGTATGGGCACTGCCGGCGCACAGCCGGTTGCAGTCGGCCAAGGTCCCGCAGCATCGCCATCAATGATCGATATTCCGGTGCGCCTGTCGCTTGAACCCCTGATTACTGCGGCTGAGAAAATGCTCCCGCACCAGGCAGGCAACTGGCGTAGCTGGAAGGACTGGCACGGCATCAAGTCCCAGTACCGTGCCTGGCGCGGACCACTCAATATTACCGTTTCCGGCGACGTGCTGATGGTCCAGGCGCATATCCGTTACTGGATCAGGGCGCACAAAAAGTTGCTGGGTGCGGTCAACCTGAAAGGCAGCTGCGGTATTGATGAACCGCCGCGACAGGCATTGATCGGCATGCAGGTCCGCCTGGGCTGGGGCCCGGACTGGACCGTTCGACCCCGGTTCCGCATCCTGCCGACCCGGTTTCTCGACCGCTGCGAGATGACCATTGCGGACATCGATGTTACGCCGGTCATCGAGAAGGAATTCCGCAAGCAAATGCAAAACAGCCTGCGTGAGGCACTCCGCAAGCTGGCTCCCGGCATGAATGTCATCCGGCAACAGGCACAGCGAACCTGGTTCCTGCTGCAGGAACCGCTGGAGCTCGGTGATGACAACTGGTTGATGCTCCGGCCAACAGGTGTTGCACTGTCTCGCATGACCGGCCGCGGAAAATTCATCGACACACATCTCGCCGTCAGCCTGCAGCCCTCGCTTGTGGCTGGACCCAGGCCCACCGGCAAACCGGCTCCACTGCCACCCCTGGCGCGCTATTTTCCCCGTTCGGCAGGCCTGCATCTGCACCTGGGTGTGGACCTGGATTTCGCAAAACTCAACCAGCGTATGACCGATTCTCTCCACGGCAGGTCATTTGTTATCAAAGGCCGCAAGACAGGCATCAACAAGGTCGAGCTGGCAGGCAGTGGAGATGCGATCCACGCGCGGCTGGAACTGACCGGCGAACTTGCCGGCACGGCGGAGCTCGGGGCGCGGCTGGCCTATGCTGCGCAGGATCGCAAGCTGGAGATGCGCGAGCTGACCTTTGACTATGCCGCCGAAGACTTCGCCATCGACTATCTGGCGCAGGCCTTTCAGGAACCCATCCGTCAGTCGCTGGAACAAGCAGCCAACCAGGCGTTGGCGCAGCACCTCGAACAGCTTAACGAGCGCCTCGAGTCAGTGTTGCAAAAGATCACCCCGACGGGCATGGAGCTTGACCTGTCCAGCCTGCAGCCAGGCAGTGTGAAAATACATGTCCTGCCACAGGGCATCCGGCTGGACGGTACTGCCAGCGGTGCTGCCCGCCTGCTGTTGCACTGAGAGGGGGATCAATCTCTGCCTGATTGCCTGTCTGTCCCCGATTACTTCTCCGCTTGCTTCTGCAGGGCTGCGAACTGAAAATTTATTGCTATACTTAGTTCAGGAGGGAAATATAGAACAGAGGGCAAACAAAGATGTTTGCCAAAGCCAGACGGGCAACTGCTTCTTCCCTCCTGCGGACGCCTCGGCAAGCACGGTAACACGCAAGAGGAGTCAGGAAGGCCTGGCAACTTGAGGTGGAACAGAGCCACCAGCGTGACCGCCCACTACCGGGGCGTTTCTATTTCTTCATCACTTGCCCGATGACCTGTTGCCACTGTAATCAGTCAACCAAGGTGTCGATGACAATTACGAATACAAATGATTCGTAATTGTCATCGACACTTTCTATAATTGCCGGAATCATCCCTGAAATACCAGGCCAGTGTGATGCCGGCAGGCTTTGTCATACTGCTGTCGCCTTAACGGATTCCAAACAGCTTGCGGAAGCGATCGATGCAAATCATAGGTGGGGCATTCGGACTGGAGGAGGGGTGTGATACGCCGCGATTCCGGTCCTTGCCGGAACTCCTCGGTGGGCACTCCCGACTCTATGTCAATGCGCGTTCGGCGCTGTATGCCGTGCTGCTTAAACACGAAGTCAAACGTATCTGGTTACCGTCCTACCTCTGCGAGGTTTTGCTGCATCCGCTCGGGAAAGCGGGTGTGGAGGTACTCTGGTACGGTATTGATACCGGTTTTGCACCTGATTATTCCGCTGTCATGCAGAATGCCGCGGCGGGCGATGCGTTATTGCTGATCAACTACTTCGGGCGGGTAACCCGGTTCCCGCAAGACGAACTGTCCGCAACGGGCCTGCTGATCATCGAGGACTGCAGTCAATCCCTCTATACAAAAAGCCATGGCAAATCGGACTACCGGATTTACAGCCCGCGCAAATTTCTGGGTGTGCCTGATGGCGGCATTCTCGTCTCGGCACGGCATGCGCTGCCTGAACATGCCCTGGAGTCGCCCGATGCATCCTGGCAGCAGCTGGCAAGAGAGGCGGTGACGGGTCGGCGGTTGTTCGACCAGGGGCAGGAGAGCGACTGGTTTCAGACATTTCAGCTGGCAGAGGCCGGGACGCCCACCGGTCTTTTTTCATCTGCCAGTGAGACGCGTGAAATCCTCGAAGGACACTGCCTCGATCATGAAAGGCTCATGAGCAAAAGACGTGAGAACTACCGGATCCTGCATGCAAGGCTTGCCGGGTATTCCCCGCTTCGCGATCTTGAGGACGGTGAGGTGCCACTGGGCTATCCGGTTGTGACCTCCCGTCGTGACCAGGTGCGGCAGGCGCTCATCGACATGAAAATCTATCCGCCGATTCACTGGTCATTAAAGGAGTTTGTGCCGGCACGCTTTACTGAGAGCCACGCACTGGCAGACAGGATCATGACCTTGCCCTGCGATCAGCGCTACACATCGGGAGACATGAACCGCGTGGCGGATGCATTTCTTGAAAGTGTCTCTATATCAATGCGTACAGGCTCGATTGATTCGCCGCGGGTTTGACCTGTCAATGGTGTCTGACCCCATTGATCTATTGATACGAGAGTATGATATGAAGTCGACAATCCACAGACTCCGGTGAATGTGCAATGAAAAAACTGCTCGCAACCATCCTGCTTGCCCTGATGACTGCTGCATCAGTACCCACCCTGCATGCGGACTCCGTCGAAGAGGTGAGAAAATCTGCCGCGCAGGGAGACAAGGAAAGCCAGTACAACCTGGGCCTGAGGTACCAGACGGGCAAGGGTGTCGAGCAGGACCTCGACCAGGCCGTGGACTGGTACGTCAAGGCCGCCCGGCAGGGCCATACCAAGGCGCAGACGAACCTCGGTAATCTCTACCGGTCAGGCAAGGGCATCGACCGGGACTATGGCAAGGCCATGCGCTGGTACCGGCAGGCGGCTGACCAGGGCGATACCAGGGCCATGATCAATATCGCCATGATGTATGCCCGGGGGCAGGGCGTGGACCAGGACGATGCGAAAGGTCTGCAATGGCTCGAGACAGCGGCCGGCGCAGGCGACACCCAGGCGATGGTCCACCTGGGGACCATGTACAAGATGGGCAAGGGTGTCGACAAGAACCTCGAATCATCTACCGAGTGGTTTAGCCTGGCCGCCATGAAAGGGGATGCGGTTGCCCAGCATAATCTGGGTCTCAGCTATTTTTCCGGCAAGGGGATCAAGAAGAATTATGCGGAATCGGTCAAGTGGCATCGCAAGTCTGCGAATAAAGGCTATCCGCCCGCCGAGTACAGCATGGGCCTGCGTTATGCCCGGGGCAATGGTGTCAAGCAGGATTACAGCGAGGCGGCCGGGTGGTACGGGAAGGCGGCCAAACACGGCCACTCGAGCGCGCAGAACAACCTGGGTCTGATGTGCCGGGATGGCCAGGGTGTCAGCAAGGATTATAAAGAAGCACTCAAGTGGTTCCAGACGGCCGCAAAGCGAGGGCATACCCTGGCCCAGTACAATCTTGGCAACATGTACCTGAAGGGGCAGGGCACCAGGCAGGATCGGGAAGCGGCCAGGAAGTGGTTCACCAAAGCGGCGGAGCGCGGCCATAAGGGTGCCGGGAAGGCACTGGAATCAATGTGATAAATGCCGGGGT
>Ga0265309_10001024_pt1 | contig 11987 bp, 7 predicted proteins | sample Helome_FD_192492 | JGI IMG/M metagenome (GOLD analysis project Ga0265309, IMG submission 192492) | Marine sediment microbial communities from subtidal zone of North Sea - Hel_20160524 (Illumina Assembly) | ecosystem: Environmental > Aquatic > Marine > Subtidal zone > Sediment ...
CAGCGCCCTGTCGGCACCGACCCCCGACCGGCTTCTGGTCGCGGCCCAGGCCTTGCGCCATGGCCTCAGCGTGGCCGAGATCCACGGCGCCACCAAGATCGACCCCTGGTTCCTGGAGCAGGTTCAGGACCTGTTGGCCGCCGAGGCATCGGTCGCGGGGGCCGGCCTGCCGCAGGACCGCCGCGAGTTGCTGCGCCTCAAGCAGCTAGGCTTTTCCGACGCGCGGCTCGGCGAACTGACCGGCCTCGACGAGGCCGAGGTGGCGCGCCGGCGGCGCGCGCTCGAGGTCCTGCCGGTCTACAAGCGGATCGATACCTGCGCCGGCGAGTTCCCCTCGGCGACGCCCTACATGTATTCCGCCTACGAGAGCGACGGGCCGGGCCGGGCCGACTGCGAGGCGGCGCCAAGCGGGGCCGACAAGGTCATGATCCTGGGTGGCGGCCCCAACCGCATCGGCCAGGGTATCGAGTTCGACTATTGCTGCGTCCATGCCGCCTATGCGCTCAAGGAGGCGGGCATCGAGACCATCATGGTCAACTGCAATCCGGAGACGGTCTCGACCGACTACGACACCTCGGACCGGCTTTATTTCGAGCCCTTGACCGCCGAGGACGTGATCGAGATCGCCCGGGTCGAGCGGCAGTCCGGGCGGCTTCTTGGTGTCATCGTCCAGTTCGGCGGTCAAACGCCGCTCAAGCTCGCCCATGCCTTGGAGGCCGCCGGCATCCCGATACTGGGCACCTCGCCCGACGCCATCGACCTGGCCGAGGACCGGCGGCGCTTTCAGGAGCTGCTGGCCCGGCTGAAGCTGCGGCAGCCCGAGAACGGCACCGCCACTTCGGCCGAGGAAGCCCGCGCCGTGGCCGAGCGGATTGGCTATCCGGTATTGATCCGGCCGTCCTACGTGCTGGGCGGCCGGGCCATGGAGATCGTTTCCGATCTGGAGCAGCTCGAGCGCTATATCGGCACGGCGGTCAAGGTCTCCGGCAGCAATCCGGTGCTGATCGACACCTACCTGCGCAATGCCACGGAGGTCGATGTCGACGCGGTGGCCGACGGCGATCAGGTCGTGGTGGCCGGCGTTATGGAGCATATAGAGGAGGCCGGCATCCATTCCGGCGATTCGGCCTGCGTGCTGCCGCCCCACACCCTATCCGACGCCGTGATCGAGGAGATCGGCCGCCAGACCTGTGCGCTGGCCGAGGGCCTGGGCGTGATCGGCTTGATGAACATCCAGTTCGCGGTACAGAACGGCGATATCTACATCCTGGAGGTCAATCCGCGGGCCAGCCGCACCGTACCTTTCGTGGCCAAGGCGACCGGTGTCCCGATCGCCAAGATCGCCGCCCGTGTCATGGCGGGGGCCAAGCTGGCCCAGTTCGAGATGGAGCGTACCCGCAGCGCCCATGTCGCGGTCAAGGAAGCGGTTTTTCCTTTTGCCCGCTTCCCCGGGGTTGATATCGTGCTTGGCCCGGAGATGAAATCGACCGGCGAGGTCATGGGCCTGGATGCCGACTTCGCCAGCGCCTTCCTGAAGTCCCAGATCGGCGCCGGGGTCCTGTTGCCCGAGAGCGGCCGGGTTTTCATCTCGGTCAAGGACGCGGACAAAGCAGCCATGGCGCCGCTTGCCGAACAGCTTATCGAGATGGGATTTACGGTCATCGCGACCTCCGGCACCGGGCGCTTCCTGGCCGAACAGGGGCTTGCGGTCGAAATGGTCAACAAGGTTCGCGAAGGACGCCCGCACATCGTCGATGCCATGAAATCCGGCGACGTCCAGATGATTATCAATACCACGGAAGGCGCCAAGGCGATCGCCGACAGCTTCAGCCTGCGGCGGACGGCCTTGACCAGCAGCTTGCCTTATTACACCACCGTGGCCGGTGCCCTGGCGGCGGTTCAGGCGATTACGGCATTACGCAGCGGCCAACTTGAAGTCGCCCCTCTTCAGTCCTACTTTAAGGGGTCTTTTTGATTCACCTCGATCGAGGCGGCAGTCGCGGAGCCGGCGGTCGCCCCGAGGCAAGAGCAACAATACTGAGTATTTTCGAATGAGCGAAAAGTTTCCGATGACCGCACAGGGTTTGACCAGCTTGGAAGAAGAGCTGAGGCACCTGAGAACAGTGGCCCGTCCCGAGGTTATCCGGTCGATTGCCGAAGCGCGCGAGCACGGCGATTTGTCGGAGAACGCCGAGTACCATGCCGCCCGTGAGCGCCAGAGCTTCATAGAGGGCCGGGTCCTCGAACTTGAGGACAAGATGGCCCGGGCCGTGGTGATCGACATATCGAACCTGTCGGGCAAAACCGTCACCTTCGGCGCAACGGTCACGCTGGTCGACGAGGACACCGAAGAGAAGCTGACCTATCAACTGGTCGGCGAGATGGAGGCCGATGTCAAGGAAGGCCGCCTGGCGGTGACCGCGCCTCTGGCCCGCGCGCTGATCGGCAAGGAGGTCGGCGACACGGTCGAGGTCAACACGCCCAAGGGCGAGAAAGCCTACGAGATCCTGAAGGTGAAGTTCGTCTAGACGACGGCCGCTGGAATCAGCTAAGCCTCGATCAGCGCGGTTTCCGGGTCGACCGGCACGCCGGGCTGGTCCTTTGAGGTACGGATCACTTGCATGGTCAGCACTGTCGCGACGTGGGGCGCCGAGGTCAGCTTGGTGGTCAGTTCGTTCTCGTGCGCCATGTTGTGGGCGACGATCTTGAGCATGAAATCGTGCGGCCCGCGCGCCATGTGGCACTCTCGCACCTCGGACCAGTCCGCGACCATGGTCTCGAAGGCGGTCAGGACTGGCTCCGACTGGTTGTCGAGCCCGACCAGGGCGAAGAACATTACCTCGAAACCCAGCTGCTCCGGGTCAAGCTCGGCATGGTAGGATTTGATGTAGTGGGCTTCCTCGAGCGCGCGGACCCGGCGCAGGCAAGGCGGCGCCGAGATGCCGGCACGGCGCGCCAACTCCACGTTGGTCATCCGACCATCGTCTTGGAGGTCCCGGAGGATTCGAAGATCGATCCTGTCGAGTTTGACACGGCGCATGGGTGCCTCCCCCTAAACTCTGTGCCGTTCTTGATGACGGCGCGCAACTATATTACCCAGTGGCTGGATGGCCGCAAGTCTCCATTGCCCGGCGGCGGTGCTTTAGCAGCAGAAATTGCGATTTCAGGTGGTAGTCACCTCAGCGCATTACCATGACGGGAACCGCGGCAAGCTCCCGGCCGCCTTGCTGGGTGCTGAGCGACGGCAAGGCGGGCACGGAAGTTCAAAGCATCGGGCTGGCCGAGGCCTTGGGACTCGAACCCGAGGTCAAGCGGCTGAAAATCAAGGCGCCCTGGCGCTGGCTGCCGCCACCGCTTTGGCCGGCGCCCTTGCGGTCGCTGGATGCTGACGGTGCGGTCTTGGCGCCGCCGTGGCCTGAAATCCTGATCGCCGGAGGCCGGCTCACGGCGGCGCCGGCGGCGGCGATTCGGCGGGCCGCCAGGGGCGGCACCTTCGCTGTCCAAATCCAGGACTCCAAAATCGACCCCCGGCGTTTCGATCTGGTGGTGACCCCGGAACACGACCGGCTGCGCGGCGCCAACGTCCTGACCACTCGCGGTGCCCTGCACCGCGTGACCCCGGCGCGCCTCGCCGCCGCCGCGGCCCGCCTGGCGCCGCGTCTGAGCGGCCTGCCAAGGCCGCTGGTGGCGGTTTTGATCGGTGGCGCCAACCGGGCCTACCGCTTGACTCCCGCGCTTGTGGCGCGCCTGACGGCTGATTTGACCGCACTGGCACGGGACCAAGGCGCGAGCCTGCTGGTCACCGTTTCCCGTCGTACCGGGGCAGAGCAGGAGGCGGACCTGCGCGCCGGGCTGGCGGGTGTGGCGGCGGAGTTCTGGGACGGGAACGGCGAGAATCCCTACCTCGGTTACCTGGGCCTGGCCGATGCCTTGGTCGTGACCGGTGATTCGGTCACCATGATCAGCGAGGCGGCAGCGACCGGCAAACCGGTCCATGTGGTCGAGCTGCCCGGCGGCACGGCCAAGTTTCGCCGCTTCCACGCGGGCATGGGGGCGGCCGGCATCACCCGGCCGTTCGCTGGCCGCCTGGAGTCCTGGGACTATCCGCCGTTGGAGGAGACCGCCCGTGCCGCGGCGGAGATCCGCAGGCGCCTCGCTTGAATCCGGCGCCCTTTACCGTCCTCGTGATCGGCGGCAGCGGCACATTCGGCAGCCGGGTCTGCCGGTTGCTGGCGGCCGAACCCGGCTTTCGGGTGGTGGTCGCCGGCCGCTCGCTTGCCAAGGCCACGGCGGAGGTCGAGGCGCTTCGAAGCGCCCATCCGGCTGCCGATGTGACCGCCCAGCGGTTGGATGTCGACGCCGGCCTCGACCAGGCCTTGCGGGCATCGGGCGCCGGCCTGGTCATTCACACTGCCGGCCCGTTTCAAGGCCAGGACTACCGCGTCGCGCGGGCCTGCATCGACCTGGGAATGCATTACGTGGATCTCGCCGACGGGCGCGACTTCGTGTCGGGCATCGGATCGCTCGATGGCCCGGCCCGCGACGCCGATGTCCTGCTTGCGGCCGGCGCGAGCACGGTGCCGGGCCTTTCCGCCGCGGTGGTTGACCATCTGGCGGGCGATCTTGCAACCCTGGAGTCGATCGACATGGGCGTCACGCCGGGCAACCGGGTGGAGCGGGGCGCCAGCCTGATCAACGCGATCCTGGGCTATGTGGGTCAGCCGATGCCGTGGCGCTGGGATGGGCGCTGGACCACGGCCTACGGCTGGCAGGAATTGCGGCGGCGGGTCCTGCGGGTGCCCGGAGTCGCGCCGGTCGGCCCGCGCTGGTTCGCCGCCTGCGATGTGCCGGATCTGGCGCTCTTTCCGGCGCGCTACCCGGGCACGCCGGGGGTCGCCTTCCGTGGCGGCCTGGAGCTTTCGGTCCTGCACTTGGGCCTCTGGTTGCTGTCGTGGCCGGTCCGCTGGCGGCTCCTGCCCCGCCTGGCGACCCTGTCGCCGCTGATCCGGGGCATGGCCTACCTTGTGCAGTCCCTGGGCAGTGACCGAGGCGGAATGTTCGTCGAGGTGGTCGGAAGGGACGCCGGGGGGCGGCATCTGAAGCGCTGCTGGACGCTGATCGCGGAGGACGGCGACGGGCCTGTCATTCCCGGAGTTCCGGCCGTGATCTTGGCGAAGGGTCTGGCCCGGGGCCGCATCGCCGCGCGTGGCGCGCGACCTTGCCTCGACCTTTTCGACCTGCGGGATTTCAACGAAGCGGTCGCCGCCTTGAGCATCCACTGCGCCGTGGCGGAGAGCTAGACGGGAGAAGCTGCCGGCCACCTTGCGGGGCGCGGGTGGCCACTCTACATTCAGGATTATTCGAAGGCGGAAGGCCTAGGGAAATCTCCGATCATGGCGAACGAACACCACAGCAAGGTTTTGATTCTGGGCTCCGGCCCGGCCGGCTATACGGCGGCGATCTATGCCGCGCGCGCCAACCTTAAGCCGATGCTGGTCCAGGGACTGCAGCCCGGCGGACAGCTGTCGATCACCACCGAGGTGGAAAACTATCCGGGCTTCGCGGAGGTGATCCAGGGCCCTTGGCTGATGGAGCAGATGAAGGCCCAGGCCGAAAACGTCGGCACCGAGATGTTCTTCGACACGGTGGTCGAGGTCGACCTCGGCCGGCGCCCCTTCAGCTGTATCGGCGACTCGGGCGACGTTTACCGCGGCGACACCCTGGTCATCTCGACCGGCGCCCAGGCGCGCTGGCTCGGCCTCGACAGCGAGACCAAGTTTCGCGGTTTCGGCGTATCGGCCTGCGCGACTTGCGACGGCTTCTTTTACCGCGACAAGCAGGTGGCCCTGGTCGGCGGCGGCAATACCGCGGTCGAGGAAGCGCTGTTCCTGACCAACTTCGCCGCCAAGGTGACCCTGATCCACCGGCGCGACCAGTTGCGCGCCGAAAAGATCCTGCAGGACCGGTTGTTCCGCAACGACAAGATCGAGGTGCTGTGGGACCACGTGGTCGAGGAGGTGCTGGGCGACGAGGAACCGCCCGGTGTGACCGGCGTGAAGCTCCGCAACGTGCACAGCGGCGAGACCAGCGAGCTGGCGGCCGACGGCCTGTTCATCGCGATCGGCCACGATCCGGCGACCCAGCTTTTCAAGGGCAAGCTCGACATGGACCCGGAAGGCTACATCCTGACCGCCCCCGATTCGACCGCGACCGGGATTCCGGGGGTCTATGCCGCCGGCGACGTCAAGGACAAGGTCTATCGCCAGGCGGTTACCGCCGCCGGCATGGGCTGTATGGCGGCCTTGGAGGCCGAAAAGTTTCTTGCCGAACAGGAAGCGGCCGAGGCCCAGGCTGCCGAGTAGGACTGGGCGGGGCGGCCTGCGCAGGGGGCGGGCCGTTTCCGATCCGGGCGCCTGGCATTTCCCGCTAGTGGGGGTTTGAGCCGACATGATGGACTGGGACAAGCTGCGTATCTTCCATGCCGTGGCGGAAGCCGGCAGCTTCACCCACGCGGGCGACAAGCTGAACCTGAGCCAGTCGGCGGTCAGCCGGCAGATTTCCGCGCTCGAAGATAGCCTGAAAGTGCCGTTGTTCCACCGCCATGCGCGCGGCTTGATCCTGACCGAGCAGGGCGAGCTGCTGTATCGCACGGCGCACGAGGTCTTCGGCAAGCTGGCCATGACCGAGGCGCAGCTGACCGAAAGCAAGGACCGGCCCAAGGGTACGCTCAAGATCACCACCACGGTCGCCTTTGGTTCCACTTGGCTGGCCCCGCGAATGCGCGAGTTTCTGGAGGTCTACCCGGAGATCGAGGTGCATCTGATCCTGTCCGACCGCGATCTGGACCTCTCGATGCGCGAGGCCGACCTGGCCATCCGCCTGTCCCCGCCGCGCCAGGCCGACCTGATCCAGCGCCATCTGCTGACCGCGCGCCTGCATATCTACGCCGCCGCCAGCTACGTAAAGAATCACGGCCAGCCGAAGTCCGTGGAAGAGCTGGACGATCACCGCATCGTGGTCTACGGCAACGACACCCGGCCGCCCGTGCCCAAAGTCAACTGGCTGTTGGAGGTGGGCCGCAAGGATGGCGACATGCGCCGCCCGGCGATGAGCGTGAACAATGTCTATGCGGTCATGCAGGCGGTTCAGAGCGGTGCCGGGATCGGCGTCTTGCCGGAGTTCATGGTGCGGGAAGGCAACGATATGCTGCAGGTCCTGCCGGACCTGGAAGGGCCGCAGATCGACGCCTATTTCGTCTATCCCGAGGAGGTCCGCACCTCTAAACGCACGGCGGTGTTCCGCGATTTCCTGCTGCGCAAGGTGGCCGAAGCCAAGTTCTGATCAGCCCGCATTGCAACCGGCAGGGTTCCCGAGTCACAAAAATGACTCTTTGATCGCGTCAAACCGGCTGTTAGCCTCATTAATTATGGATGAATTGAGCGTTCGGAACAGTCAATCGTTAGCCATGCGTTCACCGCATGGCTCATTTGTCCTTTTGGGGTTGGACAAGAGGGGGGTCGTTCCTATTTATTCATCTATGGATGTTGCATTGCAGCATCAGAGAGTTTCGCTGGCGCGGCGCGCTAGCATCGAGATCCGGGCGCAAGGCCCGGATGGGGTCTTCGGATCCTACGTCTCCCAGACGTGAAGCCTCCCTGTTCGACTTGCCGGGCCATTAGGCCCGGCATTTTTTTTGTTTTCAATGGCTTATGCTGATCAGCCTTATTGAGGCCATATGCCACTGATTGGGTAAAATGACATTTGCCCATTTGAACAGATGGCGGCCTGACCTCGGCTTCAAGCGGTCTACGCCGCGAACTGCTGAAGTCTATGTGGCAACGCCCGACAGGCTGCTGTCAAACTGCTGGGACCGGAACTGCAATGATGCGGGAGGCCGGCAGGTGAATGGTTGCCGTCGTGCCCTCTCCTTCGACGCTATCCAGTTGGAAACTTCCATCGTGAAGTTCGATTAGTCCCTTGACCAACGGGAGCCCCAGACCGGACCCCTCGTGCTTCCGTGAGAGGGGATTCTCGATCTGCTGGAACGGCTCTATGACCAACGGTAAGTGTTCGGGATTTATCCCGATTCCGGTGTCTGCAACGATCAAATCTATCCCGCCGTCTTTGGCACGCGCGGCCGTGACTGTCACCTTGCCGCCTACGCGGGTGAATTTAATGGCATTGGACAGCAGGTTGAGGCAAATCTGCTTCAGCTTTAGTTCGTCGCCACGCACCTGGGGCAGATCCGTGGCAGTATCGACCACCAGCGTGAGACCGGCCTGGACCGCGCGATCATGGATGAGCCTGCAACATGCCGCAACGACGCGGACCATATCCACGGTGTCATTTCCGAGGTTCAAATGACCGGCCTCGACCTTGGCAAGATCCAGTATGTCATTGATAAGGCCGAGCAAATGACTCCCGCTCTCGTGGATATCCCGGGCGTAATCCTGATAGCGTTGATTGCCAAGTCGGCCAAAGACCTCGTCTCTCATGACTTCGGAAAAGCCGATGACGGCGTTGAGTGGTGTCCTCAATTCATGGCTCATGTTGGCGAGGAATTCGGATTTTGCGCGATTGGCGGCCTCGGCTTGGTCGCGCGCTTTTGCGAGGCTTGTCGCAAGTGTCTTCAGTTCCGCGCCCTGCCGCTCCAGACTTTGGCGCGAGTCCAATAGCTCCACGACCTTTTCGCGCATGCGCTCCTCGCTGTCCTGGAGCGCCCTTCGGGTTCGAGACTGTTCGGTTACATCGGCGAATGTTTCGACTGCGCCGCCCTCTCCCAGCGGCTGGCGAATGACTTCGATGATCCTGCCATCGGCGAGATTGAGGTTGAAAGTGCAACGCGCACGGCTAGTAGCGTGCCTCGAACGTTCCTCGATAAGGGCCCTGGCATCCGGTTCGCCGGAGTTGCTATCGCTGAATCCATACTCCATCTGCTCACGCACGGTGACGCCTGGCCGCGTCAACTCGTCGGGAAGCGCAAATATTTCAGCATAACGCCGGTTGCAGAGGATCTGCCGTTGATCACCATCGAACACGCACAGTCCCTGCGTCATGTTCTCAAGTGCGATATCGAGTTGTTGGTTGGTCTGCTCCAAGTCCGCGTTGGCCTTCTCTGCCAGGGTTTTGGCACGTTCCAACTCTTCCTCGCGGTTTTTCAACTCCGTGACATCCGCATAGACGATGGCCGTGCTTCCGTCGAAGGTGCGCTGCTCCTTGATTAGAATCCATCGGTCGTCCGGGAGCCGCTGCTCGACCGTGTGTTCGGCAAGCTGGTGTTTTGCCAGCCGGTCGGCGAGGGTCTGCTCGGTCGATGCTGCGCCTTCGGTGCCTTTGCAACATTCGACTTCCGCGCGTGCGATGGATTCATAACTCGCACCGGCCAGCGCAAGGTCCTTCAGGCTGGGGTATAGGTTCAGATAGTGACTGTTACAGATTACCAGCCGATCGTCCGGGTCATACAGAATAAAGCCTTGAGAGATGCTTTCGACGATGATCTTGCGGGTCTGGGTTGCCGCGGCCGCGGCGGCAAACTCCGCTTTCTTGATCCGCGTGGCGTCGAGGATGACCCCGTCCCACAGAACGGAACCGTCAGATTGGCGCTGGGGCCGAGCGATGGCGTGGGTCCATTTCTCCTGGCCATCCCGGGTGATGATCTGCGCCTCGACATCCCACGTCCTGAGTTCTCGCGAGGCCGCCAACAACCGCTCCCGGAAAGTGGCTCTGTACTCCGAGCCGTGGCAATTGAAAAGTGCCATCGGGTCAGCGAGGATCTCTTCGGGAGACACGCCGAAGAGATCCTTCGCGCCCTCGCTGATGTAGGTATAACGAATGTCGCCGTCGGGCGTGACCTTGCGCTGATAGATCACGCCGGGGATCGTTGTGGCGAGCGATTCGTAGCGTTCGTTGTTCGAGCGAAGCGCTTGGTCTCGTCCCCCGGATTCAACGGCAAATGCGGTTAGTGACGCCATCGCGTTCATGACCTGGTAGTCATCGGCCGTGGGGCGGTATGGCTGGTCGTAGTAGAGAGTGAAAGTGCCCAGGACTTGATCATCCTGAGTCAGAATCGGTTGTGCACAACAGGCGCGAAGACCGTGCGGCAAGGCAAAATCACGGAATTCGGACCAAGCTGGATCGTTTGCGATATCCGGCACCACGATGCGTTGTCGCCGGCATGCAGCGGCACCACTGGGGCAGGCTTCGGGACCGGTTTCGATGCCCTTGATGGCCCTCGCATGTTCCGCCACGAGACTGGGTGCCGCACCTAGGCGAAGACAGACCCCCTTGGGATCGAGCAGCAGTATTGAACAAAGCGCATTACCTGTGATCCGTTCGACGAGCCGGGCAATGTGCTGAAGGGTCTTTTCAAGGCTCGCACCTCCGGAGATGAGCCCGAGCAGTTCGGTCTGGCCTTGTATCAACTGGTGGAAGCGCTCGCCATCGGTCGGACTCGGTCGGCCGGATTGGGAATCTGCTTGAATTTCATCGGGCTTCGGATTCGGAACCGAGCGTTGCTGATCTTTAGCGCATGGCCGGTCGAGATTGCCGGCGACATCCATCGTACTGGGAGCTGTATCAGCACTCTCGAGCGCGATGCATTCCCCGTTCGACGAACTGCCGCGGGCCGATTCGCTGGATCCTTCGGATCTGGAAGGGGCGAGATGGCCCGAATTCTTACCATGAGCCATGAAGGCGCAACCCTTTACCCAAATCTGCGCATGTTTCTATGACTGAACCTTACCCCGAGCCGTTATCAAGGGTTTCCTGACGTTCACCATAGAATTACGGGGCAATCTATATTTTAAGATTTAAAGCAAACGTCTTAAAATTAAGTTATAAAACCTAATCCTTCATTCCCAGGGTTTGCCAAGTATATTATCGGGTTCTTGTTGTTTTGTCGTTGTGGTTGTCGTTACTTGTGCGAGCAATGGGCGAGTAACCCCCGAGCCTTACTCGGAACTCCAGCGTCATTGGACCGGTTGGCGCGGCTTCGCGCTAATCTCGAAAGATCGGGAGTGTAAGCCGATGGAGACTTGGTCTCTTGTGCAAATGGTTATGCCGAGGCCGCGTTGTCTGCCGCTCCGACAATCCTTGCCTTGGGCAACACCAAGGTTGCGGTAGTGCCCGAGCCAATTTCACTTTCGAATGCCAATCTACCACCGTGCAACTTGGTCATCGCGACCGCCAATGGAATCCCGAGGCCGGTGCCCTCGTATTTTCGGCTCAATTCGCTGTCGACCTGCCCGAAGGGCTCGAAGACTTTTGGGATATCGCCAGGTGTGATTCCGATGCCTGTATCGGTCACCCTGATCACAATATCGCCGAGGGAATCGACGGTCGCGCTTATCCGAACATCCCCTCCTTGAGGCGTAAATTTGATCGCGTTGGAAAGGAGTTTTGCGATGAGCTTTTTTATCTTGCCCGCATCGCCAAAAAAGTCCGGCAGTTTGGTCTCGATTTTCTTGTTCAAGCTGACCTGAGCCGTTTCCGCGCTTGGTGCAATTTGCCGCACTACCAAATCGATCACGCGCTCAATGCTAAATTGACTTTCCACGAGTTCAAGTCGTCCAGTTTCGGATTTGGTAAACTGAAGAATGTCTTCAATCAATTCCAGAAGATGAAGGCCGCTGTTGTTGATGTGTTCGGAGTATTCTAGGTACTTCGAATCGCCCAGCGCACCATGGGACTGGCACACGAGAATTTCCGAGAAGCCGATGATTGCATTGAGAGGTGTTCGCAGTTCATGACCGATTTGAGCTAGGAAAGCCGTCTTTGCCCGGCTGGACGCGTTAGCGGCTTCCTTGGCCTTACGCAGTTCTAACTCTGTTTTCTTTATCCAAGTTGCGTCGAGGATCACACCGTCCCAGAGGACAGAACCGTCAGGCTGACGGTGGGGCCGGGCGATAGCATGAGTCCATTTTTCCTGGCCATCTCGGGTGATGATTTGTGCCTCGACATCCCACATTTCGAGATCGCGCGAGGCCTTG
>Ga0265309_10001027_pt1 | contig 11964 bp, 9 predicted proteins | sample Helome_FD_192492 | JGI IMG/M metagenome (GOLD analysis project Ga0265309, IMG submission 192492) | Marine sediment microbial communities from subtidal zone of North Sea - Hel_20160524 (Illumina Assembly) | ecosystem: Environmental > Aquatic > Marine > Subtidal zone > Sediment ...
ATCGGCGTCAATAGCATGGCCGGGGTGACATTGAGCAGCGAACGGATCGCCGAGTTGATGAAGCCGGTATGCTCGGCCACGCCGATACCGAGCATGGCGACCAGCACCACGCCGACGGGGTGAAAGTGCGAGAAGTTCGTGACCATCACGGACAGGAACTCGGTCATCGCCCGCGGGGCAAGCAGGTTATTGATGACGAGCGGCTCGCTCGTGCGTGGGTCGACCACCCCGAACGTCACGTAAGACAACAACCAGGACAGCACCCAGACGATGAAGAGCAGCGCGATGAAGAGCACGGCCGGGTCGGGCAGTTTGTTGCCGATGCGTTCTACAGCGGCGAGGATACCTGTGGATGTGTCGTTTGTGGCTTGTTGCTCTGCCATGAGAACCCCCTTGTTCTTATTTGCAACCGAGTGTACTCAATCGGGGGCGTTGCGTCCCATTTACCAGCCGCAACTCCGCCCTTCGTTCTGTTCCTCGAGATAGCTCATGAGGGGCGCGAAATAGTCGATGATCGCGGTCGCATCCATTTCCCGTGTACCGGTGAGTTTCTCGAGCGCATCCTGCCAGGGCTCGCTTTGTCCCGATGCCATCATGGCGTAGAAGCGTTCACCCGCCTCCTTGCTGCCGAATATCGAACAGGAAGCAAGATCGCCTTCGTGGCCGGCGATTTCGCACAGTGAGCGCTGAAACTGGAATTGCAGGATGTGGGCGAGGAAGTAGCGCGTATAGGAGACGTTGGCTGGCACGTGATACTTCGCGCCCGGATCGAAATCGGCTTCACTGCGCGGAACCGGCGGCGCAATTCCCTGGTATCGGGTGCGCAAGTCCCACCAGGCCGTATTGTAGTTCTCGGGTTGAATCTGCCCCGAAAATACGCCCCAGCGCCATTCGTCGATAAGCTTACCAAACGGCAGGAACGCGATCTTGTCGAGCGCCATTTGCATCTGTCGGTTAATGACGGCTTTCTCGCTTTCTTCGGCCGAACCGATGAGTCCGACTTCGGCGAGATAATCGGGCGTCATCGACAGCGTTATCGTGTCGCCCAGCGCCTCATGGAATCCGGCGTGTGCGCTGGATTGGAACAACGCGGGCTGATTCTTGTAGGCACCCTGGTAGTAGTTATGGCCGAGCTCGTGATAAATGGTGCGCAGCTCGTCGTAAGTCTGCTTGATGCACATCTTGATGCGCAGGTCGTTAGTGCCGAAGTCTTCGATACCCCATGCGCTGGCGTGGCAGACAACCTCGCGATCGCGTGGTTTCGAGAACTGCGAACGCGTCCAGAAGGTCTCGGGCAACCGCGGCATGCCCAGTGACACGTAAAAGTTTTCAGCGGAGCGCACCATTTCCTGTGGTGAAAAGTTCTTGGTCTTAAGGGTGCTGTCGACGTCGAGATCGGCAACACCCGGATACGGCTCGAGCAGGTCGTAAATGAAACTCCAGCCCTGTGACCACATGTTGCCAAGCAGGTGTGCCGGGATCGGCCCGTCCTGCGGCACCTTGTCCGCACCATAGACCTCGCCGAGCGTCGCGCGCACATGACAATGCAGCTGTTCATACAGCGGCTTGACCTGTTCCCACAAACGCACGGTTTCCTGTTCGAACTCCACGGGACTCATGTCGTACCCGGCGCGCCACATTTCACCGAGGTCCCCGTACCCCAGTTCGTTGGCGCCCTCGTTAACGAGCTCGACGTAACGCCGGTACTTATCCCGCATGGGCGGCGCGACCGTGCGCCATCCCTGCCAGGCATTTGTTAGCGCATCGTAATCCCGGCTATTGGCGAGTACATCCTCGAGTTCTGAAAGACCGCTGCAGTCCTGGTCGTTCCGGCAGTATTGACCCGCTCCGTACATGCCCTTGAGTTCGGTCGCAATCATCGTGAGCTCTTTGCGTTTCGCCGCATTGGCCGGCGCCGGCAAAGTTGCGCCGAGCTTCAGCAGATCGAGCGCCCTCTGAGTCTCGGCGTCGACCTCCTGTTTGTCGTACTGCAATGCCTGCTGCACACTGTCGCTGTGCCAGGCAGCCTCTTTTTCAGCGGCAGCCGCCGCAACGGTTGCCGTGTCATCGGTGATGTAGGTCGCGCGCACCCACTCCGCGGCACCGGTTTCCTTCCTGAGCTCGGTCAGTTCGGCGTTGACACGAGCAATGAACTCCTGGGCAGTTTCCGTCGGCGCGGACTCTACAGTGAGTTCTGCCTCCTGTTGTGAGCAGGCCGTGAGGGCCACTACAAGCACGAAGGTCGCGGCGATTCTTGCAAGATAATTCATAGGGCTAATTCCGTTGAATACAGAGACTCAATGTATGCCGTGCATCCAGCGACGCAGGATCGGCGAAATTACGATCATGAAAGTGCCAGCGGCAAGCCCGAACCACATCAGGAACTCGAACAGTTGCGTATAAGTGGCGAGCGCGTCGGCGGAAGTGGTGACCTCACCCGTGTGTGAACCAATGGCCGCCATTTTGCCGATGCGTGTGGCGACGGTCTCGGACAGCGCAGTCGCCAAAAACCAGGTACCCATGCTGACGCCGACCACGTTGGGTATAGACAGCTTGGTGACGGCCGACAGTCCGACGGGCGACAGGCACAGCTCGCCCGTCGTATGTAACAGGTAGGCGAGGATCAGCCATATCATCGCGACCTGCCCGGACTGATCGGGAAACTGTGCGCCCAGCACCAGCGCGCCGAAACCGAGGCCTGCCTGAAAAATTCCGAGACCGAACTTGACGGGCGTCGATGGTTCGAGCTGCTTTTTCGCGAGCCACGTCCAGAGCGTTGCAAACGGGATGGCAAGCAACATGATGAAGCCGGCGTTCAGCGAGCCGAACTGTGCGGCCGTGAACGTCATGTCGCCGACCGATCGATCGACAACCCGATCGGCATACAGTGTCATGGAACCGGCGGACTGTTCGAACAGGGCCCAGAAGACGATGGTCGAGAGAATGAGGATCATCAACACGACGGTGCGCCCGAACTCAGCCGAGTTGTGCGTCATGAAGCCGTAAATCACGAATCCGACAATGAGGGCAATCGAACCGTACAGCACATTCTCAGCGAGTGATTCGCTACCCGGTATGAAGTGCAGGTTCACGCCGATGGCATACAGCGCGGCGACGACGGCAATTCCAGCAATGGTATAGGCGACCGTGTTGTTCTGATCCTGTTTGGTGTGCACCATCGAATAGAGAATCAGCCCGACGATCGCGATAATCAGGAACACATTTTGTGTCAACAGCACGACCGGTTCGTGCTGCACGAGCAGCCAAAGCACACCCAGCACCGGCAGGCTCAAAAGGTAGATAGACCATTCGACATTAATAGGGCCCAGGAAACGCTTCTTCAGCCTTTCGGGTTCAGACGGTTCGGCGTGTCCCATGAGGTAGCGCTGTCCGTACATGAAAGTGAACAGGCCGAAGATCATGCCGATACCGGCGGCGCCGAAACCGTACTTCCAGCCAAAGGTCTCGCCGAGCCAGCCGCAGAGCAGCGTCGCCGTGAACGAGCCTATGTTGATTCCCATGTAAAAGATCGTGAAGCCGGAATCGCGGCGCGGATCGTCAATGGAATACAACTTGCCGACGATCGTGGAGATGTTCGGTTTGAGGTAGCCGACACCCATCACGATCAGCGCCAGAGCGAAGTAAAAGACTTTGAGCGCCTCTGTGTCGCGGAAGGTAATGGCTTCACTGAGCGTCGTGCCGGCGGCGAGGACTTCACCGCTTGCGAGCGTCAGGTCGTTGACCAATACCGTACCAGCCGCATAGTTAATGGCCTGGAACCCCTCGACCGCCATCAGAATATGCCCAAGCGACAGCAAGATGCCACCGAATAGCACCGATTTCCGCATACCGAGAAAACGGTCGGCAAGCATTCCACCGATCAGGGGCAACGCGTAGACCAGGCCAGCGTAAGAACCCAACACGTCGAGTCCGGCTTCGTCCGAGAACAGGTGATACTTGGTGAGATACAGCAGCAGCAGGTACTTCATTCCGTAGAATGAAAAGCGTTCCCAGAGCTCCGTTGTGAAGCAGACGTAGAGGCCTATCGGATGTCCCAGGAACTCACCGTCGCGCGAATACTCGTCCGCAGTGGCGGTAACGGAATCGGTCATGTTTTCCCCCGGTTGGCGTTATGCGCCATTTGCTTTGATTGTCGGCCGATCAAGGTTACGCATTAGACACTATTTGGCGGTCTTCCTGCTACTTGACGGCGGCGCGGGCCTCGATTAGTCGGCCTGTCGAATTATGTCGGGTTTCACTATGTCAGGCGTCTGTCGCCTGCACTTCTTCGGCGTTGCTGTCCCGTTTGGACGCGAAAATGCGCGCCATTACAATGCCGAGCTCATAGAGCAAATAGACGGGCACGGCGAGCAAGGTCTGGCTAATAACGTCAGGCGGAGTCAGCAACATGCCAACGATAAATGCGCCCAGAAAGACATAGGGCCGCGCGCGGCCGAGCTTGTCCACCGTCGTCAGGCCGGTCCACACGATCAGAACGGCCGCGATAGGCACCTCGAACGCAAGGCCGAAAGCCAGAACGATCATCATGATGAAATCGAGATAGGCCGTCACGTCGGTCATCACCTCGACGCCTTCGGGCGCAACAGCCGTCATGAAGCCGAAGATCAGCGGGAACACAGCGTAGTATGCGAATGCAATGCCGGCATAAAACAAAACAATGCTCGTTGTTACCAGCGGCACGGCAAAGCGTTTCTCTTTCTTATAAAGCCCCGGAGCGACGAACGCCCAGGCTTGATACAGCACAACCGGCATGGCAATGAAGAGCGCGATGTAAAAAGTCAGTTTAAACGGCGCCAGCAACGGTGACGCGACAGCCGTCGCAATCATCTGGCCACCCGGAAGAACCTCCCGCAGCGGTTCTGAAACAAACTCGAACAGTGTGCGAGCGAACGGTAACAATGCAACGAACACCAGGATGACGGCCGCGGCGACTTTCAGAAGGCGGCTTCGAAGCTCGACAAGGTGTGATAACAAGGTGCCTTCTGCAAGGTCGTCACGCGACGCGGCATCGGTTTGTTCTGCCGTGTCGGTCATACCGGCTTGCCGTCACCTTCGTCTTCTTCGACATGTAAGGGCGAAAACGTGTCGTCTTCCCGAGGGGTCAACAATTCGTTGGGATTGATGCCGATGTTCTTCTCGACGTCGAGCTCTTCCTCCAGCTGCCGCCGCATAGCCCGCGTCATTCGGCGCGCCTGCCCGAGCCAGCTACCGATCTGGGAGGCAACGCGCGGCAGTCTTTCGGGACCGAGCACCAGGAGCCCGATCAGGCAAAGGAGCAGAAATTCCGAACCGCCGATTCCCGACATGACAGCGCCGAATCAGGCGTCGTTTTCTTTACGCGCTTCTTCGGCAGGCGTGTTGTCGAAGTCGGCGTCTTCCGAAGACTCGCTGATTTGGTCGGTCGTTTTGTCGGCTTCGTTTACGGCCGAGCGAAAGCCTTTGACGGCGCTGCCGAGGTCAGAGCCCAGCGTGCGCAATCGCTTGGTGCCAAAAATCGCCAGAACGATAACGAGCACAATCAATAATTGTACGGGACCGATGTTGGAAAACATCTCAAAACTCCTGGGGCCCTGCCCCGTGTCGAATGGCAAACGTCGGCGGCGGCCGAGGCCGCGCGCGGATTATGTTCATGATACCTCTGCGCGCGCAACAAAACCGTACCGGTGTCACACGCCCTGTTGGATGGGCCCCCGGCCCAAAGCCCGCGATCATCGCTGGACGTGTCGAATTTACGATTCCAGCCAGAATGTCACGGGCCCGTCATTGACGAGGCTGACCTGCATGTCGGCCCCGAACTTGCCGGTCTGGACAGGATCGTGCCGGCGGCGGCAGGTAGCCACAAGGTCCTCGAAGTAGGCGGCACCCTTCCCGGGCTCCGCCGCCTTGGTGAAGCTCGCACGCGTGCCCTTCTTGGTATCGGCGGCCAGCGTGAACTGTGGCACCAGCAACAGTCCGGCCGATTCGTCCTGCACGCTACGGTTCATGCGGCCTTCGGCGTCCGGGAAGACGCGGTAGGCCAGCAGGCGCTCGGCGAGCCGCTCGACATCTCGTGGGGTATCGTCGCGGTGTACCGCAACGAGCACCATGAGCCCGCGAGCTATCTGGCCGATCGTTTGCCCGCTAACGCTGACCTCGGCACGGCTTACACGTTGTATCAGTCCTATCATTTTTTCTCGATCTTCCCGGATTTGGCCCGCTTCAGGCCTTTATTGGCGCAACACGCAGAATGATAAGCCACATTCACCCGCCTGGAGTGGGAGACTTGACTGACCGGCCGGTGGGAAAGCAACGCGCAAAACAGCGCCTCAGAGAGCCAGGGACGGACAAATGGGGTCTTTCTCGCCGGCTGGACCACGAAAACCGGGTTATTGAGCGAGACATTGGCTGTTTCGGGATATTAGTGGGACAATAATACCAATATATTGTCAAAAAAGGCACTTGGTGGCGTTTTGAAACCAATAAAAATCCCCACCTGAACGCGGTTGGCTTCGGATCGACGTATCAATAGACTAGGCGGAATCCACCCGGCATTGGATCCGTCATGAAAAGAAGACAATTCGTAGGGGGCCTCGCGGCCAGCGCCGCCCTGGCCGGCTGCGCAAAAGACGACACAAACTGTACCGGCGATGCTGCGGTCGATCAGCAGACCTTCGAGTGGTCCTGCGTGACCTCCTGGCCACCCAGGTTTCCGGGCCTCGGCATGGCTCCTGAGAATCTCGCAACCCGGGTAGAGACGGCATCGGCCGGGCGCCTCAAGATCAAGATCTATGGTGGCGGTGAACTGGTACCGGCGTTCGAGGTCTTCGATGCCGTCAGCCGAGGCACCGTCGAGATGGGCCACGATGCGGCTTACTACCACAAGGGCAAAGTCGATGCGGCGCAGTTCTTTGCAGCGATTCCCTTCGGCATGACCAACCTCGAGTTGAATGCCTGGCTCTACTACGGTGGCGGCATGGCGCTCTGGCGTGAATTGTATGAGCCCTTCAACCTGGTGCCGTTTCCGACCGGCAACACCGGCGTGCAGATGGGCGGCTGGTTCAACAAGGAGATCAACTCTGTCGACGATCTCAGCGGGCTGAAAATGCGTATCCCCGGACTCGGTGGCGAGGTTTTGCGTCGGGCCGGCGGCACGCCGGTCACCCTGCCGGGCTCCGAGATTTTCACGGCGCTGCAAACGGGCGCGATTGATGCGACCGAGTGGGTCGGACCTTATAACGATGCCTCGTTCGGACTTCACAAGGCGGCGAAGTATTACTACTACCCGGGCTGGCACGAGCCCGGCCCCGGCCTCGAAACGATCATCAACAAGGACGCGTGGAATGCACTTCCGCCGGACTTGCAGGAGATCGTCAGTACGACATGCCAGGCAATAACGACGGACATGGCAGCGGAGTACACGCACGGTAACGCGACGTCACTCGAGCGACTGAAGGAAGACCCGAACATCGAGATTCGACCGTTCCCGCCCGAGGTCATCTCGCTGTTGCGTTCGATCGCGCAGGAAGTTGTCGATGAATTGATGGCCGCCGATCCTGCAGCCGCAAAAATCGGCAAGGCGTATTTTGATTATCTCGACGTTGTCGCCCCCAATGGCCACTTGTCTGAACAGGCTTACCTCAATACACGCGAATTCTGACAACAACGTTACCGTGGCGATTGTCGGTGCCGGTATTGTCGGCATCGCGACCGCTTACTATCTCTGCACCGAATACAAAATGACGTCCGTGCTGCTGATCGACCATCGACAGCCGATGAGTTATACCAGCGCGCAGTCCGGCGACAATTATCGCAACTGGTGGCCACACCCGACGATGACGTCGTTCACCAACGACAGCATCGATCAGATGGAGCGGCTGGCGCGGGAGTCCGACAACGTCTTCAATATGACGCATCGCGGATACGCGCTGGCGACGCGACGGGCAAACGTCGACGATTTACTGGCCACGCTGCAACCGGGCACCGATATCGACGTCGTTTCGGGCCGGCAGCAGATCCGGAGCGCGTTCCCGGCGCTGGGCGACGACGTCAGGCACGTCATCCACATCAAGCGCGGGGGTGATATCAGCGGACAGCAATTGGGCGCGCTGATGCTGGAGCAAACTCGCAGCCTCGGTGGCAGGTTCTGCCACGGAGAAGTCACCCATGTGACGAAGAATGCGGGCTATTCGTTGCGGGTAAAAACGGCGGACGAAACGAAGGCCGTGCATGCCGATGTTCTCGTCAACGCCGCCGGCCCATTTGTGAAAACGATCGCCGCGATGCTTGGTGCCGAGCTCCCGGTCAGTAACGTCTACCAGCAAAAAATCGCATTCCAGGACAAGCTCGCCGCAATACCGCGCGACATGCCGTTTACCATTGATCTCGACAGGAAGTCACTCGCCTGGACCGAGGAAGAACGCGAGATGCTCAGAAGCGAGCCCGAACTCGCCTGGCTGGGAGATGTTATGCCGGCCGGGACACATTGCCGGCCCGACGGCGGCGTAAGGGGGCAATCGGTGAAGCTCGGCTGGGCCTACAACGAAAGAGCCAGCGAGCCTCAGCGAGACCTGGCGAATGAACCGGCCATTGATCCGCAGTTTCCGGAGATTGTCATCCGCGGAGCGTCGGCGCTACTGCCGTCGTTGACGCCTTATGTCAACGCACCGCCGGCGCGTTTTGCTCATTACGGGGGCTATTACACGATGACGGAAGAGAACTGGCCGCTGATCGGGCCGATGGTGCCGGAGAGCAGCTACGTTGTCGGGGCGTTGTCGGGCTTTGGCAGCATGTCGGCCTGCGCCGCGGGCAGGCTCTGCGCGACCTGGGTTTGCGACGGCGATCTTCCCGATTACGCGGGGAACCTGAGTCTAGCCCGTTATGAAGACGCGGAGCTGATGCGCGGGCTGCAAAGCACCTCCGACAAAGGTCTTTTGTAGAAACAAGAAAGGCCGGTCGCTTTGCAACCGGCCTCTCTTACGGCTGTTGTGCCGCTCCCCTGTTATTCGATTCTGTCTACCAGGAATAGATTCCTTTCAGGTACCAGGAACCGCCCTCGTAATTCGCGACCGTGCGGCGCGGGTACTGCAGTCCGACGCTCAGGCGATTCGCGTTCGGTGGTCCGATATCGTCGACAAACTCGTCGAAGATATTCGAACCGCCGAGAACCGCCCGCCAGTTCTCGTTGAACTGCCAGCCGGCTTCCAGATCGACGTAGAAGAGGCCGTCGATCTCGGCGGAGGGATCGACCGCGTCGCCGATGCGGCCGCGTTCATCATAGTGCTCGCCGAAGTACGTGACGCGCGTCATGATGTTGAGCTGTTCGCCGATCAGGAAATTACCCGTCAGGTTCCACCGATGCTCCGGGTAGTTGTTCTCGATGTCCTCGACGAGTCCGTCGCTGACCGGCTGGATGCCCCTGATCAGATCCTGGCTATCGACGTCAATGCTGCTGTAGGCATAGGCCAGGGAGAGATCCACGGTGCTCGCGGCGCCGAGATCGAAGGAAGACGTCGCGACGAGCTCTACACCCTCGTGAGTGACGTCGAGCGCGTTCGTGTAGTAGGAAACCGTGCGCGACGGATCCGATCCCAGCGGAATATCGCCCGTGCGATAAATGCGGTCATCAACCTCGATTCTGTAGATATCGGTCGTAACCGAAACCCAATCGCCGAACTCCGCAGTATAGCCAGCGCTGATGTTGAGCGACTTTTCTTCGGTCAGCGGTTGCGCACCCGCATCGATTGCTATCGGGTCACTGACCGGGAACAGGCCTTCCTCGACCTGCTCGCCCGTCACACCGTCGAACGTTGTAATAACCGTGCTGACGTTGGTCTGACCGGGTGTCGGTGCATGAAAGCCGGTAGAAACGGCGCCGCGAATGGCGAACGCATCGTTGACACGGTAGCGTGCGGCGACCTTGCCGTTCAGCGTGTTGCCGAAGTCCGAGAAGTTCTCGTAGCGTGCGGCGTACTGAACCAGGAACTGATCGGTTATGTCGTGTTCGACATCGGCATAAATGGCAACGTTGTCGCGGTCGAAGTCGCCCGTTTTCCCGGGCTCAATACCGCGGAAACCACTGGACCCCGCCCCGAAGAAGGAACTCGGTTCTCCCGGGGAGGCCGTAAACGTCTCTTCACGGACCTCGACGCCGAAAGCGAGGTTGATGTTGTCGGCCATTGCAATCGAGAAGTCCGCGTTGACCGTATTTTCTTCCTGCGCATAGCCGCCGACGTTGAAATCCATCTGTGGCAGTGCCTGCAGATCCCCGGGTCCAAGCGACTGGTTTGCCGTGTTGTTGAGGGTATAGTCGAGTTCGCTCTTGCCATAGGTATAGCTGAAGTCGTAGGTCATGCCGCTGTCGAATTCGCCTTCAACACCCAGCGTAATGCTCGCATCATCCTGGTCACCGTCGAGAAACGGCGTGAAACCGCCAGGCAGTCCGACAAAACCCTGTTCACGCAGGTTTAACTCGTTCGGAATGCTCGGGTCGTCGAGAGGTGTACCGGCATTCGGGTCACAGGTAGGACATCCTGCGCCGAAAGGGACTTGCGACGAAAAGACAGAATTGGTGATGGGGTGCCGATAGAAGAAACGGTAACGACCCTCGGTGTCGCCGAGGCTAAAGCGAGCGTAAAGCTCGGACGAACCGCTGAGCTCGAAGCCGGAATTCACGAAGACACGCGTGCCCTTGGTCTCCGGACGTCCCCAGGTCTGCACCAGGGGAGAGTCGCCGAACGGAGCGTCCGTCCCAACCTCGGGAACGCCCATATCGATCAGCGTCTGGGCATCGGGCCTCTGCACGCCGCGCGAGAGTGCGTCGTTGTCGACGTATTCGATGGTCGCGTTGACGAAACCGCTGTTGCCAATGGCAAAACCCGCGTTCACGCCTAAGTGAAGGCTGTCCTCATCGTCGAAGAACTGGCCGTATTGCGCCTGTACCTGGCCGCCTTCGTCGGCATCCTTGAGAATGAAGTTGATGACGCCGGCGATAGCATCCGAACCGTATTGCGAAGATGCACCGTCGCGCAGTACTTCAACGCGTTTGACGGCAAGGCCAGGGATCATGCCGATGTCAACGCCATGGGCACCGTTACCGGCCGCCGGCGCGAAAAACTGCACGAGCGCGGTGCGATGGCGGCGTTTGCCGTTGACGAGAACCAGCACCTGGTCCGGTGCCGTGCCGCGCAACGATGTCGGACGCACGAAGGCGCTGCCGTCACCCGTTGCTGGCGTCGCCGTGTAGGAGGGCACCAGCGCCTTGATGTTGTCAGTCAGGTCGGCCGTGTTGCCGAATGCCGTGAAATCATCGGCATTGATGACGTCTACTGGCACCGGCGAGTCTCCTGCCGAGCGCGGCTTCGCACTGCGCGTGCCGGTCGTCACGATTTCCTCGATGAAGCCGTCGGCATCGTCCTGTGCGACGGCCGTTTGGACCGCGAGCCCCGTAGATGACAATACGGTCGCCAACGCTCCCAACGATAAGAGCTTCTTGTTCATTTGAGATCCCCCTCTTTGTGAACTGTCCTGTGTGTCTTCTGACACATACGTTCTTAATTTATCTTATAACTTTAGGAAATTACCGTAGCGGATCGACCCTGTTAATGCAACGAATGATTCAGTATAGTAAAACTATGATTCATTTGTTTCATCATTGATTATGCGCGATCAATACGCGGATACCATTCGCCTGCTTATCGAGGCGTTTCCGAGCCTGACGCCGGAGCTGAAGAAAGCCGCTCGTTACATGGTCGAAAACCCGGAAGAAATCGGTCTTAGTTCCATGCGAAGCGTGGCGAAAAAGGCGAGTGTTAAACCCGCGACGATCAGCCGATTGAGCAAGGCGCTGGGTTTTGCGGCGTACGACGATCTGCGCGGCCCGTTTCGCCAGAGACTGAGACGAAACGAACCGGCGTTCGCCTCTCGATTGCAGGCCATGCAGCGGCGCGGCGCGGACGAAGGCGGCAG
>Ga0265309_10001028_pt1 | contig 11960 bp, 8 predicted proteins | sample Helome_FD_192492 | JGI IMG/M metagenome (GOLD analysis project Ga0265309, IMG submission 192492) | Marine sediment microbial communities from subtidal zone of North Sea - Hel_20160524 (Illumina Assembly) | ecosystem: Environmental > Aquatic > Marine > Subtidal zone > Sediment ...
GCATCGGCAATGTTTGCAAAATGCCTTTCCGGCGCCACTTGCGACTCGATGCGGGACGCCAACTGCGCGGCATCAAGGCCGCGATCTGCATCCAGCGTCAACAGCCACCAGCAATCGACTACCGGCTCCAGGGCCTCGACGAATAGTTCCGGCTCCTTGTCCGCAAGCATGCCCAGTAGCACCACGACTTTCGCAGACGGTCGTTTCACGGTCGCAATACTGGCTGCCAGGGCCCGTGCTGCATCCTGATTATGCCCGACATCGACATATAACTGGCACGCAAGCGGGCTTTCAACAAGTTGCAAACGACCGGCAAGCCGGGTCCCGTGAAAAAATTGTCGTACCTGGTCCGGCTCATAATTGTTGAGCAGTGATAATTGTGACAGTCCCGCAACGACACCCGCGAGATTTTGGGCCTGATGCGAGCCCGACAGAACATTATCGAGACGCAGCTCAATATCCCGACAATGCCACAGCAGATGACCGTCATCTAATTGAGTTGCCTCAAAATCGCGACCTAACTGCAAACAGTTGCAGCCAAGCCGATTGATTTCTTCGCTTACCGAACGTGGCGGATCGGGGTCATTGAGAACCACCGCTATCCCGGCACGAAGTACTCCAGCCTTTTCGAAGCCAATCTGCTCTCGATCATCCCCAAGCCAGGCCTGGTGATCGAGCCCTATCGGAGTCAGATGGACAAGATCGGCATCTATAATATTGACAGCATCGAGCCGACCACCAAGACCGACCTCCAGGATCGCGTAGTCCGGCTGCCACTTCTGTATCAGGAAAAGCGCGGCCAGCGTCCCGAATTCGAAATAGGTTAAGGCGACACCCTGACGCGCCGATTCTACCGCTTCAAATGCGCTGCACAATTCAGCATCACTAACCGGTTCCAGGTTACGTTTAATGCGTTCGTTGTAGGATAAAAGATGCGGCGAAGTGTAGCTTGCGACCGCGAACCCTGCCCGGTGCAGCCAGTTTTCGTAGGCAGCGACGCTGGAACCCTTGCCATTGGTTCCCGCCACAGTGATGACCTGGCGCGCGATCTCGGCGACACCAAGCCGCTCACCGACCTGGCCGACCCGATCCAGACCCAGTTCGATGGTTTTATCATGTAAAACCATCTGCCATTCCAACCACTGGTCAAGAGACTCAAAACGCATGCTAATTCGCTGGAATTGAAACAGATAGTATCTAGGGGGCGGCTTGTGCCATCAACATGGTACACAGCGAGCTTATCTTGTCGCGCAACTCTCGACGATCGACGATCATATCAAGTGCGCCATGTTCAAGCAGGAACTCGCTTCGCTGAAAGCCTTCAGGCAGGGTTTCGCGCACTGTTTGCTCGATTACCCGGGGGCCCGCGAATCCAATCAAGGCGTTTGGCTCAGCAATATGAATATCACCGAGCATGGCGAAGCTGGCCGAAACGCCGCCCATGGTGGGATCAGTCAGTACACAGATATAAGGCAGTCCCCTCCTGGAGAGTTGGGTCAGGGCGGCACTGGTCTTGGCCATTTGCAGTAATGAGAACAATGCTTCCTGCATGCGAGCACCACCGCTCGCAGTAAAACAAATCAGCGGGATATTATGCTCGATGCAGGTATTCACCGAACGCACGAATTTTTCGCCGACTACCGAGCCCATGGATCCTCCCATAAACTGGAACTCGAACGCTACAGCCACCATTTCAACCGATTTTACGCTGCCACGCATCGCCACCAGTGCATCCCTCTCGCCCGTTTGTTTCTGCGCCTGGCTCAAGCGATCCCGGTATTTCTTATCATCCCTGAACTTCAGGACATCGTCGGCTTCAAGTTCAGGCGCAATTTCATGGCGGCCCTCTTCGTCGAAAAAAGCTTGCAGTCGGTGCCGCGCACCGATGCGCATGTGATAATCACATTTGGTGCAAACTTCCTGGTTACGATCCAGCTCGGCGCGATAAATAATCGAATCGCAATTATCACATTTCGCCCATAATCCCTCGGGTACGTTCTTTTTGTCACTAGCACCCGAGGTGCGGATTTTGGATGGTAATAAATTCTCAAACCAGTTCATGCAACACTCCGAATAAGCCGGTCAATCATCGAGGTTCATTTGGTTCGACACAGGCGTCGCCGCGTTGAACCTCGTCAAAAAAGTGATCCATAAGATCGGCGCTTTTAATACCCTTGGAAACCTCAACACCGGTACTTACGTCCACTCCCCACGGCCTCACTCGAACAATGGCATCGGCAACGTTTGATGCATTGATACCGCCAGCCAACAACAGCGGAAATTCAAACGAGGCGGGAATCTTTGACCAGTCAAATGTATCACCTGAGCCGCCCAGTCGTCCAGCCACGTTGCTGTCGAGCAAGAATCCCTGCGCGGACTCATAGAGTCGCGCATAAGTATCTGCTTCCTCGATACTGCCCATGGGTATCGATTTAATATAGGGAACTCCCCAGCCCTCACAAAACTCGGTCGATTCGCTGCCATGGAATTGCAGGCAATCGGGTCGAAGCTGGTGGACCACTTCAGCTATCCAGTCCTCACTCTCGTCCAGGAAAAGGGCTGTCAGGGTGACAAATGGAGGTATCGCCTGGCGAATCTCGCGGGCTTTTTCGATTGCAAGCGAACGTGGACTAGGTGGATGAAAAACAAGCCCGATCGAATCGGCGCCCCTGTGCGCCGCGTGAAGCGCATCCTGCACTCGCGTTATGCCACAAATCTTGATTCGGGTTCTGTAATTCATATCAGAATAATACGGGTTTTTTGCTGATCGTGGGGAGCTTAAATTGTTCATCATAAAACGCCTGCAGGAAATACAAGCCGGCGGCAGGAGCCGTTACGTCGGCCAGGTTACGGTCTCGGGACATAAAAACCTCGGAGAACCAGGCACTGTCCCGCTCCCCCTTTCCGACGCTGATCAGGCTGCCTGCAATATTACGTACCATATGATACAGAAAAGCATTCGCCCTGATATCCATGTAAATCATTTCGCCTTGTCGACTAACTGAAACTTGATGAACATTCCGGTTTGAAGATTTAGCCTGGCAACCAACGGCACGAAAACTGCTGAAATCGTGTTCACCAAGAATAATCTGTGCGCAGTCATGCATGACAACGTGGTCTAGCGGTCGAAACTCCCAGCTGGTGCGATCATGGAAGATTGCGCTCGGCACATCGGAATTAAATATGATATAGCGATAAGCACGGGATTTTGCACTGTATCGGGCATGAAAGTCATCCGCAACGGGCAGCACCCATTTTATCCGTATATCGCGTGGCAAACGGCAATTTGCGCCGAACGCCCATGCGCGTTCGGTACGCTCCACGTTGGCATTAAAATGAGCGACCTGCTCAATTGCATGGACACCGCTGTCGGTGCGTCCGGCACATACCAGTTCGACCGGGTGGTCCGCGACGAATCCGAGCGCAGCTTCGAGATGCTGCTGCACCGACTCGCAATGTGGCTGGCGCTGCCAACCGCAATAGGCAGTCCCCGAATACTCGACACCGAGCGCGTATTTCACTTGCTAAACCAAAATCACTTGTGAGGCCCTTATCATATCTTTGATCCAGACCTATGACACTAACTGTGACGGCCTCGATGACTGGATTTAACAACCCGGCAGGAAGGGCCAGGGGGTACAGCGCGAAATCTAGCTGTTCGAGCAAAAACCGATCGGCATTTTCCAGCTTTTAATTCTGTCGGCACCACGGTAGATAGACAAAAAAAAGCCTGCTGTTTTCACGGCAGGCCCTCTAACTTGGTGCTGAAAAACTCTAGTTATTATTAGATTAAATCTGGTCAAGCAGCGATTTTGCTTCAGCCTTCTGGTCATCATTGCCCTCGGCAATAACCTCTTCAAGACTGCCACGAGCACCTTCGTTGTCACCCATATCGATAAACGCACGGGCAAGATCAAGTTTGGTCGACACTTCGTCGACGTCATCCGGCAACATCAATTCACCGATATCATCAATATCCGAAATAGAATCAACGGCTGCGGTTGGCTCTTCGAAGTCACCTGGTGCAAAAGTTCCTGTTTGTACGTCATCATCGTCCCCGAAATCAGCGTCGTCCACATCCACGGATTCAACAATATCGGTAGGTTCGACGAAATCCTCTCCACCGAAGTCGATGATCGAAATATCCTCGTCATCATCGCCTTCCTCGTCATCGGGCAGATCCAGTTCGCCCGTATCAAGATTCAGCTCGGCGGTTTCAAGATTTACTTCGGCGGTTTCAAGATTCAGGTCCCCTGTATCGAAGGAAGTTTCATCGAGATCGATCACCCCGGTTTCGTCCATACCAAGATCAATGGCTTCATCATCGTTGTCACCCGCACCACTTTTTAGATCGGGGACAACCTCGGTATCTTCGTAATTCGGCGTGATAATTGCCGTCTCGGTATAGCCTTCCTCGTCTAAAGACTCGGCGTCAAGCTCGACTGCATCATCGTCGACTTCGACTTCAGCAGACGCGGATTCATCAAGATTCAGCTCATCAGACTCGTCGAGAGATTCTTCAAATTCGGTTCCGAAGTCGACTTCGGATATATCTTCTGACACGGCTTCTTCCTCGCCGATATCAAACTCCATGGCCATGTCATCCAGATCGACTTCTTCTGCCGCTGCAGGCTCGGCAGACTCTTGTCCTGCTCCATCATCCATTGAAAATTCGAGTTCCTCACCCACGTCATCAGGGAGTTCCAGGTCAACCTCGGCCTCGGGCTCGGCGCGTAAATTTGTATCGTCTTCATCACCGAAATCAGGTATCTCGTCAAGCTTGGGGATTACCTGCGTGGAGGCAATCTGCCCCGCTTCACCCGCCGAATCTGTATCGCTAAAATCACCACCGGTGTCGTCTTCACCAAGATTAAAGTCTGTAGTCGAAAAATTTGTCGTATCGTCATCAGACGCACCCAGGTCAAAATCCGCTTCCTGGGGTTTGGATATCTCGAGATCGGCAGCGCTCAGATCGCTATCCTTGGCATCTGAAAACAAGGCGTTATCGGGTGCGAGTTCGTAGCCCATAATCTGCACCCGATCCCAGTAACCAGCTGCTGAATCGCCCATGGATTTGAGGTTTTCAGCTTCCTTGACGAAGGCCTCTGAATTTTTAGTCGCAAAATAAGTGTCAAGCAGCTTGGAACGATAATCGGCGCGCTCAGGATTTTCAGTTATACTGCTGCTCAAAAGCTCTTCGGCATTATCATAAAGCCCGTAAGCCAGGTATACGTCGACCTCGTTTAATACGTCATCCTGCTCGGCGGTAGATGCTGCAGGAGCTTCCACCTCTGCTTCAGGCGCTTCAACTGCTTCAATCACCGCGGTCTGTTCGATATCTTCCTGGGGTTCGGCTGCGACCTCGGTAACAGGCTCGGCAACGGGTTCTTCGACCGGTTGCTCCTGAACAATATCTTCTGCAGACGGGGCATGGATATCGGTTTCTTCGGCCTCAGTGCCATCCGCGAGGTGAATCGGGGTTAATTCATCCTCGTCATCTCCGGCAAACAAGTCTTCATCGTCACCGGCGATAATCGCTGATTCTTCGTCAGGTGATCCTTTCCTGCGTTTAAGAAATAACAGGATAAGCAGCAGTAAGAGAACACCTCCAACCGCCGCAAGAATTATCGGATCACCGATAATACTGTCCATAGACGGAATCATGTCGACTACTTCCGGAGGTAACAGGCCGTCAAAAATTGAAGGTGCCCGGGTAGCTGTTTCAGTCACGATTACCGGAGCTGGCGGTGGAACCACCTCATCAGATTCCGCATCTTCTGCGACCATTCCATCGGTCCCGGTCTCCGCGGTTACGGTCTCCTCAGACATGCTATCGTCAGACATGTCATCGTCTGTCATCATGTCGTCGTCAGAGGCCGCTTGCTCGGTTACAGCTTCATCAATAACGGCCTGCTCCTGTGCCTGGGCCTCGGCCTCCTCGGCGAGCAATTCTTCAAGCAATGCTTCCTCGTCGGCCTCGATCGCCTCGGTTACTGCTTCTGTAGCTGCCTGTTCCTCGACTGGCTCAACCATTTCTTCAGCTTGCTCTGATTGCTGCGCCTGGTCGGCCTGTAACTCGGCGAGACTGTCGTCTTCGATCTCGACCATTCTCTGCAGCTCTTCAAGCTTGGCGAGCCTGGCCTGAAGTTCAGATATACGAGATTCGAGTTCCTGGTTTTCGATGCGAGATGCTTCAAGTTCTTCTTCGGCCAGGGCCAGCTTTGTGCGTAAGCTATCAACATCACCAGTATCCCCCGTACCCGTCGATTCACTCTCACCCTCTGTCGGTAACAACAGGCTGAGTTCACCATCGGCGGCCTCGGCTTCACTTTCCTGGGCCACCGCTTCGGAGCTGCCGTCTTCGATTGCAACCGCAGGTGACACTCCGGTTACGCGGGCAACGTACTCGTCCCAGAGTCCATTTTGCACCAGTACTTCGGCATACGACTCCTGCTCTCCAAGCGCATCGAGTTCTTCGGCGCCGGGAACGCGCAGCACTGTACCGGCCTTCATGTTATTTATGTTGCCGTCGTTAAAGGCGCCCGGATTAGCGCGCTGAAACGCCAGCATTACCTGCGACATACTATGATCATCATCCTTGTAGCGAGACGCGATGCTCCATAATGTATCTCCCTTAACGACCGAAACGTCACCCTGGGTGACGCTTCTGATTTCATCTGATACATATTCTTCTGTAAGGGGTTCGGGTGTAAGGGGTTCGGGCTCTGGGACGGTCGCAGAGGAGGTGTCTTCTGACAACGCAATCGGCTCAGTTATGCTTTCACCTATTTCGGCAGGCTCAGTGGTATCGACCGAGGTAGTTACACCCGATTGTTCTACGATTTCACTAACACTGGCCTCTTCAACACTGGTCTCTTCGCTTACCGGTTGTTCAACTGGCTCTGCGACCGGTTCAGCCGGCGCGGGTTGATTCGCGTAAAATGGAGGATCGAGAAGTACCGTAAATTCGCGCAGTACCCGACCCTTGGACCAGTCGGCTTCAATCAGAAAATTCAGGAAAGGTTCTTTGACCGCCGACTTGGTTGAGACAATGATGACGGCCTCATCTCCTTCCTCATTTTTCTTGACCGAGAATCTGAGGTTGGAAAGATGGCGAGGGCGCGCTAACCCGGCACGTGTAAAAGCTTCACTCGATGCCAGGCTGACAAGAAGATCATCGATCTCGCCGGGACGTGCGGAAATAACTTCGATTTCAGCATTAAGCGGTTGATTCAGGAAGGAATTGACTTCGATCTCGCCCAGGCCTAAGGCAAGACTGCTCGTTGGCAAAAGAGTTGCCAACCAAAATGCTACAATTAGTCCCAGATTACGCACGTTTAGTCTCCCAGTTCCCCAACCTGAATTCTTATATAAAAGTGCCTAAATCCATGCACCTATGATTGCAGCTAGAGAATTTACTTTAAAGAAAACACTTTCACAAGCAGATGTAACTATAGATTACAAAAAAGATTTTAGCAAAAAGTCTGTAACATTCACGTAATTATTAGCCAAACCATATCTCATGGGGTCAGAAATCACCCAGAATTGGACGCTTGAGGGTTGCTGAAGCGGCTGTTCCAGGCCGCTTATAACACAGCTAAATGATTGATTACAATCAGTAATTGGGCTAACAGGACCTTTTTTAACAATCACCTTTTCAAGGCCTTTCAGGCGACCCTGGCAGTCGTCAATACTGACACTGGATTCGAAGCGGAGCTGCAGCGCTGCGACTAGACCATGGAATACGGGCACATTAACGGATTGCAGTCCCAAATTATATGAATTATTTCCCATAATTTGCCTCAGGTCCGACTCGATCAGGGGGTCAACAATATCGGGCAACAGGTTAAAGGCAATTTGCTGCTTAAAAACACTGGATTCGGCCGCCCTTGAGTTCAACAGGTTAATGGTTTGAGAAGCCAGTTCGTCCACCCCCGCCTTACCATGAAATTCAGCGCTTCGTAGCAGCGTCACATTCAATTGCTCGAGCGGACACAATCGATTCAGCTCGTTCAGTGCCGGCAGCAGACAGGAAAGCTCGGGCCCCGTCAGGCGTAAACTCGTCTGGGTGTAGGAAAGCTCGGGGGTGGCAGTTTTATCAGCAATAAAAACTGGCGGCATGTCCGACTGGATGGCGTGGCTAACCAGCAGGCACCCGTGATGCAGCGCTGCTGATTCCAGTTCGACATCAGCTTCAGGCATCAACAACAAGGCGCAGCTCGACAGATCGAAGCTGCGTTGATCCTGCAGGCTTAGATTACCGCCGGCAAATGGCAGGCGCTTGCCCAGGTTCGACTCATGGTCCAATAAAATCAACGAATCCTTTGTAACACCGGCTTCGGGTAATTTTTCGAGGATGGCCTCGGCCGCGACTCCGCTGGCATGTGATAACGCGATACGATGATCCATGCTAACGTTCGTGTAAAATTTTCAACATACGCCGTAATGGTTCAGCGGCACCCCACAGTAATTGATCGCCGACGGTGAAGGCAGCCAGGTATTCGTCACCCATGCTCAACTTACGCAATCTTCCTACCGGCACATCCAGTTTGCCGGTTACTGCGGCCGGTGATAGTTCTTGCATAGAAACCTGCCGGTCATTCGGTAGAACTTTAACCCAGTCGTTCGACGCCGCAAGTGTCTGTTGAATTTCATCCAGCGGCAGGTTCTGCTTGAGCTTGACAGTTAGCGCCTGGGAATGGCATCGCATCGCCCCAACGCGGACGCACAATCCATCGATAGGAATCATGTCCATTCCGCGACCCAGGATTTTGTTGGCTTCGGCGCCGGCCTTCCATTCCTCACGACTTTGACCATTGTCTAGTTGCGCGTCGATCCACGGGATAAGACTACCGGCCAGGGGCACCTCGAATTCCTCGCATGGAAAACTGCTCGAACGCAATTGCCCGGTTACGCGGCTATCGATTTCCAGGATCGCCGACGCGGGATCGTCAAGCAAATCGACCACGCTCTGATGAAGGCTACCCATACCGGCTAAAAGCTCGCGCATGTGGCGGGCGCCTCCACCCGAGGCGGCCTGGTAAGTCATGACACTGATCCAGTCAACCAGGTCATGTTCGAACAAGCCACCCATGGCCATCATCATCAGGCTTACCGTGCAATTACCACCGATAAAATCCCGGCAATCCGCGTCGAGTGCAGCATCGATGACACCGCGATTAACCGGATCAAGAATGATTATGCTGTGCTCCTGCATACGCAATGCCGAGGCGGCGTCAATCCAGTAACCATCCCAGCCACTGCGACGAAGATCTGCATGCACCTGCTTGGTATAATCGCCACCCTGGCAGGTGACGATGGCGTCCATCAATTTCAGCTGCTCGATATCAGTCGCATCCTGTAACGGCGGAATATCCCTGCCGATATCGGGCCCGGCCTGTCCGGTCTGCGACGTTGTAAAAAACAACGGTTCGTCAATCCACTCAAAATCCTGCTCGGCGAGCATGCGCTGCATCAACACCGAACCAACCATGCCACGCCAGCCGACAAATCCCACTCTTTTCATAACCTTCTCCATTAAACCACTATCGAGCGAGCGCACGCAGCGCCGTCACCACCGCATCTCCCATCTCCGATGTGCTCGCACTTTGTGCAGCCCCGGCAATATCGGCAGTACGCAAGCCCTGGTCGAGGACATTACCCACGGCGATTTCGATCTGCTCCGCCAGGTTCGGCTGCTGCAGGCTGTAACGCAGCATCATCGCCACTGAAAGAATAGTCGCCAGTGGGTTCGCCAATCCCTTGCCGGCGATATCCGGCGCAGAGCCATGCACCGGTTCATAAAGGCCCTTGCCATTTTCATCGAGCGAAGCCGACGGCAGCATACCTATAGACCCCGTCAACATCGCAGCCGTATCCGACAGGATATCGCCAAACAGGTTAGTGGTAACGATAACGTCAAATTGCTTGGGAGCCCGCACCAGTTGCATCGAAGCATTATCAACATACATGTGGCTTATTTCGACGTCGGGGTATTCGCCGGCTACCCGGTTCAAAACCTCGCGCCAGAGCTCGGAGACTTCGAGCACATTGGCCTTGTCGACTGAACACAGTTTGCGATCACGCAGCATCGCGATATCAAAGGCCGAACGCGCAATACGCTCGATTTCGTGTTCAGCGTACACCAGCGTGTTGAATCCCTGGCGTTCACCATTTTCGAGTTCACGTATGCCGCGAGGCTGTCCAAAATAAATACCACCGGTAAGCTCGCGCACAATCATGATATCGAGACCAGCAACCAGGTCAGGCTTCAGGCTGGAAGCATCCGCGAGCTGGGGATAGAGAATCGCCGGGCGCAGGTTGGAAAACAGTGACAGCGACGAACGCAGGTTAAGTAAACCTTTTTCCGGACGTAACTCGCGCTCGAGCTCATCATATTGAGGGCCGCCTATGGCGCCGAACAGGACTGCATCCGCCCGCTCACAAAGCGCAAGGGTTTCGTCGGGTAATGGCTTGCCCGACTGGTCATAGCCGGCGCCACCGATTGCAGCAGCTTCCAACTCGGTGTCGAACCCAAACTCCTGTTGCAGACAGTGAATTATCTTGACCGCCTCGGCAACGATTTCAGGACCGATGCCGTCGCCTGCCAGTAGCGCAATATTCTTAGTCATTTATTGGACCCCTATTTCAACCAGGGCAGCTTTTGGTAATACTGTTGCTCGAACGCCTTGATTGTTTCAGCGTACTGCATTGTCAGCCCAATATCGTCGAGTCCGTTCAACAGGCAATACTTGCGAAACTCTTCGATTTCAAAGGCCATTTCAGTTCCGCTTGCATTGCGCACCACCTGGTTTTCGAGGTCTATGCTTAACTGACAATCCTCGATGCCTTCAAGTTCGCTAAACAATTGGTCAACCAGTTCGCTGCCCAGTGCAATCGGTAGCAATCCATTCTTGAAAGAATTGTTATAGAAAATATCGGCAAAGCTCGGCGCAATGACGGCTTTAATTCCAAAATCCAAAAGTGCCCAGACCGCGTGTTCGCGCGAAGAACCGCAGGCAAAATTTTCACGCGCCAATAAAATTTGCGCATCTTTAAATGGATCTTTATTAAGCACGAAATCAGGGTTGATACGACGCCTGGAGTGATCCTGCCCGGGCTCTCCAGGATCAAGGTAGCGCCAGGCATCAAACAGGTTCACGCCGAATCCCGAGCGCTTGATCGATTTCAGATATTGCTTCGGGATTATTGCGTCGGTATCGATGTTAGGGCGATCGATCCCGGCGACAATTCCAGTAAACTTTTCAAACTTTTCCATAACGTCTCCTAGAGTTCTCGCACATCGGTAAAATGACCTTTCACCGCTGCTGCGGCCGCCATCGCCGGTGACACCAGGTGAGTACGTCCACCCTGCCCCTGGCGCCCCTCGAAATTACGATTCGAGGTTGAAGCACAACGTTCGCCCGACCCCAGCTGGTCGGCATTCATACCGAGGCACATTGAACATCCGGGTTCGCGCCATTCGAATCCAGCCTCGATAAATATCCGGTCGAGTCCCTCATCTTCAGCCTGTTGCTTGATCAAGCCTGAACCGGGTACGACCAGCGCCAACTTTACACTGTCAGCCACCTTGCGCCCTTTGACGACACTGGCCGCGGCACGCAAATCCTCGATTCGCGAATTGGTGCACGAACCGATAAAGATCTTGTCAACAAAAACCTGGTCCAACGGCGTATTGGCTTTCAGCCCCATGTAATCGAGGGCGTTCTGCATTCCCCCGGCCTTGATCGGATCCGGCTCCTGGGCCGGGTCGGGTACCCTCTGGTGGACGGCGCAAACCATTTCCGGAGAAGTCCCCCAGGTGACCTGTGGCGCAATATCCTGCGCGTCGATTACGACTTCAAGATCGAAACCAGCATCCGGGTCGGAATGTAAATCAGCCCAGCAGGTGATTGCCTGCTCCCAGGCTTCACCCTGAGGAGCAAATGGACGTCCCCTGA
>Ga0265309_10001030_pt1 | contig 11951 bp, 14 predicted proteins | sample Helome_FD_192492 | JGI IMG/M metagenome (GOLD analysis project Ga0265309, IMG submission 192492) | Marine sediment microbial communities from subtidal zone of North Sea - Hel_20160524 (Illumina Assembly) | ecosystem: Environmental > Aquatic > Marine > Subtidal zone > Sediment ...
CCGAGGTGTACCGGATGGTGCGTTTGCCATAACCTGTGTGGCGCCGATACAAAATAGTCCAAATCCGACGAATGCTTGCACAACCTTGTTCATTTATTTCCCCCGTTAAATAATAGTTATTACTAAATCTTCTGTATGTTAAAAGTACGTATTATTTTATTTGCTCAGATTCTCTGACCTAATTCTAATACTGGGGCTATCCTATCACTTTTATTTAGAAGTGCAATACCGAGTTGACTTCTTACCAGAGAACCCTGACTGAAGCAGAAATACTGTGAACATCATGCGAGTCTGCCAATTCACCGAAATAACCAATATTTAATGCAACTTTTTGATTGAGCTGTCCTGTTACACCAAGACCTACCCGTAACCGATCACGGTCAAGTTTGGGGCCGCTTACTCTAAAAGAGGTAGTAGGCGCTGCTGCAAATCCTGCATTCATGTGTATAACACTATCCATGTGCTCTCGCACGTAAGCAACTGTTGTATAGGGAGTAATACGTGATATTTTTTGCGTATTAATTTCATGTGCTAGCCTGAAACCTACTCTTGTTCTCAGACTGTCTGGCACCTTTTGTTATTTAAGGTTGCTCCAGAGAAAGACAGGACAACTCCTAAAACAAAGTGTATATAGTTGATTAAATTTAAATAAAATACATGTGACCACTGACTGTCGGTCTGAATGGCATTTACCTGAAAAATCTGAAACCCAATTAAACTGATTAATAAATAGGCTAGACCAAATGATCTAATGAAATAAATCGAAGCTTCTGTCCCTAGTCTGCTAATAACTAGAAGTCCCAATCCAGTTGCCAGATAAATAAGGGAAAAAGTGGTGTTCGTTTTGATTATATGATCCATCCCGTGTGCTAAATTAGCCAGACACAAGAAAGATAATATAAAAAATAATAGAGAAAAATATTGCGCAGTGTATTCTGTATGTTTTTTCATCTAAGGTAGGAATAATAAAATAAAAAAGTTGTATCGGTTTGTTGTCTGCTTTAATAAACAGTCAGAATTGACAATTTTGGTATAATTATTGCCATGAAGGTTTATGTTGTTGTACTGGATAAGGTTTTTGACACCGGTTTATCTACAATTCTGGATACTTTTGGTGTGGCTAATGCACTGGCAGCATCTGCAGGAACTCCATCAACAAATTTTGAGGTTACGATGGTGGGTGTTCGTAGACAGGTAACCACAAACCGGGGTTTATCTGTGCCTGTAGTTTCTGCAAAGGAGCTTGAACGGCCTGACATAGTTGTGATTCCGGGGATAGGGGAGATTACGCCAGAGCCTCTAAAGAAAGAGTTAAGCCGGCCTGATTTGGTAGATGCTGAAAAGATTGTGAAAAAATGGTCAGGTGAAGGTACATTAACAGGAGCAGCCTGTACCGGGACATTTGTACTTGCTGGCATGTCATTACTTGATGGAATCAATGCAACCACAAATTGGTGGCTTGCTCCTTTGTTTCGTGAGCGTTACCCCCAGGTAAAGCTGGAAGATTCACGTATGGTAGTTGGTTCCTCAAACTTTGTTACAGCTGGCTCTGCACTGGCACATATTGATTTGGCGTTATGGTTGGTGAGAAGAAGTAGCCCGACATTAGCAATTGTGACGGCTCAGTTTCTTGTGAGTGATCCCCGTTCATCCCAGTCAGCTTATATGATTCCAGAATATCTTGCGCATAGCGACCCTGTGATAGAACGTTTTGAAAAATGGGCGCGCCAGAATTTGTCAGAGGGATTCTCACTTAGAAAAGCAGCGGTATCAGCAGGCACTAGTGAAAGAACCTTGGCACGTCGCTTACAAACCATTCTGGGGAAGACGCCACTTTCTTATTTTCAGGAGATACGCATCGAGTACGCTACGTATCTTTTGCGTACGAGCAAAAAAAGTGTTGATCAGATAGCTTCTCAGGTTGGCTATGCCAATGGCAAAACATTACGAAGACTTATAAGCCAAAAATTAGATCGTACAGTGAGTGAAATACGTGCATTAAATTAATCTGTATATATTTGTTAGCAAAATACTTATCTGGAGAAAATAAATGAGTCGAGTGTTCTTATTTCTGGCAACTAACCTGGCAGTTGTATTAGTGCTATCCATTAGTATGAGATTGCTGGGAGTAGAGCCATATCTTACTGCTCAGGGACTCAACCTAGGTTCCCTTCTGATTTTTGCTGGTATGTTTGGCTTTGGTGGTGCGTTTATTTCGCTGGCATTATCAAAATGGATGGCAAAAAGATCGGTGGGCGCAATAGTTATTACTAATCCACGTACTGCGGATGAGCAATGGTTGGTAAATACTGTTGAAAGCCAAGCAAAGACTGCAAATATTGCCACACCAGAAATAGCTGTCTGGGATTCTCCTCAGGTAAACGCTTTTGCAACTGGTATGAATAAGAATAAGGCACTAGTTGCAGTATCAACTGGTTTACTCGGACAGATGAACCGGAATGAAGCTGAAGCTGTTCTTGCACATGAAGTTTCACACGTAGCTAATGGAGATATGGTTACCTTAGCCCTTATTCAAGGAGTGGTAAATACCTTTGTTTTATTTTTATCCCGGGTAATTGGACACACTGTTGACCGTGTAATTTTCAAATCCGAGTCTGGTCATGGTCCTGCATTTTGGATCAGCGTTATTATTGCCGATATAGTTTTGGGAATACTGGCATCAATTATAGTTATGTGGTTTTCCCGGCGTCGGGAATTTGCAGCAGATGCGGGAGCAGCTTACCTGACTAGTCATGACTCAATGATCGCAGCGTTGAATCGTTTGCGTAATCTACATTCTGAGCCACTACCGGATAAACTGGCTTCATTTGGTATTTCAGGTGGTAATCGAGCAGGTGGAATAAAAAGGTTATTTATGACTCATCCACCTCTTGAAGAACGTATTGCCGCCTTGCAACAGGCAAAAAAGCAGGTATAAAAATACCCAGCCTCAGATAAGAGGCGGGGTATTTTAGTTTGCAGTTGAGTTGTCCTGACAGTTCAATCAGGTAAGAGCTCATACTTCTGTTACTGTGGCATCAGGAGCATTATTTTTTACAGACTCTATTCCACTGTCTCTGGCCGCAGTAGTTTCATAGGACTGACTAGTACCAATTATCTGGCTGTTTGTAGATTTAAGATTAAATTTATGCTTTCCGGAGCTGGTTTCTTTACGCTCATAATTGGCATCATTCGGCGCATTTTTCTTTACTGATTCTATGCCATTTGTACATCCTGCTTTTGCTTTGTATCCTTCACTAGCTAAAATGGCTTGACCATTAGAAGCTTTTAATCTGAATCTGAATTCACCAGCTTTATCTGTATATATCTCGAATTTCCCGGCCATATTTATCTCCTGTTAGTGAAATACAACTTAAGATTAATTAATTTAGTCTTTTAATATGAAAGATACTTTCATATTAACTCGATATTCAGTTATCTGATCTCCTTCAACGATGACACGTTGTTCTTGAATCCAAGCGCTTTTAATATTATCCAAAGTCTTTCCAGCTCTTTGGATACCTATTCGTGCTGCATCTTCAAAACTTTTAGGTGAAGACGCGGTAATTTCAGTTACTCTTACTACTGACATATGGATTCTCCTTATAAAATTAAACTCCCGTGTTCAGGACTTTACTATCCGTACGGATCATATGCAATCAGAATTTTGCTACAAAATAGTTAAAATTGACTGCTAAAAAGTGTATCAAGTCAAATCTGACAGGATTAACTTGTTTTATTTTTCTTGTAAGGGGAAGATAACCACCCTTATATTTGTATTTTAGTTAAATACTATTTTTTATAACAAGTTAGAAAATTATTGAGAACATGGCGATAATCAACCCATTTACATATAAGCAGGCAGGAGGATATGGGTGAAATACGTTGAAGTAGTTGCCGATGCCGGTAGTGTAGATACGGTTCTTGCTATATCAGAAAAGCACGAAGCACGTGATTTCCGACTAGGTATGGTAGGAGACGATGGCATGCAGCAGATGCGATTACTTGTTAGTGACGATAAAATCCAGCCTGTTTTGGACTCGTTACAGGGTGTATTAGGTGCACAGCAATCTGCTCGTATATTAGTTTTACCTGTAGAAATTGCATTGCCAAAACAATCTAAGGAAGAACGGAAAGAAGAGGCCTCAGCGGTTGCAATACGGGAGTCTCTTTATAAAAATGTTGAGAAAAACTCTCATTTAGATATGAATTTTGTCGTGTTGGTAATTCTATCAACAATAGTTGTTGCAATTGGTCTTGTTGAAAACAATGTTGCTGTAGTTATTGGTGCAATGGTGATAGCACCATTACTTGGTCCAAATCTTGCTTTTGGTTTTGGTACAGCCTTGGGTGATATCTACTTAATGCGTAAATCCGCATTAACTACCTCTGTAGGAATTGCATTGGCCGTAGTTCTGAGTGCTGTAATTGGTGTTGTCTGGCCAATTGAAGTATTAAGTTCAGAACTTACCTCTCGTACTGACGTAGGTCTGGGCTCTGTTGCATTGGCTCTTGCATCCGGCGCAGCTGCTGCTCTTTCATTAACATCTGGTTTATCAAGCGTCTTAGTGGGAGTGATGGTTGCGGTGGCACTACTTCCTCCAGCTGCAACACTGGGCATCATGTTAGGTCATGGTGAAACTAATCTTGCTATAGGAGCTGGGTTACTGCTGGCTATAAATGTAGTGTGTGTAAATCTTGCTAGTAATATAGTTTTCTTTATAAAAGATATTGGCCCAAGAACCTGGTGGGAAAAAGAAAAAGCTAAACGAGCGATGAGTATATATATACTAGTGTGGCTCATATCTGTAATTATTCTCTTATTCTTAATGTATATTCGCCAGATTGTAGTTACCTAACCAAATATATTTAGTTTTAGATAATTTAAATGTTAAGGAATATAGCCTAAGAATGGGAAAAATATTTTTTCAGACCATTGGAGCAGCTTTACTTTCACTAGTTTTATCATTTTCGGTATGGGCTGATTTTACTGGAAAAGTAATTAAAATTGCAGATGGCGATACAATAACGGTATTGGATCGCTATAAGGTGCAGCATAGAATTCGTTTAACAGGAATTGATGCGCCGGAGAGAAGACAGGCATTTGGTAGTCGTTCAAAGCAAAGTTTGAGTAAATTAGTCTTTAGTAAGACAGTAATAGTAAAAACTAATAAACGAGACCGCTATGGACGTGTACTGGGAAAGATATTGATAAATGGAATGGATGTAAATAAGGAGCAAGTACGACGTGGTATGGCATGGCATGGTTATTTTCGTGATCAAACAGCTACAGACAGAATTGCTTACGCAGAAATAGAGAAAAATGCCAGGAAAGCACGCCGTGGATTGTGGGTAGATCCAAATCCATTGTCACCTTGGAAGTGGCGTAAACTTAGGAAAAAGTAATAATAATGCTTATGGCATAGATTCATTAAATTGTTTGCTATAGTTGCTAATTATTATCTTAAAGAGATAATAATAGTTAGGATGTATTTATGGTGCAGATAGCAGCCCTTAATCTGATGCCCCCAAGATGATTGAACTGGTATATGATAATTATTCATATAAGGAGAATGTAATGTGGAAGTCTATTTTATTGACTTTGCTTGCTGTGGTAAGTACTAGTGCGCTTGGTGAGTGGACAAAAGTGGAGAAAAATAATAGTAAGGATATAACACGCTATATAAATGTTGCCACAATTCAGGAAACTCAAAACAAAGTAAGAATGGTAAATCTTGTTGACTATCAAACTGCACGCGAAGCTATTGACGATAAGTTTTTATCTATAAAAGTAGTACAGGAGTATGACTGTAATGCAGTAAAAAAAAGAATACTTGCTTTTAATACTTATAATGGGAATATGGGTAAAGGAGGGGTAGTTTATACTGATAGCTCACCTGGTGAGTGGGAAGTAATTTCTTCTATTAATAGTGTAGGTCACGTTCTTTGGGAAATAGCCTGCATTAAATAGAAAAATATTCTTTGTTATCTGAAAGCAGCCAGATAATAAGAAAACTCCCTATGGCCATAAAAGATTATGGGGTAAAAGTTATATCAGGTAATTACTTACTACTGCTAGTCGTTACCGTTATCATCATCTCTTCCATTGCTTGAATCTTCTTTTTACGGTGCTCAAATTTCTGCATACATCCCCAGAGAATTGTTAATCAGAGTTGCATGTAACTTAGTTCTACTTAAAAAATAGATAAGATCATTCGGTTTTCTCTTTTTATTTTCTATAACGTTATAAGATTATTAGATACGAAAATTAGTCTAGTATTTCACCAAATCCATTTTATGTTCGGTACCGAACATAATAAAACTTCTATATGAGGATAATATGAATTAGATTTGCCTTGATTAAAAATGGGCAAGAATCATGCTTGAGATGTTACTAGATATTTTGTATTTATTTATAAAATATACTGACTAAAGTTGAATGATTGCTTTGCACAAGATACGAGCGTTAAAATATCAATACACTATCTATTGAATTCTTATTACCTGTGCAATAACAATAAGAAATATAACAATTCAGGTTCCATAGAAAGTGGTCGGGGAGAAAAGTTAACTAATTGAAAATCAGATTTAAAAATAACACCATTTCTGTGTTGGGATGTTGGTGTAATTCTTGTTGTTATTTTGTAAAGTACAAGAGATAAAAGGGTCATTCAGGCTATTAATAATATGGTAGCTGATAGGTTGGCTAAAAAAATTGGCATAAAGTGGTATAACTTGATGATAAATTGTACGTATTTTACGTGTAATAAGACCTGGTGATAAAGTACCCTGACAATTTATAAAAAGAGTGGCAATCTTAGCTAGTTCTGAATCTAACTATTTGATGTTGAAATATTAACAGCAGTTTTTGAAAGTAAAAAAAGCGAAATAACTTTTACCTGTCTACAGGAGTTTAAAAAAATGATGTTTTGTAATGAGAAACGGAAGCCTTTAATTTACAGAGTAAGCGGGTTTACGTTACTTGAGTTACTAGTGGTAATGGTCATTATTGGTTTACTGGCTGCTTATGTTGGCCCTAAATACTTCTCACAGATAGGTAAGTCTGAAATCAAAATGGCTCAGTCTCAGATTGATGCATTGGAAAAAGCGCTACATCAGTTTCGCTTAGATATGGGTAGTTATCCTTCTACAGAGGAAGGATTAGCTGCCCTTGTTGTTAGCCCTGATGACAATAACAAATGGCAGGGGCCTTATCTTTCAAAAAAACCGCCTCCAGATCCATGGGGGCGTCCATATATATACAAGTACCCGGGAGAACATAGTGATTTTGATTTGTTTTCTCAGGGAAAAGATGGCCAACCCGGAGGTGAGGATGAAATGGCTGATATTACAAATTGGTAAACTATGGCAACGCGCTATAAAGTAAAAGCGATCCTTGCGGGACAGGGTGCTGTAAACCTTGATTTATATGCAAATAATGAAGATGAAGCACGTCTTCAGATTACTAAAAAAGGGGGTATGGTACTCAGTGTACAAAAAGATTTTACAAAATTATCATTCAAATCTAAGGCTCGTTTTCCTTTAGTGCAGTTTAGCCAAGAATTGCTGTCACTTTTAACTGCTGGACTTAGTCTGGTCGAGAGTATTGAAACATTAGTTGATAAGGAAAATGATGCCAGTAACCGAAAAATTATACAGAGTGTACTGACTCATCTTTATGAAGGTACCACTTTATCACTTGCATTAGAAAATAGTGCTGAGTTTCCAGCACTATATGTTGCTACAGTAAGAGCGAGTGAGCGTACAGGTGATTTGCCTGAAGCATTAAAGCGTTTTGTTACCTATCAAACACAAATAGATTCAGTCAGTAAGAAATTAATTGGTGCTTCAATTTATCCAGCACTGTTACTAATAATTGGTATTACAGTGTCATTCTTCTTGCTGGTGTTTGTAGTTCCAAAATTTAGTGCAATTTATAACGATGTGGGTACAGACTTGCCATGGCTATCTATGCTACTTATGGAATGGGGACATTTTGCCCATGAACGAAGTTGGGAAATGGCTGGGGTATTGTTCTTAGTGTTAGGCATCATCATATATGGTGCAACTCGACCTTTAGTCTGGACATATATTATGCAACGACTATGGCGTATTCCTGCTGTGGGAGAGCGCATGCGGATTTATCAGTTAGCTCGTTTCTATAAGACATTAGGAATGTTATTAAGAGGGGGTATACCAATTACTCAGGCTCTAGAAATGGTCAGTGGATTATTGCAACCTCATTTTCGACCCAGAGTTGTTGCTGCAGCAAAACACATACGTGAAGGTGGGACTATTTCCAGTGCAATGGATGCTGAAGGGTTAACTACATCAGTTGGAAACCGTATGTTAAGCGTGGGGGAGAAAACGGGTCTCATGGGAGACATGATGGAGCGTATTGGAAATTTTCATGATGAAGAAATTACACGCTGGGTTGAGTGGACAACAAAATTAATCGAACCCATATTAATGGCTGTAATTGGCTTTGTCATCGGTGGGATTGTTATTCTTATGTATATGCCAATCTTTGATCTTGCAGGAAGTATCAATTGAGTACATTACCTACACAGTCGATGGAGAAGTTATCTATTAATATTACAGAGCTTGGCGCAGCTCGTAAGGAAGCATTGAAACAAAATGTTTCAGTTATAAAGATACTGGAGGAAACTTATGAGGCTTCTCCTGATTTGCTTATACAGGAGCTTGGTCATCTCCTGAGAATGCCCATTTTAAATATGAATGAACTGAGAACACTTAGTCCGGCATTTGATCAATTACCTTTTTCTGAAGCAGTGCAGCGAGAATGTGCATTATTTTCTAAAGCAGATAAATTTATACTTGCACTAAGCAATCCTTTTACTCCTCAGATGCAATCATGGATTGATGAGAGGTTTGATATGGACGTTGAAGTGTATCTGGTGCACCCGTCCAATCTGGCTGCCTTTTTCTCCCAGCAGGAAACAACCATGCGTGCCATGGATAGCGTATTACCTGATGAAGAGCGTACCACTACTGATAACGGAACAGAGGATTTATCTTTAAAGACAATTAATGAGGGTACGAGTCAGGCAGTACGTATCGTTCATTCGACTCTATATGATGCACACAAATCATTGGCTAGTGATATTCATCTAGAATCAATAACAGGAGCCTTGTCCATTAAATATAGGATTGATGGTGTCCTGACTAAAATTCGTAATATGCAGGGTACTGACTTAGCTGAACAGGTTATTTCTCGTATAAAGGTGATGTCAGAGCTGGATATTGCAGAACGTCGTATTCCTCAAGATGGTCGTTTCAAAGTCTCGATACAAGGGAGAGAAATAGATTTTCGGGTATCCATAATGCCAAGTATTTTTGGGGAAGATGCTGTATTACGTATTTTAGATAGGGAAGCCTTATCTGATCACATTGAAGGGCTAACATTAAATCAACTAGGTTTTAATCAAGACGTAACATTAAAACTACGGCGATTAAGCTCAGAACCATATGGGATGTTACTAGTTACTGGTCCTACAGGAAGCGGCAAAACAACATCACTTTATGCAGCAATCTCTGAAGTAAATAAAGGCAGTGACAAGATTATCACTATTGAAGATCCCATTGAGTACCAGCTACCAGGTGTTTTACAGATACCTGTTAATGAAAAGAAAGGGCTGACTTTTGCACGAGGTTTGCGCTCAATCTTACGACATGATCCAGATAAAATTATGGTTGGTGAGATCCGAGATGCTGAAACCGCGCAGATTGCAATACAGGCTGCCCTAACAGGACATCTTGTCTTTACTACGGTGCATGCTAATAATGTTTTTGATGTAATAGGGCGCTTTGGCCATATGGGAGTTGACCCCTATAGCTTTGTGTCAGCCTTAAACGGCATTGCGGCACAAAGACTAATACGCATTTTATGTCCGGATTGTGCTGTAGAAGAGCAACCTGATGAAGAGATCATTTCAAGATCTGGATTAATGTCTCAGCAGGTTAAGAATTTTAAATTTCGTGTTGGTAGAGGCTGCGGGAAATGTCGTGGAAGTGGCTACCATGGGCGTCGTGCTATTGCAGAAGTATTAATTCTGAATGATGAGATCCGTGAGCTAATCGTAGCAAAGGAACCTATTCGTCTGGTAAAAGAAGCGGCAAAAAAGAATGGTATTCGTTTTCTGCGTGATGCTGCGCTGGATATGGTTAAAGAGGGAACAACTAGCCTAGAGGAGGGTAATCGTGTCACAACTGTGGCGTGATCATATACAGGTTTTTATTGCTCCTGAGCGAGTAGACTTAGTGCGCGTATCACGTAGCATAAAGGGACTAGGTCGGTCTGTACAATCTCAAAAAATCACGCTCCTATGTAAGCGTGATCCGGGTCGGGCAGCATGGGAATCTCCTGTCACAAAGTTTGAATCCTTAATGAAGGAGGAAACTGATACAGAAATTACGATTACTCTTTCTAATCATTTTGTCCGATATGTGACACTACTGCCACAGTCAGAAATTACAAAACCTATGGAAGTTGATGCCTATGCAGAATTTCGCTTAAGAGAAGTTTACGGAGAGCGGGCTGATAGCTGGAAACGTAGTGTAAGTGCATGGGATCCATTGGAGGGTGCAATTTGTGCGGCAATAGATACAAATTTAATTGACCATTTAGATGAAATTTCTAAACGTCACAAAATAAAGATAAAAAGTATTGAGCCTTATCTAGCATCAGTTTTCGATTGCTGTAAGCAACAGTTACATGGTCCACGAATTTATTTTGCTTTAGTAGAAACTGGTCGGATTTGTATTGCTTTATTGGAAAATGGTGTTTGGCAAAATATACGCAATCAAAGAATCTTAAACAATGTAGAAAAGGAATTATTAATAGCATTGGAACAAGAAGCAATTTTATTTGGACAGAGGGAAATTATTGAGCAGGTACATTTGTTTGCACCCGAGAATCCAGGACTTAAGCTGCCTGTTGGTTGTAGTTGGCGTATAACATTATTACAACCCAAGACATTCTTGAAACAGGCAATCTTTCCTTCTTCTGAAGATGATAGTAATAAGGTAAGCCAATGCGTAGCTTAAGGCTTAGATTTCCTGATACGGGGCAACAAGCACGTAGTGCAGATCTAGTGTTCTTGTTCATTGGTCTAGTTGTTCTTTTAGGTGTGCTATACCAATTTAAAGTTACAACTGAATCAATAAATTACCAGAATCTTCATATTGAGCATATTGAGAAAAAACAAAATCCTAATAAAACAGATCGAATTCGACCTAATTCACAGAATAGGAAAATTAGCTTGGAGATTCGTAAAGAAATAAAAAAAGCTAATGTAATATTAGGGCATATTAATTTTCCCTGGGAAACTTTATTTAATTCTATTGAGAACGCCGTCAGTAAAGATATAGCACTCTTATCATTATTGCCAAATGTATCCAAGCAATCATTACTTATATCAGGTGAAGCAAGAAACATGTCTGAGTTACTTGCTTTAATTAAAGCATTAGAACAGGAAAAGATCTTTGTAAATGCACATTTATTAAATTACAAAATAAAAAAAAGCAGTTCTCATCAACCTATTATTTTTCAAGTCATAACATCTTGGGGCAGGGCATCTTAAAAATGAATTTACAAAAATCTCATATCGAAAGAATTTGGATGCAGCTGAACTGGCAGGTGGCTCGTCTGGGTGTGTCTGGAAAAATTGGGATAGGTTTGTTTGTAGTGGCAATTATTATTTTTATTAGCGCAGTTCTGCCACAAGATAGAGAGGTAGAGTTACTTAAACAGCGTGTAGAAACAATTAAGAGCCGGTCACCCTTTCAAATAAAGGAAAAATTTGGGTCCAATAGAAAAATCGGAGGAGATCAGGCACTAAAAGTATTTTATGATTTTTTCCCACGAATCGATTCATCACCTCTTTGGATTGGTGAGTTAGTACGAGTTGCAGAGATGCACGAAGTAGAAA
>Ga0265309_10001031_pt1 | contig 11950 bp, 8 predicted proteins | sample Helome_FD_192492 | JGI IMG/M metagenome (GOLD analysis project Ga0265309, IMG submission 192492) | Marine sediment microbial communities from subtidal zone of North Sea - Hel_20160524 (Illumina Assembly) | ecosystem: Environmental > Aquatic > Marine > Subtidal zone > Sediment ...
ATGCCCAACGAGGTTGCTTCGGTTTCCCAGGCGGTTTCATTGCTGGGCCGCGAAAGACTCAAGCATATCCTGATCGGCTCGGTCCTCCGCGGCGTCTTCAGTGAACAGGAAAACCCGGCGTTTTCGATGCAGGTATTCTGGCAACACAGTATCAAGACCGCGATTATCGCGCGTCAGCTGGCAACGCAGATAAGTGCGATCCAGGAGCCGGAATCAATGTTTACCGCAGGGTTGCTGCATGATATTGGCAAGTTGCTGCTATTTAACAAAGTTCCGGACAGAATGCTTGCCGCGGAAGAGCACATGATTCAAAAGCGCGTCGACGTATTAAGCGCCGAGTTGAGCCAGGTCGGTGTTACCCACACCGCCGTGGGTGAAGCGCTAATGGACCACTGGGGTTTGCCGCAGCTGTTGATCGATTGCACCCGCAATCACCACGAGGTGGTTCACGATGGGCCGAACCGTGATGCTACCCACCTGATATACCTGGCGAACTGTCTCAGTACCTACGTGCCACCACTGGACGAACAGGAAACCCAGAACATACTGGACGACATTGAAAACTGGGACATGGGATACGCGACGCTCGAGCAGATTGCATTCGCCTGTCAGCATGCCGATGACATGGTGTTTGAAGTCATGGAATCGCTTGGCATGGTCACGCTTGAGATTAGTACCGACTAGCAGCAATACCCGCCCTTTACTGGGCTTGTTTAACGCGCCCCATCTCGGACAGCCAGATACCTCCAAGAACCAGTATTAGCGAAAGCGCATGGTGTGACTGGAAAGTCTCATGCAGGAATACGACCGCCATTATCGATGCGAATACCGGCACCAGGTTGACAAAGACGCCGGCTCTGCCGGGACCGATCAATGCAACTCCCTGAATAAAGAATATTTGTGCCACCAGCGAAGGTAACAAGGTTACCGCCGCTGCAATCGCCCAGCCAGTGGGTGACGGCATTTGCCAACCCTGCTGGTAGGTTTCGATCGCAACCACCGGAATCGAAACTAACCAGGCTACGCCGGCCATGATCGCGAACAGGCCCAGCGCGCTGACGTTGGGTCTGCGACTCAGCCCGATCGAATAGGCTGCGTAGAAAAAACAGGCGATCAGCATAAACAGGTCACCACGACTTACCGACAGGTTTTGCAGCTCATTCCGGTTACCGCCCGAAGCGACGATAATTACCCCGATCATGGTTACAACCACGCCCAGTACCTGCACCCGTGTGATCTGGTGACGCCAGGCCAGCCAACTGCCAAGCAGCACGTAAATCGGTATCGAGCCCTGTAATATACCGATATTAATCGCCGAAGTATGATGTGCCGCGACATAAAACAGGGCGTTGAAGGCAGTAAATCCGCAGCTGCCCATGAGACAAAGGAAGGGCAAGTGGCGTCGTAGTATTGGCCAGTCGCGGACTATGTGTTTGCGGGCGAATAGTGTCAGTAATATAACCACACCCAGCCAGCGGAAGGTAACCAGCTGCATCGGCGAGATCTCGTTGATGGCGAGTTTGCCGAATATCGCATTGAGTCCCCAACACAAGGTGGTAACTATCAGCAGGAGATAAGCTCGCAAATGATAAGCGTCGATCATGCGCGCGTCCTGATGCCTCGAACCAGTTCGCGGTGCAGCGTATAAAGACCGCTCAAAATGATAATGCTGATGCCGAATACACTCTGCAGATCGGGTACTTCATTCCATACCAGGAAAGCAATTCCGCCACCGAAAACAATCGACAGGTATTTTAGCGGTGCTACGATTCCAACCGCGAGTCGTTGATAGCTCAGTGTCATCAGGTATTGAGCCATGCCTCCGAGCAATCCAACCATGATGAGTAACGCGAGGTCCAGCAGGGGAGGCGACTGCCAACCCTGGATAAGCATGCCGATAATACTAACAAGCACTCCGGTTACGGTGAAATAAAAGGTGATACAGACAGGATCATCGATCTTGCCGAGATGGCGAATAATAATCGTGGTGCAGCCAATTAAAAATGCGGCAGTCAGCATGTAAAGACTGCCGCTCGCGAGCATATCAGCACCGGGGCGCACAACCATTAACATGCCGACAAATCCGAGGAGGATCGCTGACCAGCGACGAATGCCAACTGTTTCACGCAGCAAGATGACCGATAGCGCAGTCATGAACAGCGGTGCCGTGTGCAGTATCGATATCGCTTCCGCCAGAGGCATCAGCGAAAATGCGTAGAATGCAAAGCCCATCGCCCCGATGCCCAGTACGCTGCGCAGCAGATGCAGTTTTTTCTGCCGGGTTCTTAAAATGCTTGAGCCGCCGCGCAGCAGGATAATAACGAGTACGGGGGCCAGGGCCACGGCGCAACGGAAAAACATGATCTGCGCTGTCGGATAGTTGGCGCCAAGCCATTTTACACTCGCGTCCATGAGTGAAAACAGCAGGATGCTCAGCAGCATCGCACCGAATCCAAGGGCAGGATTATCGATGCTGCGTATTGCTAATGGAGCTGGATTACTTGAAACGGAAATGCTCCTGTCAGGCGAGTATCAGGTCGGCGGCTTTTTCGGCCACCATGATCGTCGGGCCGTTGGTATTACCGGAGGTGACCGTCGGAAAGATTGAGGTATCGACGACGCGTAGTTTGTCCACGCCGTAAACCCGGCATTGTGAATCGACCACGGCGGTTTTCGGATCAGGGCCCATCATGCAGGTACAACTGGGATGATACACCGTGTCTGCGCGCTGACGAATATCGGCGATCAGTTCATCATCGCTTTGCACCGAAGGTCCGGGTCTCATTTCATGGTCGATTACCTCGGCTAACGCGGGTGCGCTTGCCAGGTGGCGCAGCAGGCGGGCTCCTTCGAGCATCTGGGTGATATCTTCATCGCTCGACAGGTAATTGGGCTGTATTTTAACCGGGGCAAATGGATCAGGCGAATCTATTTGCAGATGCCCGCGGCTGGTGGGACGCATTTGCCCGACAGAATTTAAAAATCCGGGATATGGATCCGGTTGCATCAGCGGTCGTTCGCCCGGTGGTGATGTTGTATATGTAATCGCAGCGAAGTACATTTGCAGGTTCGGTCGTGGGCGTGATGGATGGCCGCGTAAGAAACCACCGGACTGGTTCACGCTTAACGACAGTAGCCCGTTACGGAACACCAAGTATTGCATGCCGGCTAGCATCTTCCCCCACCATGGATAAAGACGATTGTTCAGCGTCGGAACCCGCGAACGGTAATAAATACTGTAATCCAGGTGGTCCTGCAGGTTGCGTCCGACACCCGGCAAATCCACCCGCGGCGAAATCCCGAAACCTTTTAACATTTTCGGATCACCGATACCCGATAGCTGCAGTAACTGGGGTGAATTGATGGCCCCGCCACTGACGATGACCTCGCAGTTCGCTTTAACCTGTCGAGTTTTTCCGTTGTGAATGAATTCGACGCCATTGGCGGTTTTGTCGTCGAATAGAATTCTCGAGACCTGGGCCCGCGTGATGATCTCGCAATTGTCGCGCTTCAACGAGGGATGCAGGTAAGCCCGCGCTGCCGACATACGTCGGCCGTTCCTGGTCGTGATCTGGTAGAAACCAACGCCCTCCTGCGATTCGCCATTGAAATCGGGGTTGTAGTTGAAACCCTGTTGTTGCGCCGCCTCGAAGAAAGTGTGGCACAGCGGGTGATACTGTGGGCTGACATTATTAACGTAGAGTGGTCCATCGTCACCCCGGTATTTATTACCGCCGTCCGAGTTGGTTTCGGATTTTTTAAAGTAGGGCAGAACATCCTGCCAACCCCAGCCGGGATTGCCGAGCGCCAACCAGTCATCGTAATCCTGTTGGTGGCCGCGAATATAGACCATCGCGTTTATCGAACTCGATCCACCGACGACTTTTCCGCGTGGCCAGTAGCTGCGCCTGTTATTGATGCCGGGATCGGGCTCGGTGGTGTATTTCCAGTTGACCGATTCGTCGTAAAAGGATTTACCGTAACCAATGGGTGTTTGAATCCAGAAACGCCGGTCGCTACCGCCGGCTTCGAGTACCAGTACTCGATGTCTGCCGTTGGCACTGAGACGGTTGGCAAGCACACATCCGGCGGAACCTGCTCCGATGATGACGTAGTCGAATTCGAGTTCCACGATGTGCCCAGGAAAATGATTGTGGATTATAGACACTACATCTGTTGCGTAAAGCATAACTTCCGGTTTCGTCCGGGCCTCTGTTGATGCATAATTTGGGCGCTAAACCAAGTGGAGTCAGTTTTGAAATTTAGCATCGAAGAATTTCGTGCCTGGGAAAATAAAACAGTCACCCTGGTCGGTATGTCCGGAGTGGGAAAGTCGTACCTGTCCGCCAAGCTGCGCGGCAGTAACTGGTTTCACTACTCGGGTGATTACCGGATTGGTACGCGCTACCTCGACGAACATATAGTCGACATGATCAAGCACCAGGCAATCAAGATTCCGTTTCTAAAAGAGCTGCTGCGTAACGACTGGATCTATATTAAAAACAATATCCGGGTTAACGACCTCGGGCCGGTGTTAAGTTTTGTCGGTAAATTGGGTAATCCCGAACTGGGCGGGGTTGAACTCGGTGAGTTCATCGAGCGCCAGTCGATATACCGCCAGGCGGAAGTCGATGCGATGTACGATATCCCGCATTTTATCGAGAAAGCACAGGAGATTTACGGATACCCGCATTTTGTCAACGATGTCGGTGGCAGCCTTTGTGAACTCGATGAACCCGGGGTCATGGACATCCTGGTGGATAATACCCTGATTCTATATATCCAGGTTACCAATGCCGCACAGGAGAAAGTATTAATTGAGCGCGCTGTGTCCGACCCCAAGCCACTGTATTATCGACCAGACTTCCTGCAAGAACATTTGCAGCTTTACTTCCAGGAAACCGGGCTCGAGTATGTAGCACAAATTGATCCCGATGAGTTTGCGCGCTGGGTTTTTCCGCGCCTGTTCCATTCCCGCCTGCCGCGTTACGACGAAATTGCAAAACTAGGCTACTCGGTGACCTCTGAGGAGATCGATCGAGTGCAAAACGATGCTGATTTTCTAAGTATGCTGGAAATGGCCATCGAGAGACAACCGGAAGGTGACGCATAATGCCATTAGTTGCGCACAATGATTTACCTACCTTCGGCAAACTGCGCCAGGATGGTTTGCTGGTTTTGGAACCGGGTCCCGCAAACCAGCAGGACATTCGCGAGCTGCATATAGGGCTGCTCAACATGATGCCTGACGCGGCGCTTGCCGCTACCGAGCGACAGTTTTTCCGATTAATCGGTGAAAGCAACCCAATTGCCCAGTTTTTTGTACACCCGTTTACCCTCGATGCGTTGCCACGTGAACAATCGGCACGTGAGCATATCGAAAAGTACTACGACAGTTTTGAGCAGATTAAACAGCAGGGGCTCGATGCCCTGATTATTACTGGTGCCAATGTAATCGGTGCCGATCTTTCTAAAGAAGTCTTCTGGGATGAGTTGATTCAGGTGGCCGACTGGGCCCACGAGAACGTGACCTCCACACTGTGTTCCTGCCTCGCCACTCATGCGGTGATGGACTTCCGCTATGGAGAGAAACGTATCAGGCAGAAGTCCAAGAAATGGGGTGTTTACCGTCACCAGGTCGTCGATGTCTCGCATCCCCTGGTGGGCGATATCAACTCTGAATTTGATGTGCCACATTCACGCTGGAATGACGTTAAGCCCGAACAGTTCGAATCCCAGGGGCTGAAAATACTGGTAAAGGGCGATGACGGATGTGTGCATCTCGCCACCAGTCCGGACGGGTTTCGTACGATATTTTTTCAGGGGCACCCTGAATACGATACCGTCTCTCTGCTAAAAGAATACAAGCGGGACGTATCTCTGTTCATTGACGGTAAATTCGAAAACTACGCACCGATGCCGGAACACTATTTCAGCGAGTTCAACGCGGCTGTGTGTCGTGAATACCAGGGTCGTGTGATGCAGAGCCTGGCGCTGGGAGAGGAGATTCCGGAGTTTCCGGAGTACCTGATACTGGGAAATCTGAAAAACACCTGGCAGGACACCGCAAGCGCAGTCATCGGCACCTGGCTGGGTTTAATTTACCAGGTCACCAATGTCGACCGGCGTAAGCCTTTTATGGAAGGGATTGACGCCAACAATCCGTTAGGCCTGGGGTGAAACCGTTTAGCTCGGATCGCGATGGCCCGGAAGCTAGCCACGAATTTAATAGGATCCCCAGGAATCCTGTTTCTTCCAGCGGATCCGCGTCACCACGATACCGATTACGAATGCGATCAGGCTAACCGCTCCACCACGCAAAAACCAGTCAAGCCGAGTGCTATCAGTAAGCTCGGCGTTGGTCTCACTAAGCGCTGTCTTTTCCTGCCGCAATTGATCCACTACCGTTTGCAAACGCTTGTTTTGATCGAGGATGCTCAGAGTTTCCTGCGCAGCAGTGCGAATTTCCGATAATTCCTGCTCAGAAGCGCGCAGCGTAGTTGTCAAAGCGCTAGTGTCAGCCTTTTCCTGGTTTAGAGATTGTTTAAGCTCGGCCATCTCGGCTGACTGTTCGTTGAGGCGGGTTTTTTGCTGTGCGAAGCGGGCTTCAAGTTCCTCTAATCTTTGCCTGGCGGAAGGAATTGGCAACAGGAAGCGGGTCAATACATAGCCTTGCTTGCCGGATGCTGTTTCAACCAGCGAGTACTTGGATTCCTGGTCCTCCTCGAGTACCGTGACCGCCTCGCCGCTACCTAACATGCGCACAATACTGTTCGATGTGCTGGTACCGCTGCGCATCGTAACTTCGAATATGTCGGTAATATACCGGGTTTCTGCCGCATACAATGGGCCTGTCGCGAAAAAGTAAACCAGCGCTAGCAGGGTAGTTCGTGTCATTGATCTATTTACCTTAAAAAGCGTTACAAAAAAATTTCCCAGACGTAACAGGAATTGTATCTGGGTTGTATCGTACCTGAGGCAATCAGCACAGACAATGTCGCGTTGCGGTTGAACAAATTCTTTCGACCGTTGAATGCGCAGAGCAGAAGTTTGCCCTAACGGCACCAATTCAATAAGAGATTTCATCATTCGAGTCACTATGAATCTTTCCTCTGACACTTTTTCGTCTGGTTGATGTGGTCGTTAGCGCCATTATTGTCAGGCTTGCAACGAGTTGCAACAGCAAATACATTTTTGTTACGGTCAGGTTAATTTACATTTTACCGGTAACTTACTAGAGTAGGTAGGAAGAATTGCCCAGGGATATAAATGAGTAAAGATTTTGACGATTCAAGGCGAGATTTTTTAGTGAAAGCCTTAAGCCTGGGCTTATTTGCCAGTCCCAATCTGGTAAGCCTGTTGCAACCAGGTTATGCACTCGATGACGTTCCAGGGAGGTTGCCCGAGGGTCGTTCAATCCACAAATTGCAGGGCGGCGTTACCGTAAATGGTAAGGCTGCCGATATTAGTACCCGCATCGGACCCAACTCGCGCATCAAAACCGGTAGCAATAGCCTGCTTGTATTTGTAGTCGCCAATGATGCGTTTATTTTACGCGGCAATAGTCAGCTCGAAATGGGGAGTAGCGATGGCTTGATCATCGACGGTATTCGTATTTTAACCGGCAGGTTATTGTCGGTATTTGGAAAACGCAAGAAACCCCATACGATAACAACATCAACCGCGACGATTGGTATTCGCGGCACCGGAATGTACTTCGAATCCGATCCAGAAAAGTCCTATATCTGCACCTGTTACGGGCATTCCCGTATTGTTGCAAGTGCTGATCCAAATATCAGTCGTGATGTGGTCACCGAATATCATGATAAACCTTTTTACGTGCTTCCTGCTGCAACCAGTGGTGGTAAGCTCATCGTCCCGGCGCCAGTTATAAACCACACCGATTCAGAACTGATTTTAATCGAAGAACTGGTAGGTAGGTCGCCTCCATTCGAAAACCTGGATGGCGGTTACGGAGTAACTCGCAAATACGACAAATAGGATCTATTCGTCAGTCGTGGGTTCTGTTTCCAATGGCGCCTCTTCGAAAACTTCTGGAACTTTGTAAGGTGTAATCAGAATAAGCATCGCAAACTCGGGGCTGTCAAGATAGTGCAGGTTTTTACTGCGCATGCGGCGACGTTCCTTAAGGCTATGATTGTTCAATATAAGAGTATCAGCAGAGTAGGCAGCCAGGGTACGGTTCTGGGCGGAATTAGTCGTTACCGGATCGATCGAAAGACGTGGGCGCCTCAACACAAGATCGGTGTAAGCGTGCAGGTATCGTGATAACCCGATCTTAATTTTTCCCTCGAGTTCGTATAGCCCCTGGTGGCGCTGTGAACTTTGCTGTTCCAGCAACTGTAGTTCAATCGATTCAAGGGTTTGTTCATCGAACTCGTAGGGAGTCCCGTCGGCATTTTTGCTGCCAGCTTTGGGCATGCTCTCCAGAAACTCGATTTGACTGTCGATGGATGTGTATTCATTGCTATAAATACGCCCGCCCCTGATCCAGACGGGTAAAGCCTGTTCTTGTTCGAGCCCGGGTTGACGCCAGGCGGTATGCAGCAGTAATTCGTAGCGCGATGAATCAACGAGTTTGTTGGCAACATCAGTTAATCGATACTGGTCGCCAGGGATTATCTCGTAGCCCAACTTGTTTGCTGCCTTAACGCTCCTGGCTGAAGACAGTACAAGCATTTTTTTATCTTTGCCAGGAGAACTGACCGGCAACACGAATTCTCTGCTTTTCGGTACCTGGATATTTTTGAATATGACCACTTCAACATCGTAACGAGGCACTTCTGCACTGGTTTCAGATTGCGCGAGCCCGGGGCCGGGACCGGTGACCAGGGCAGTAAGCACCAGAAAGGATAGTGATTGTCGGTTCATATTATTCTACAGTCAGCTTCATAATCAGGTTTTCTACCTGTTTTAATCTGGGCTCAAGTTCAACATCTTGACACACAAATCGCAAGGTTTGTTTCCCGTCGAAACGATATTGCTGTGGGTCTGATTGTATCAACTCGATGATCTTCAATGGGTCGATATTGGGCTGACAATTGAAAACAAATTTTCCGTTGTGTTCACCAACATCTATTTTTTCGACACCCAGGGCCAGGGTTCGTAACTTGATCTGGGTTATTCTGAATAAATGTTTGAGCGGCTCTGGTAGCAGGCCGAAGCGGTCTATTAGCTCTATCTGGATATCCTTAAGTTGGTCGTCGTTGGTTGCAGAAGCGATACGTTTATATTCAATCAGGCGCCTGTGTATATCAGGAACATAGGTTTCCGGGATTAAGGCGGGAATATGAAAGTCGATCTCTGAAGCGCGCATAATCGGCTGATCGAAATCGATTGGTAGATTTGATTTAAGCGATGTTACCGCGCGCTCGAGAAGCTCTGAGTATAAAGTAAAGCCGATCTCAGTAATTTGACCACTTTGTCCTTCACCAAGAATTTCGCCTGCACCGCGAATCTCCAGGTCATGAGTAGCGAGGGTAAATCCGACCCCAAGGTCTTCGAGGGACTCGATTGCCAGCAAACGCTTGCGCGCGTCGCTGGTCATTGCTCGTTCTGGTGGCACGATCAAATAGGCGTAGGCACGGTGATGTGAGCGTCCTACACGACCTCGAATCTGGTGTAATTGAGCGAGTCCCAGCTTATCCGCTCGGTTGATGAAGATCGTGTTTGCAGTGGGAACATCGATGCCGCTTTCGATAATCGTGGTGCAAACCAGTAAGTTGCATCGGTGGTGATAGAAATCCAGCATTACCGCTTCGAGCTCTTTTTCTTTCATGCGACCATGGACAATGCCGATGCGCGCCTCGGGCAATAGCTGCTGCAATTCGTGTGCGGTTTTCTCGATGGATTTAATCTCGTTGTGCAGAAAATATATCTGCCCACCGCGTTTCAGCTCACGCTGACAGCCCTCGACAATGGTGTCGGGATTCCAGCGCGACACGAAGGTCTTGATCGCATGCCGGTGCATCGGGGGAGTGGCGATAATAGACAGGTCGCGCATGCCGGATAATGACATGTTCAGGGTCCTTGGAATGGGAGTGGCCGTCATCGTCAGTAAATCGACACTGGCTCTTAGTGCCTTTAGTTTTTCCTTGTGGCGAACGCCGAAACGGTGTTCTTCATCGATGATGACCAGGCCAAGATATCGGTATTTAATCGTATCGGAAAGGAGTTTGTGGGTACCAATCACGATATCAATTTTACCGGCTGCGATCTGCGCCAGGTTATCTTCAAGACTCTTCTTCGCAGTAAAACGGGTCAGGCTGGCTATGCGGATGGGCCAGTCAGCAAAGCGATCACGGAAATTATGGAAGTGTTGCTGTGCCAGCAGCGTAGTGGGTACCAGGACCGCGACCTGTGACCCGGATACGGCGGCAACAAATGCCGCCCGCATACAGACTTCGGTTTTTCCGAAACCGACGTCGCCGCAGACAATTCGATCCATTGGCCGTTGGGACTGCATATCCTCAATCACCGATCCGATCGATGTTTCCTGGTCGGGTGTTTCCTCGAACGGAAACTCACTGGCGAATTGCTGGTACTCATCAAGCGTGACCTGGTGTGCAAATCCTCGCATGGCTTCGCGCCTTGCCTGGATATCGAGCAATTCGACCGCGATATCGTGTATTTTTTGCTGTGCTTTCTTGCGCGTGCGCTGCCAGTGGTCACTTCCGAGGCGGTGTAAAGGAGCGTTCTCTTCGCTGGCGCCGGCATACCGGTTGATCAGATGCAACGAAGACACCGGTACGTAGAGCTTGTCCTGATTGGCATACTCGATGCAGAGAAACTCGGTTGCGATACCGGATACAGTAAGCGTTTTCAAACCCCGGTAGCGTCCGACACCGTGATCTTCGTGAACAACCGGTGCACCCGGCTGCAGGTCTTTGAGGCTCTGAATGGTCGATTCAGCGTCACGGGTTTTGCGATATTTGCGCCGTCGGCGCTGCATGGCGCGATCACCAAAGAGCTGATTCTCCGCAATGATGGCTATGCCCTGGTTTGGCAGGCTCATTCCACTTTGCAAAGACGATGCGATGATGCAATAACGGCAGTCGTCGCGGTTCAGGAATTCATCCCAGCTGTCTACTGCATGGGCCTGAATCGAATAGTGGCGCAGCATTTCATGTAAAAACTCACGCCGCCCTGCGGATTCAGCGCTGAACAGGATTTTGCTAAACGCCGGTTTTGTTATAAACGCACGCAGCGCTTTTTCCGGTTGTTCCGTGTTTGACTGTAACGTTAGCTGGGGTACTGATTGGGAATCACAATTGATGTTCGATTGATCTGGCAGATCCAGTTTAAAAGCCGAGAAAAAGAGACACGAGAAATTCTGAATTTTTTCCTGTAGCGTGTTGCTGTCTAGGAATAACTCTTCGGGTGCGAGCAGTGGCCATTCCAGGTTATGTCGCCTCGATTCATAGCGCTCGGTTACCTGTATTCCGAATGATTTCGCTTGCGCAAGGGCTGCATCGTCGATGAGCAAGCGGCTATCGCCGGGTAAATAGTCCAACAGGCTTACCAGTTGCTCAAAAAACAGTGGCAGGTAGTACTCGACACCGGGTGAGGAAATACCTTCTGAAATATCGACATACACTGGGCAGCTATTGGGGTCGATATCGAAGGTTTCGCGAAACTTGAGTCTGAAGTGCTTAATTCCGTCTTCATCTAGTGGATATTCCTGTGCTGGTAATAGCTTGATTTCATTTATCTTTTCGACCGAGCGTTGCGTCTCGGCATCGAAGCTACGGATTGTTTCAACCTCATCGTCGAAGAAATCGATTCGAAACGGCCGGGTACTGCCCATCGGAAATAAATCGAGAATCGAGCCTCGTGCACTGAATTCGCCATGTTCTTCAACCTGCGATACGGCCCGGTATCCATAAAGGCTTAGTTTTTCACGCAGTGCCACGGGGTCGATACGATCACC
>Ga0265309_10001032_pt1 | contig 11949 bp, 10 predicted proteins | sample Helome_FD_192492 | JGI IMG/M metagenome (GOLD analysis project Ga0265309, IMG submission 192492) | Marine sediment microbial communities from subtidal zone of North Sea - Hel_20160524 (Illumina Assembly) | ecosystem: Environmental > Aquatic > Marine > Subtidal zone > Sediment ...
GGTCATGATCGAGGGGCCGGGCCACGTGCCGATGCAGCTCATCAAGGAAAACATGGACAAGGAACTCGCCGATTGTCACGAGGCACCGTTCTACACGCTCGGGCCGCTGACGACCGACATCGCGCCGGGGTATGACCACATCACCTCCGCCATCGGTGCGGCGCAGATCGGCTGGTACGGTACAGCCATGCTCTGTTACGTGACGCCCAAGGAGCACCTCGGCCTGCCAGACAAGCATGACGTGCGCGAGGGGATCATCACCTACAAGATCGCCGCGCATGCCGCCGACCTGGCCAAGGGCCACCCCGGTGCGCAGGTGCGCGACAATGCCCTGTCGAAGGCGCGCTTCGAATTCCGCTGGGAGGACCAGTTCAACCTCGGTCTCGACCCGGAAAAGGCACGCGAATTCCACGATGCCACGCTGCCGAAGGATTCGGCCAAGGTCGCGCACTTCTGTTCCATGTGCGGTCCCAAGTTCTGTTCCATGAAGATCAGCCAGGACGTGCGCGACTATGCGGCAAAGAAGGGCATCGGCGATATCGATGTTGCCATCGAGGCCGGCATGAGCGAAAAGGCCACCGAGTTCAAGGATGGCGGCTCGGAGATTTATTCCAAGACTTGACTGTTGGAATATTGACTACGTGTCACAAATATTCCGTCATCCCCGCGAAGGCGGGGATCCAGTCCGTGGTCAACAACAGTATCAGATTTTGCCTGTTTAGATGATTCAGGATACTGTTCAGGAACCAGCAGAACACTTTATCGGCAATTGTAAATTTGCCGCTGGATTCCCGCCTGCGCGGGAATGACGGATTTTTTAACGCGGCAGCATGGTGTCATCTGCTGTGGTTGTGGATTACAGGTTGGGTCTACGCCGGAGCCTGTACCCGCGAAGGCGGGGGCGGGAATGACGGATTTTTAACGTAACAGCATGGTGTCATCCGCTGTGGTTGCGGATTACAGGCTGGATTCCCGTTCCCGCGGGAATGACGCAAGCAGGTTGCGCCTGCAAGTGCCCGTGCACTGTGTTTGTTCGTGAACATATCGGGTAATGCGTAATTCGCGGACGCGGTCCGCTCCTACATCATCATTTTTAAACAGGAACTGCAATGACTGAAAGAAGCGTGAATTTCAGCAGCCGTATACTGCTGCGGCTCGTATTGCTTGGTGCGCTGGTGCTGGTCATGCTGGTGTTGAACGTCAAGTTCATCGACGAGCTGTACTTTACCCGCCAGCTGACGAAGGCCGGTTTCATCATCAATGGCAGCATCATCGTGGTTTTCCTGCTCGGGCTGGTGAAGATCATCCTTTCGCTGATACGCTATATGCGTGAAGAGGCCGCCATCGAACGCCTGGCGACCCGCCTGCAAGACGGTCACGAGAATCCCCTGAAAGGGGTCAGTGGCCGCTCCATCATCGCGCGCCGCTACAACACGCTGCACGGGCTCAGCGAGAAATACGCCAGGATCAACCACAGTGCGCTGGCCTCCACCCTGCTGGCCAGGGAGAGCACGCGGACCAGTTTTGCCAGATACGTCAGCAATATCCTGATCCTGACCGGTGTGTTCGGCACTATCGTGTCGCTGTCGATCGCGCTGGCCGGTGCGTCCAACCTGCTGAACAGTATGCAGGGCAGCGAAAACATGAGCCTGGTAATTCATGGTATGTCGACCGCCCTGTCGACGACCATCACCGCCATTCTCTGTTACCTGTTCTATGGCTACTTCTACCTGAAACTCGGCGATGCACAGCAGAATGTACTCAGCAAGGTCGAGGAAGTGACCTCGATCTGGCTGCTGCCCCGTTTCTCGCGTGACTGCGACAGTCTTGTGCACGAGGTCAGTGGCCTGGTCGGCGGGCTGCATGATGCGGCTGACGGCATGCGGTTTGTACAGCAGGACTTCAGCGTGGCGGGCGACAACCTGCGGGCCGCGGTCACCGAACTCGCCGAGCGTGTCGGACAGACTTCGGCGGACATCAACGAGGTCAAGCGCCTGCTGCGCGACGGATTCAGGCTGCCGCCTGAAGATCGCTGATTATGGACGAGGGATTTGTAGACCTCAGGTACGGCGTGGAGCGCGATCCGGGCGGCGAAAGTTTCTGGCCGTCCTTTACCGACATCATGATGGTTGTGCTGATGATATTCATGATCGCCAGCACCATACTGATGCTGCGTAACTGGGAACTGGTTCGCGAGTTGCGTGCCACGCTGCAGGCGGAGCGCGAGGCCGAGGCGCTGGCGCTGTCGGCGACCCAGACCAGCGAGACGCTGGAAGAGCGCCTGGCCCAGGCGCAGCACGAAATATCGCAGCTGCGCATCCAGCTGTTGCGTGAGGGTGAACAAAGGAACGCCCTCAATGCAGACCTTGCATCGGCCAGGCAGCAGCAGATGAGGCTGGAGAGCGACAGGAAACGTCTGTCCACCCAGCTGCAGACCATCAGTGCGAAAAACACCCGCCTGACAGATGAAACGACCTCGCTGCAGGCAACCGTTGATGAATTGCGCGAGCTCGAGCTTTCGCAAACGGAGGAGCTTGCCCTGCTCCGGCAGCAAGGCACTGACTCGGATGCGGCACTGGCAGTGCTGCGCGGTGACTACGACGAGCTGAGTGTCAAGTACAACAAGCTGATCAAACCGGCACGCACGGCTGCCGGCAAGTACCTCGTCTCGGTGCGCTACCGCAAGGAAGATGGAAACTACCTGATCGAATTCAAGGAATCCGAGAACGACAGCTATAAATTTGTCGACCGTGATCAGCTCGAGTCACAGCTGGCGGAGCTGAAGGACCAATATGCGGGCAGTCTCTATGTGAAAGTCATCATCCCGAAGGAAAGCGGGCTTTCCTATAACGAGGCCTGGGGATTCACGCAGCAAATCCTGACCCGTTACGATTACTATTATCAGGATTGACTCCGGCTCCGGTGGCAGATATTTGTTCACCACGGAAAAAACCACCACAACAAAATAAAAATGATTGGATGTAGGAGCGCAGGAATGCGCGAATATCGGGGTAGATTTTCGCGGACAACGTCCGCTCCTACAACGCTATAACCGGCGCAGGTCTGATCCTGAATTATTCCAGCGTAAGCAGGTCACTCAGTGTCTTGCGCATCTGCTCGAGCGATACATGCCGGGCGAGGTAGGCTCATCCAGTTCGTAGGGTGCGTTTTACGCACCTTGGAATTGTTCCACTTTCTGCTGGTGCACGAAGTGCACCCTACTGAATTATTCCAGCGTAAGCAGGTCACCCAGTGTCTTGCGCATCTGCTCGAGGGATACATGCCGGGCGAGGTAGGGCTCGTCGAGCTGACGGCAGCTGAGCCTGAACACATCCGGTTGCAGGTCCGAGTGCAGCGAAATGACAGTGGTTGACATGACCATGTTGTAGTCACCGCCGCCACTATCCGCCACCATGAGCCTGCGAAAGCCCGCCATATAGCGGTCACGCCTGATTCCCGTGACGATAAAGGTCTCGGGGCTGACAGTCCTTGTCGTGTCCGCGACTGTGCGCAATTCGAATATACAGTGCGGGTAGTACTCGGATATCGTGTTGTACGGGCGCACCTCACTGTCCTGGATATACTCGCTGGCGCGCTCGGCCCGGATTTTAATGGGTGCGTTAAGTGTGACTGAAGAGAGTGCAGGGACCGGGGTATATGCCGTAGGGTATCGATAACCGGTGCCGGCAGAGCAGGCGACAAGGAGCAGGGTGAATACGGGAATGTAAAGCAGTCGCATGGTATTACCTCCAGGCCGGCAGCCAGCCATACTCAATGAGACTGCCCGCTGGCAGTCTAGTTCACCGGCAGTCGCTCGCGCAGGGCGTCGCGGTCATACCACCAGTTGTCACCGACGATGGCATCGAGGATTTCGGCAAGACGCGGCAGCAGTTCGTTGACGTCGTTCAGGCCCAGGATCTCGATCCACATTTTTATCATGTCCGGGTCGTCCTCGATGCCACGGTGTCGTTTCGCCACGCCGGCGACCATCTGTTTGGTGAAAAAGGTCAGGCTTTCGTGTTCCTTGCCCTCGGTGCGCATGTCTGCAATGTAATGTGCCGTCATGGCGGCGACCGCGCCACCATCCGAGTCATCCGGCGTTTCGTCGACCACATGCTGCAGCATGGACACGGTGAGTTGTGCCGGCACCGGGTAGGTAATCGCCAGCCAGATGCCGTTGCCCAGGGCCGCCAGTGACTCGTTATGCTCGCACTGGAACATGACGTCACAGGCCTCGATGGCATCCTGCCAGGCCTCGGCGTTGATAAAGACATCGAATATGTCGCGGGCAATTGCCCAGCTCTGGTCCTTTTCCTGCAGGCCAAGCCGGGTCTCGGCAATATCCAGCAGGATGCGGCCGCGCTCCACCGGGTCGCAATCGCCCGGCAGACCGGCGAGCCGCTGTTCCTGTTCCTTCAGCAGCGCCTTCAGCGAGGGACGCGACTCGGACAGGTCGATACCGCTCTTGTCGCTGGCGACCAGTTTGTCGGGGTCGATGTCTTTCATACAATCAGGTACAAGTTCCAAGATACAAGTCAATACAACAGGACTTGTATTTTTTTCCTTGTATCTTGTATCTGCTTTTTTATTACAACAGCGGTACGATCAACAACGCGACGATGTTGATGATCTTGATCAGCGGGTTGATGGCCGGACCCGCGGTGTCCTTGTAGGGATCGCCGACGGTGTCGCCGGTGACCGCCGCCTTGTGGGCATCCGAGCCCTTGCCGCCGAAGTTGCCGTCCTCGATGTACTTCTTGGCGTTGTCCCAGGCGCCACCGCCGGTGGTCATGGAGATGGCCACGAACAGGCCGGTCACGATGGTGCCGATCAGCAAGCCGCCGAGGGCCTCCGCACCGAGCGTCAGACCGACCACGACCGGGACGGCGACCGGCAGCAGGGACGGTATCACCATTTCCTTGATGGCCGCCCGGGTGAGCATGTCGACCGCTTTCGAATAGTCCGGCTTTTGCGTGTGGTCCATGATGCCCGGCATTTCCTTGAACTGGCGGCGCACCTCGTTGACGATACCGCCGGCCGCACGGCCCACGGCCTCCATGGCCATACTGCCGAACAGGTACGGCACCAGGCCGCCGATAAACAGGCCGATCAGTACCATGTGATTGTCCAGCGAGAAGTTCAGCGCCTTGTCGCTGTGCTTGCCCAGCGCATGGGTGTAGTCAGCGAACAGCACCAGCGCGGCCAGGCCGGCGGAGCCGATGGCGTAACCCTTGGTCACGGCCTTGGTGGTGTTGCCCACCGCGTCCAGCGGGTCGGTGATGTTGCGGATCTTCTCATCCAGTTCGGCCATTTCGGCGATGCCGCCGGCGTTGTCGGTGATCGGTCCGTAGGCGTCGAGTGCCACGATGATGCCGGTCATGGACAGCATGGAGGTCGCGGCAATGGCAATACCGTACAGGCCGGCCAGTTCATGCGCGCCCCAGATACTCGCGCAGATCACCAGCACGGGGATGGCCGTGGACTTCATGGACACGCCCAGGCCGGCAATGACGTTGGTGCCGTCGCCGGTGGTGGAGGCCTCGGCGATATGCCGGACCGGTTTGAACTCCGTAGCGGTGTAGTACTCGGTAATGACCACCATGGCGGCGGTGAGTGCCAGCCCGATCAGCGCGCAGTAGTAGAGCATGCGTGTACTGACTTCGCCACCGTCCAGCAGGATGCTGTCACCCATTACCCAGGTGGTGACCGGGTAGAAGGCGATTGCGGCAAGTACGCCGGCCACGATCAGGCCGCGGTACAGCGCATTCATGATTTTGCTGCCTTCGGAGGTCTTGACGAAGAAGGTGCCGATGATGGAAGCGATGATGGAGACACCGCCGAGCACCAGCGGGTAGAGCGCGGCCGCCGCGCTGGCAGCCTCCATCAGCAGGGTGCCGAGCAGCATGGTGGCAACCACCGTCACGGCATAGGTCTCGAACAGGTCGGCCGCCATGCCGGCACAGTCACCGACGTTGTCACCGACGTTGTCCGCGATCACGGCCGGGTTGCGGGGATCGTCTTCCGGGATGCCCGCCTCGACCTTGCCGACGATGTCGGCACCCACATCGGCGCCCTTGGTGAAGATGCCGCCGCCGAGTCGCGCGAAGATGGAGATCAGCGAACCGCCAAAGGCCAGTCCGATCAGCGGGTGGATGGGATCTTCGGCACCGATCGCCAGCATCAGCGCATAGAAGCCGGCCACACCAATCAGGCCGAGTCCCACCACCAGCATGCCGGTAATGGCGCCGCCGCGGAAGGCAATCTGCATGGCGGCGTTGATGCCGTCATTGGCAGCCTGGGCGGTGCGTACATTGGAGCGTACCGAGATATGCATGCCGATGTATCCGGCCAGGCCCGAGAACACTGCGCCCACGGCAAAACCAAATGCGGTTGGCCAGTCGAGGAAAAGACCAACGATAATGAACAGTGCCACGCCGGCCATGCCGATGGTGGCGTACTGCCGGTTCAGGTAGGCGCTGGCGCCTTCCTGGATCGCCGCGGAAATTTCCCGCATGCGATCGGTACCGGTGGGCTTGGCGAGGATCCACTTGACGGACAGGCCGCCATACACCAGTGCGCCCAGTCCGCAGGCAAGTGCAAAGATAAGTTCAGTCGACATCAGGTTTCTCCTTGAAGGGGATCAATGGGGTCAGGCTCGATTGATCCCGTATTTTACAGGCAGTTTTCAGTGTTTGCGATCAATCGAGTCTGACCCCGTTGATCCTGGTTTTTTGAATTCAGTGCCGGGTTTCAGTCCAAACAGTGTTTCCAGGTCGAACTCGCGAATCAGTGCATCCACGCTCGCCTGACCGTGCTCGTCCTGCACCTCGGCCAGTATCAGCCTGGCCGCATTGCGGTTGTAGCCGCCGCCCATGCTTGCCTGGACGGCCAGGAGTTCGCGTGCCTTGGCCAGGGTCATGGGCGGCAACACCTGGAAATAAACAAATCTCGCGCAAAGCCGCAAAGACGCAAAGAATGAAACATTACTCTGAAGCTACCTGTATGCGCGGCCCCCACGCCTTCGTAGCGGCAGGCCTTGGCCGCGAACAAGTCTGCTATGGACCCGGTCTCGCGATCGGGTTCGCTCCTACAGGATTGCATGTTTTATCTCTGCGACCACGGCGTCTTTGCAGTGAAAATGTTTCTTATTTAACCTTAAAGCCCTTCAGTTTCTTCGGCACGGCCACGTTCTTCAGCTGGACATACTTCGGCATGCCGTCCTTGCCGTAGGGCGGATAATCCTCACCGCGCATCAGCGGCTCCAGGTAGTCGCGACAGCGCTTGGTGATGCCGAAACCGTCCCTGGTGATGTAGCTCTTCGGCATCATCTTTTCGACGTTGGCCACGCGGGACAGCTTTGCCTCGCCGATCTTCCATCGATAGGGATTGTTGGAGGTGCGCACGATGGTCGGCATGACGGAATTTTTACCGGCCAGCGCCATTTCGACCGCCGCCTTGCCCGTTGCATAGGCCTGCTCTACGTCGGACTTCGAGGCGATGTGACGGGCGGCGCGCTGCAGGTAATCGGCAACGGCCCAGTGATATTTCAGGCCCAGCTTGTCGCGCACCAGGTTGGCGATGACCGGCGCCACGCCGCCAAGCTGTGAGTGCCCGAAGGCGTCCTTGAGGCCCTGGTCGGCGAGAAACTTGCCGCTGCGGTCGGCCACGCCTTCCGAGACGACGATGGAGACATAACCGTACTTTTTGACCTTGTCGCGCACCAGCTTGAGGAACTTTGCCTGGTTGAAGGGCACTTCCGGGAACAGGATGACGATCGGCAGATCGGTGTCCTCGGTGGCGGCCATGCCACCGGCCGCCGCAATCCAGCCCGCATGTCGTCCCATGACTTCCAGTACGAACACCTTGGTCGAGGTCTTTGCCATGGAGGCCACGTCGAAGCTGGCCTCGCGGGTGCTGACGGCGATGTACTTGGCCACGGAGCCGAAGCCCGGGCAGTTGTCCGTGATCGGCAGGTCGTTGTCCACGGTCTTCGGCACGTGGATGGCCTGGATCGGGTAACCGGTTGCCTTCGACAGCTGTGAGACCTTCAGGCAGGTGTCGGCGGAATCGCCGCCGCCGTTGTAGAAGAAGTAGCCGATGTTGTGCGCCTCGAACACCTCGATCAGGCGGTCATATTCGCGCTTGTTGGCTTCCAGGCTCTTCATCTTGTAGCGGCAGGAGCCGAAGGCGCCGCTCGGGGTATGGCGCAGGGCGGCGATGTTGCGTGCGGATTCCTTGCCGGTATCGATCAGGTCCTCGGTGAGTGCCCCGATAATGCCGTTGCGACCAGCGTAGACCTTGCCGATCCTGTCCTTGTGCTGGCGCGCCGTCTCGATCACGCCGCAGGCCGAGGCATTGATGACGGCCGTCACACCGCCGGACTGGGCATAGAACGCGTTCTTCTTACCTGCTGCTTTTGCCATGTGTTTCTCCCTAGAAAGTTAGTTGGTGTCAGGGCTAAGTTTTTCCTTATTTTCACACCTGGTGGTGGAAGGAGATGAATACAGGGAAAAACTGTGCTCTGACCCCATTTCAGTTTGTTGTCTCGTTGGCGACAAAGTCGGCCTGGACCTGCAGGAGCGTGACGACGCACTCGGACAGGTCATCATATTCCTCTACCCCGGTGCCGTACATTTGATGCACGCGATAGTAGAACTGGCAGCGATAGCGCGGTTCGCCGGTCTTGCAGACGATGAAGTGGCAGCCCTCGTGTTCCCAGTAGGCGGCGGGGCACTCCGTCAGCTCGCTGGCATAGGGATTCAGGCGCAATTCAATATCCGCCAGCGTGGGTTCGACCGGTTTGCCATAGCGCTCTTCCAGCGTGGTCCGGATGATCCACAGCTCACTTTCAGTGAAATCTTCGATGCTGCTCATCTATTGAAAATCGGAATCGGCTACGGTGTTGTGGTTCGACAGGATCCGGGGCGGCCAGATTCTAGCTCAAAACCTGATTTATTTCATGAACTTCGTTGACTTCTACCATGTGCAGGGGGTAGCTTAAGCGCTGTCCTGTCCTGCGGCCAGGCAAAATTATATATATCAGCATCGATAAAATCTTCGTAAGAACAGGAAGTTAATAAAATCAACAGACTACAGGGACACACCACACCATGAGGATTGTACTGCTCGGGGCGCCCGGGTCCGGCAAGGGAACCCAGGCGAAACTCCTGGCAGAGAAATTCGGGCTGCCGCAGATCTCCACCGGCGACCTGTTGCGCGAGGCAGTCGCCGCGGGTAGTTCGCTCGGACGCCAGGCCAAGGCCGCCATGGACGCCGGCCAGCTGGTCGGCGACGATATTGTGCTGGGCATCATCCATGAGCGCATCTCGCGGCCGGACGCACGCAAGGGATTCATCCTTGACGGGTTTCCGCGCAACCTGCAACAGGCCGAGGCGCTTGACCATTTGCTGGGTCGACTGGGACAGCCGCTTAATCTCGCCCTGCTGGTCGCGGTCGATGTGGATGCCCTCATACAGCGTCTGGTCGGGCGCCGTACCTGTCTGTCATGCGGACAGATGTATAACGTTTTCTACGCGCCACCACACATAGACGGGCGTTGTGACGCGTGCGGCGGCAAGCTGCGCCACCGTGCAGATGACAACGAGGAGACCATCGGCAACCGCCTGCGGGTCTATGAAACACACACCCTGCCGGTGGTCAGCTACTACGATGAGCAGGAAAAACTCCGTACCGTGCAGGGTGTCGGTGAAATCAGCGATATCTTCAAGGCGGTCGCCAAGATCGTCGAGGATGTCAAGTCAGATGCGAAAACCGAGTCGCGCCGTACCGACGCCATTCGGGCGGCGATCGCCAAGCATCGAGCCAGCAAGGATAAGGCGGACAAAAAACAGGTCGCCAAAAAATCCGGCAAGAAGGCGGTAACGAAGGCCGCCGCCGCGGGTGCAAAGAAGACGGCCGGCAAGACGGCAAAGAAAGCGGCGAAGAAGACCACGAAAAAGGCGGTCAAAAAGGTAGTGAAGAAGGCTGCAAAGAAAGTCGTTAAAAAGGCAACAAAGAAGACCGCAAGGAAAACCGCAAAGAAGGCCGTGGCAAAATCCACCCGCAAGACTGCAGGCAAAAAGACCGGAAAGACCGTGAAAAAGGCCGCCACGACAGGCCGCAAGGCGGCGAAAAAGTCGACGGTGAAAAAGAAGGCGCCCGCACGCAAGAAAGTTGCGAAAAAGAAAACCGCAAGTAAAACGGTCCGCAAGCCAGTCAGGAAGAAACCCGCTACGCCCGCTTCGCGTAAAAAGACCGCGAAAAAGACCACGCATAAAAAGGTCGCGAAGAAGAAAACCGTTCGCAAGAAACGCCGCACCTGAAGCCGTGACTGAATGACGCAGTTGTTCCGCTACTGGCTTGATTTGTGCCTGTTGCGTGCAGCCCCGCAGGATGGTCCGGCCTCTACGTTTAATCTGGGCTTCGCATTGACCTGTTATGTCATGGTCTCGGTGCTGGTGATGACAGGCGGCTACGGCATGCTGACCGGTACACGTCTCGCGCTGCTGGAGCTGGTGCTGTTGGCGGTATTTGTCGTATTGCTGCTGTACCTGCTGGACAAGCCCGCACGCATCAAGCAGACGCTGGCTGCCATGGCCGGTGCGGGTTCACTCCTCGGGCTGCTTGCCTTCCCGCTGGTACTGTTACAGGGACCCGTGCCCGAGGGCGGTACCGTACCGGTCGCACTGTCAGTGGTGTGGATGGCCCTGCTGTTATGGAATCTGGTCGTCAGTGCCCATATCATGCGTCATGCGTTGTCGACCTCATTTGCCATCGGTCTCGCCGTATCTGTCCTGTATGTGCTGGTCAGTACACAATTCGTGGCGACCATGTTTCCGCAGCAGGTCGGCCAGTAAGTTCATCTTTATATGCTCTGAAATTGGTCCCCTTCTCCTTTATACCCACTCTTCGGGTGATGCGGGAGATGGCCAGAACTGGCTTCTGCGGATGGCGGGGATGGGGTGCAATCAGGAGTATTACCATTACAGTTCCGTTCAGTTGTACTGAAAAACAGTAAATGATGCGTACAAAGTTGATCAAGGTAGTAATGGAACTCAGCACATGAATAACCACTCGTTGAAGAAAAAGAGAATTCCTTCTCCCTCAGGGAGAAGGCCAGGATGAGGGGATATAAAACAGGTAGCCAACCAATTATATCCCCTCTCCCCAACCCTCTCCCTGAGGGAGAGGGGGTGAGGTAAAGTTCACGTTATGCACATTCATATCCTCGGTATCTGCGGGACTTTTATGGGTGGCGTGGCCTTGCTCGCCCGTGAGCTGGGTGTCGAGGTCTCGGGTTCGGATGCCAATGTCTATCCGCCCATGAGCACCCAGTTGCGCGAACAGGGTATCGATTTACACGAGGGCTACGAGGCCGATGCGATCCCGGAGACAACGGATTGCGTGGTGATCGGCAACGCCCTGTCGCGCGGCAATCCGGCCGTCGAGCAGGTGCTCGATACCGGCCTGTCCTATACCTCGGGGCCGCAATGGCTGGCCGGGCATGTTTTGAAAGATCGCTGGGTACTGGCTGTCGCCGGGACCCACGGCAAGACCTCCACCGCCGGCATGCTGGCCTGGATCCTGGAATACGCCGGCCTGTCGCCGGGCTTCCTGATTGGCGGGATTCCGCTGAATTTTGGCCTGTCCGCCCGCCTGGGCAAGACGCCATTCTTCGTCGTGGAGGCGGACGAATACGATACCGCCTTCTTCGACAAGCGCTCCAAGTTCGTGCACTACCGCCCGCGCACCCTGATTCTGAATAACCTGGAGTTCGACCATGCGGACATCTTTCCTGACCTGGCGGCGATCCAGACCCAGTTTCACCACCTGGTGCGCACCGTGCCGGGCAACGGTCTGATTATCCGCAAGGCGGATGACGCAGCCCTCGATACCGTGCTGGAGCGCGGCTGCTGGACGGCCGTGGAGCAGGTATCTGACCGGGATGCA
>Ga0265309_10001033_pt1 | contig 11944 bp, 13 predicted proteins | sample Helome_FD_192492 | JGI IMG/M metagenome (GOLD analysis project Ga0265309, IMG submission 192492) | Marine sediment microbial communities from subtidal zone of North Sea - Hel_20160524 (Illumina Assembly) | ecosystem: Environmental > Aquatic > Marine > Subtidal zone > Sediment ...
TCCTCGAACGGGAAGCTGTCGAGACGTTCGATACCCCTGTCCCTGACCACTACCTGGACTTCCAGCTTGACCGATTCGCTGCCTTTTTCACCGATAAGGCTTTCCACACAGAGCACCATGTTTTCCTCGAAATGACCTTCACCCGCGGTTTCAAAGTCGGGGTGAAGCGGAATCACCGGCCATTCGTCCGCCATGCCGACACCATGTGCCGCCAACGAGTAGCGATAGGGTTGATACTTTTGTGGAATCTGCCAGGACTTCGCATTGAACTCGCGAAAACTCATCCCGGGCTGAATAATTTTCAGATTGTGATTAATCTGCTCGACAGCCGCGCTGTAAAGTTCGGATTGCTTTGCCGTCATCGGGGTATAGCCACAGGTCCACGAACGCGACAGGTCGGCGCAGTATCCGTAAGGCCCAATCAGGTCAGTGTCAAATGAGATCATTTCCCCTTGTCGGCAGACATAGTCCGAGCATTCCTGGTACCAGGGATTGGTTCGCGCCCCGCAGGTCAGCAAGCGGGTTTCAAGCCATTCCCCACCGGAACGCGCATTTTCGTAATGTAACTCCGCCCACAATTCCTGCTCGGTGCGACCCGGCAGTGAGTTTTCGTAGATGCGCGCCATCCCGGCCTCGCAAACGCGTATCGTCCATCGCATCAAGGTCAATTCGTCCTCGCTTTTGATCGCGCGTGCCAGTTCGGTAAGTTGCTGTCCTTCGACATACTCGAAACCCTCCGCTTCGAGCGCCTTGAGCCCCAGTGGTTCGACCTTGTCGATTGCAATGCGTTTATTTCCGGCGCCGTGTTCACGCATCAGGCCGGCTATTTCGCGGCTCCAGTCGCGCACCATTTCTTCGCTGCGAGTGCCGGTTTCCATGAAAATCCACGGAATCGAGTTGCGGACCTCATCGATACCTTCGTAACCGTCGCATAAATGATGGCAGCCCTTGAACTCGAACATAATCGCCGGCCCGTCGGCAAAAATAAGCGCGTAACGCATTGCATCGTGCGCCGTCCAGACCTGCATATTAGTGACATCGAGGGCGTAGCGGATATTGATCGGACTGTAGAGCAGAATTGCCGCACAATCGAATTCCCGCAACTTTGCGCGTATTCGCTGCAGGCGATACTGTCGGGCCTTAACCAGGGTGTCATGCGGGATGGGACTTTTCAGCGGGCGATCGGCACCTTCCGGATTAAGATAGGCTCGCTTGCGCTGGTCAAAGAAAATTTCACCAGTGACCTTCATTTCATCGCCTCGGATCGGCCAGGTGGAGGCCGTCGAGCCTTTCCCCGGTTAATTCGTAGGCCTGCCCAAAGCCACGAACAAATCGACCCGATGTTACACGCACGCAAAACAGTTGAAAATCAGGGAGCGGTTCAATTATCTTCATCACCTTGCCAAAACGTCGATGAAACAGGCTGATCACGCTTTTGAAAATATCGCTATCCCGCTCAACAGGCTGGGCCCTGCCCTGCAGGCTGATACGCCGTCGGGCAAATGAATTTGCTGCTTCGAACTCATCTTCGATCAGCATCAAACCAACCTCGGGATTGCGCATCAGATTGGCCGTGTGGCTCGCCAGCTGACTGAGGAAAAGATAGTAATCCCCAGCAAACAATATACAAGGTGCGTAACTCGCCTCGGGAGTCGTGTCTTTAGCGAGGGTCGCTAGCTGAGCACTAGAGGCGTTATCGCGTAGCGCCAGGAAATCCTGGTCTGCGCTATCTGATTCGCTCAAAACTGTTTCCGGTAGTCAATACCCGGTTATTTTGCCACGTTAGCCGGGCATACGCATCAAGCTCGCACTGGCTTCGTCGTTCTCACTCGCAAGCTTCATCAGTTTGACCTGGTGCTCATAGTAGCGTGCGTAGTCAATCATTCGCACCATCGCGTCGACCGTGTTGACATTGCTTGCTTCGAGTGCGCCCGAGGTTACGCTAACCGAAGCATCGGCGACGGCCTCAACACCATCTCGACTGCGAAACAGCCCATCTTCACCACGATAAAGCTGATCTTGCGGCGGATTAACCAGTCGGATTCGATCCACCCCCACCAGGGCACTGGCGGCCTGACCCGCGGCACGAATACTGATACTGCCGTCACGACCGATCTGGAGGCTTTCAAATTGAGGGATTGTTATCGGACCACCGTCACCAAGTACAATTTGATTGGCGCCGTTGAGCAGCAGACCGGTCGGGTCGATTCTGAAATCACCGCGTCGTGAATACGCGGCGCTACCATCAGCGGTCTGAACCGTAAACCATCCGTCACCATTGAGTGCAAGGTCAAGATCCCGCCCGGTCGTAACTACTGCACCAGGATTTAAATTAGCACCACTGCCTTCGTCACTGACGTACACACGATCAGCGTAACCTGGACCGGATACCGGGTTTGATTCGAAAAAGTCCAGGGCTGACTTGAAACCAACCGTACTGGCGTTGGCAAGATTATTGGCATTACTTTGCTGCGCAAGCATCGCTTGCGCAGCTCCATTCATCGCCAGGTACAGGTAATTATCCATTACGAATTAAACCTCAATATCTTATCGAATCTGGATAATGGTATCGGTGATCGAATTCGCTGTTTCGATCGAACGCGCGTTTGCCTGGAAGTTTCGCTGCGCAGTGATCAAGCTTACCAACTGCTGCGTCAGGTCAACATTAGAGGTTTCCAACGCGCCCGATTGAATCAGGCCGAAACGTCCGGTCCCAGCTGCACCTGTGATCACCGGGCCCGATTCGATGGTTTCCTGCCAGGCGGTTCCACCAACGGCGTTCAATCCCTGGACATTGGCAAAATCAGCCATCGCGACCTGGCCCATGGGAGTCTGGATGCCATTACTGTAGGTCGCGCGTAACAATCCTTCCTCGGAAATATCAAGCCCGGTCAACCTGCCGGTAGTAAATCCATCGGGATCGAGTGTGCTCACTGAAAATGACGCCGCAAACTGGGTTGTGCTGTTGTTGGCGAAATCATGCAGTACGGTGAGTGGGCTAGCACCGCTGGTTAACGGAATCGCGACGTTTTGCAGCACCGCAGGGGTACTGCTGTTATAGCTGCCATCGGCATTAAAATTCAGGATTCCGACATCCTGGGTGGTCGCGATACCACCATCTAAATGATTAAGTGTGGTACCGCCGGCAATATCGACTTCGGCACCATCAAGATAGGTCGCAACGATCCACTGATTAGGGTCGCCTGGAAGCGGATTTGTCACCGATCCTGACAGGTCATGGATGAAATAGTAAGACATCACATGCGAGGCGCCGAGTGAGTCATACGCCGTGGTCGAAGTCGCATGTGAATAGGTATTGCTCGCAGTCGGATCGAACGTGGTCGGGTCGAGCGCTGGTCTAGACGCGTCCAGATTCAGACCCACCTCTACTTCGGTAGTCGCCTGCGGGGCGCCGGTGGTTGCCGGCAACACGATCGGGATCGTGGTGTTCAAGCTGGTCGAGGTAACATTACCACTCGCGTCTACCGGAAAAGCCTGCAGGAATTCCCCCGAGCTATTGGTGATGGTTCCCGAGTTATCAACGCCAAACTGGCCGGCTCGGGTATAAGAGATGTCGGCGCCCGTTAACGACTTGTTGGTGATAAAGAATCCCTGGCCGCTGATGGCCATGTCGAGGCTGGCATCGGTAAACTTCAGGTTACCCTGGTCGAACTGCTGACTCACGCTCAATACCTCTACGCCGCTTCCGACCTGGGTAGATGTATTGCCAAAAGGTGATATTTCGAACAGATCACCGAACTCGGTACGCGAATTCTTGAATCCGGTGGTAGCGACGTTAGCGATGTTGTTACTGGTAACGCTAAGATCGACGGTTGCGGCCTGTAATCCGCTAAGTGCTGCATTAAATGACATTATATTCTCCTGCCTTGTTACATTATTTTGCGAACCTGGTTCATATCGATATCGTCGAGGCCGGACACGCTGAGCGTAAGGTCCTGACCACCGACGCCGAGCGTTACACTCTCGACATCAACCACCGTAAACATACTTCCCGAGCTAACCTCGGTTCCTCGATAAACCTCTGCTGCAATCTGGTATTCACCACTTGGCATACTGTTACCGTCTGCATCCAGACCATTCCATTCAAAATCGATCATACCTGCCTGCTGCAGACCTAACTCCTGACGATTCACCAACTGGCCAGCAGAATTCTTAATCGCAATGACTAATTTGCTTGCCGTCTGGGCGAGCTCGACGGATCCCATCAAGTTAGCACCTTCATTCAGGACACCGGTCTGTGAAGGCACCAGGACGCGTCGGCCGACCAGGGTCGAAGCCTGCAAGGCCTGATTTGACTGGAACGACGAACTCAAAGTGTTGAACGTGGCGTTCAAATCATTGATCCCACTGACTGTACCGAACTGGGCCATCTGACCCAGGAAATCTCCGTTTTCCATTGGCTTGAGTGGATCCTGGTATTGCAGCTGCGCAGTCATCAATGCCAGAAACTCGGCCTGCCCAAGTTCATCGTTGTCCTTGGTGCTGTTTTCCGCAGACTGGTTTAAACCAAGCTGGGTATAAATCGAATTAGTATCGATATCAGGCATCGTAAGTCTCCGTTAATTTCCCAACGACAGAACCCGTAACAGCAGGTCGCGTGAGGTGCTCAAAACTTGCACATTATTCTGGTAGGCGCGTGAAGCCGAAATCATGTTAGCCATCTCTTCTACCGGGTTAACGTTGCTGCCAAACACAAAACCTTCTTCATTGGCAAGCGCGTGGCCCGGTTCGTAACGACGATTAACCGCCTCCTGGCTTTCAACGATTTGAATCATCTGCACACCAACCTCACCCGGTCGCGTATGATTGCCGAGCATTGCCTGGAAAACCGGCTGGCGCGAGCGATAAGCCTGGGCCTCGCTGCTGGCACTAGTTTCGACATTGGCCAGGTTGCTGGCGATAGTATTCAGTCGCACCGACTGCGCGCTAATTGCGCCTCCAGAAATATTAAAATTGGCAAACAATCCCATGATTATTCTCCCTTCAGGGCTTTCATAAGACCCGTAACCTTGCTATTCAGAAAACTAAAACTGGTTTGAAACATCAACGCATTTTCGGAAAACTCGGCCTGTTCAACGTGTGAATCTACGCTGTTGCCGTCCAGCGACGGATGCAACGGATTGCGATACATCAGTCCAGGTTGCATGGCGTTTGGCTGGGGTGCAATGTGGTCACGATGCGTGCTGGCCATAACAACCCGGCCATCCTGCTGCTGGCTTGCGCTGCGCAGCATTGCGTCAAAGTCAATATCGCGCGCTTTATAATTCGGGGTATCCGCGTTGGCGATATTAGAAGCCAGAATCGAGGTGCGCTGACCACGTAGCAGCAGCGCGTCATCGTGTATTGAAAAGGCTCTTTCAAAGCTTATTGGCATGGTTCTCACCGTAAATCATCATTACGGCTACCTTTGCATAGACGGTGCCACCAAATTATTATTATTGCGAATCAAAGACTTAGGTCCTGACGCCTGGCTCATAGGTGGCAATGCGGCAACACAAAGAGGCAATATTGCCGCCCCTTCAGAAAGCTGTCACTAAACAAGCAAGTTTTGCACCCGTTAGGCGCTGTGGTGACAGCAGCCTGCAAGATCGCGAAAGCGGGTACTATCCTGCAGAATTGCCTAAAATCCTGAAATCGACATCCTTATTAAACGCCTCATCGGATTTGTCCCGGATCGATACCATCTTAATGCTGACAATAAGGCTGTGTTTTGGCCTGATAATTGCAGTGACTCTTGTCATGACGAAACAAATGATTCTGAAAACCGTTACAAACTCCGTATTGCAACTTGCGATAACGGTCTGTTTCATACTGGCATCTTCATCGTCACTACTGGCTGCGGAATACCAGAGCCTGGCTTCGATCCGTATGCAAACCGAATCCTTTATCTCGAACTATCCTTACCAGAGCCCCTATCCACCTCGCTTTCAGATCAGCAAGCTGGATTCGAGGCTGCGCCTTAAAGTATGCCCGGAAGCCCTGGCGGTCGATTTCGTGCGGCACGACATAGCCCTGGGGAACACTGCAATCCTGGTGCGCTGTCCAATAGAATCTGGCTGGAAAATTCATTTACCGGTACGCATTGATGTCTTCGAAGACGTCATTGTCGCAGACAAGCCACTCCTAAAAGGTCAAAATATTGACACGTCGACGGTGAAATTTCAGAAGCATAATATCGCGCTTCTGAGAAACGGTTACTACGTCAAAAACAGCAGCTTCGGTCAGCTGCAGGCGCGACGTAACCTGAAGCGTGGAGCCGTTCTTACCCCTAAAAACCTGAGTCCGAGGTTAATGGTTCGCTCGGGACAACAGGTTACGCTGGTATTAGACTACAACGGGCTGCAAATCAAATCGACCGGCACGGCCCTGAAATCCGCTACTCTCGGCCAGGTAGTAAAGGTTCGCAATAGCCAGTCGCTTAGAGTAGTCGAAGGGATAGTTGCGGGCGAAGCCCTGGTACGGGTGGGCATCTAGTGAATCTAAATGCTTTTAACAGTAAACTATTTTGCCATGCGGCCGATAAGTTAAACAGGAATCTCAAGGAGACCAGCAATGTCTGACGCGATTAACACGCAAAACCGCCTGCGAAATACCGGGGTATCCGGGGATACCAAGGCTGGCTCTACTGCGAAAACAAACCAGCAGGCTGCACAAAACAAGCCTGCAGCTAACGTAACCAGCGAAGCGAGTACCGTCGAGCTCAGCACCACCAAACTCATCGAGGAACTGAGCGAGCAAATCAAGAATCTTCCTGAAGTTAACGAGGCCCGCGTAGAAGCGATTAAACAGGCAATCGGCAAAGGGGAATACCAGGCTGACGCTGAAGTGATTGCGCGCAAATATAGTGAAATCGAGAAGTTACTGCCATGAATAGCGAATCATGTCGTGAGCAGCTGATAGAACTGCTGCAAGAACATAATGAAGGTATTAACAGGGCCACCGAATACCTGGCCAATATCAAGCAGGCAATAGCCGAAAATCGACTGGAAAACCTGCAAGACTCACTGTCAAATCCGGCTTTCGCCGTTGATGACATTGAACGATACGAGCAACAGCGTTATCAGCTGCTTTCCAACTACGGTTTTAGTCAGGATAGTGACGGCTTTGAAAAATGCATGGCCTGGTGTGACGATGAGAAAAAACAGATCTCTGGACTTTATCAGCAGTTAATACAAAGCCTGGTACAACTGCAACATGCCATCCAGATCAATAGCCTGCTGGTTACCCGGGGTCGAGACCGCGTAAAACGTTCACTCGGTATACTGACCGGGCTTGGCGCTGCGAGTAATTGCAAAACCTACAGTAGTGATGGCAAGACGCTTAGCACCCCGGGTCGACGCGACATCGCTATCGCCTAGCCGCCAGTAGCACCAGCCTAAGCAGAAACTTTTACACAATCCACTATTACGGCATCTCCACTTGCGTGCCCCCCGCGTACGCGGGGTTGACGCATCGGGATGACGTATTTAAACTCGTTTATCAACCCCGAATTTACCCAACCTAAAGATCACTTTTGAGCGTCGCGAGCGAAGCATAGGCGTTACAAAAAAGCGAGGGCAAAGCGGAGTTTAGTCAATCCTAAATGAGCATTTGGCCTCGCTTTTTTGTAACGCCTATGCGAGCGCAGTAGCTCAAAAGCAAAAAAAAACCCCATCGAGTAAATGGGGTCAACACACAAACATATAACAGGAGGGTCCTAGAACATAAATTATAGGCTGTTGGTGAAACATAACCGGGACCTGGGTCTCAAATCCCGGCCCACAAAATGTAAATTAATCACAGCACCTCCAAATTCGAGGAGCACCATATTGGCGCTAATCATTTAAAACTCTGTCAGTGCCGTTATACTGTCCGCACCAGCACAGGCCAGGCACTTATGAACAAAGATTTATCCCTGCTACAGCCTTACCCGTTTGAAAAACTGGCCCAGTTGAAACAGGACATACGCCCCCCGGAACAGCTGGATCATATCGCCTTGTCAATTGGTGAGCCCCGGCATCCTGCACCACAGTTTGTGGTCGAGAGCCTGATCGCTCATTTGCACCAGTTATCGACCTACCCCGGCACGCGAGGCAAAGACGAGTTACGCCAGGCAATTTCGAGCTGGCTAACATCACGCTACTCGATAGGACAAAACCTATTGAATCCAGAAGTGAACCTGATGCCGGTAAGCGGCACGCGCGAAGGCCTGTTTGCTATCGCCCAATGCATCATCGATCGCGCTACCCCCAATCCCCTGGTTTTCATGCCGAATCCGTTTTACCAGATATACGAGGGTGCCGCGGTACTGGCTGGTGCATCACCGCGTTATCTCGATTGCCTGCCGGAAAAAGATTTCCTTCCCGACCTTGACCAGGTTGACGCACGGGAATGGTCGGACTGCCAGATGATTTACATTTGCAATCCCGGTAATCCAACCGGGGCAGTCATGCCACGTCAATACCTCGAACAATTGATCGAGCTGGCCCATCGCCACGATTTTGTTATCGCCAGCGATGAGTGTTATTCAGAGATTTACTTTGACGAAAGCGACCCACCCCCGGGTTTACTTGGCGTTGCCGCTGGTATGGGAAACGACACTTTCAGGCACTGCCTGGCATTTCACAGCCTGTCGAAACGATCCAACTTACCGGGATTGCGCTCGGGATTCGTAGCTGGTGACGCACAAATAATAGAAAAATTCCTGCTCTACCGAACCTATCACGGGTGTGCTTTGCCGCCAGCGACTCAAACCGCAAGTACCGCGGCCTGGGGTGATGAAGCCCATGTTGTCGAAAATCGTAATCGTTATCGGCAAAAATTTGAGCAGGTTTTGACACTGCTTTCTGATACACTCGCGCCGCAGAAACCGCAGGCGGGTTTTTACCTGTGGGCCAAAACGCCAATTTCAGATACCGAGTTTGCGCAACGTCTTTACGCCGAGCAAAACGTGACCGTTCTGCCAGGCAGATTCCTGGCACGTGACCATGGTGAAGGTAATCCCGGTGAAAACCGGGTGCGCATGGCGCTGGTAGCCCCCCTGGACGAATGCCTCGATGCGGCCAAACGAATCAATTCACTGTTAGCGGCTCTTTAGGAGAAACACCATGGCTGAACTTCAGCAAATTATCGAACAGGCGTTCGAAAATCGCGCTGAAATAAACCCCGGCAACGTCGATGCCGAAATCAAGAATGCTGTGCTCGAGGCGATCGAGCTTCTCGATTCAGGGCAGCAGCGCGTTGCCGAGCCGGTCGCGGGCGGCTGGCAGGTCAACGAGTGGTTAAAGAAAGCCGTGCTGTTGTCATTCCGCATTCGTGAAAATCAAGTCATGCCGGGTGGATTTACCCAGTATTTCGACAAGGTCGATTCCAAGTTCGACGGCTGTTCAGCCGAACAGCATGCTGCCAGTGGGGTTCGCGTGGTTCCCCCGGCCGTGGCGCGCAAGGGTTCGTTTGTCGCACCCGGTGTCGTAATGATGCCTTCTTATGTCAATATCGGTGCTTACGTCGACAGCGGCACCATGGTCGATACCTGGGCAACGGTCGGCTCCTGCGCCCAAATCGGCAAAAATGTGCATCTTTCGGGTGGAGTTGGCATCGGTGGCGTACTCGAACCACTGCAGGCCTCCCCCACTATAATCGAGGATAATTGTTTCATCGGCGCACGCTCGGAAGTTGTCGAAGGCGTGATTGTCGAGAAGAACTCGGTCATCTCGATGGGCGTCTATATTGGTCAAAGTACCAAGATATATAATCGCGAAACCGACGAAGTGACCTACGGACGTGTCCCCGAGGGTTCGGTCGTGGTCGCCGGTAATTTGCCGTCCGAAAACGGCAGGTACAGTCTTTACTGTGCGGTCATTGTCAAACAGGTCGATGAAAAAACACGCGCCAAGGTCGGGATCAACGAACTGATACGCAACGTTTAGGTATACCATGGTTAACGCGGTAATAATGTACGGGATTCCCAATTGTGACACGATCAAAAAGGCCAGGGCATGGTTGAGCGATCACAACGTCGAGTTTGAATTTCATGACTATCGCAAGCATGGGCTTGACGAGGAGCTGCTGCAATCCATGGTAGCGGCGTTGGGCTGGGAGGCCATACTGAATCGCCGAGGCACCACCTGGCGAGCCTTACCCAATACAATCAAGGACCGCATCGACCTCGAGTCGGCTATCAGCGTAATGCTCGACAATCCGGCGATCATCAAGCGACCGATACTGGCCAAAGGCGAGCAGCTCCATCTCGGCTTCAGTGCGGCGCAATACCAGGAGGTCTTTGGTTAAGTCATGGCAAGCGCAACCCTGAAACTGGCATCGGACCTGATAGCCAGACCCTCGATAACCCCGGACGATGCCGGTTGCCAGGCGTTATTGATCGAGCGCCTCAACGCGATTGGTTTTGCCTGCGAAATCCTGGTTTTCGATGAGGTCACGAACCTGTGGGCACGCCGCGGCAAGACCGGACCAGTGCTTGCCTTTGCCGGCCATACCGATGTGGTACCGCCCGGACCACTGGAGAAATGGCATAGCGATCCGTTTACCCCGGAAATTCGCGACGGAAACCTGTTTGGCCGCGGTGCCGCGGATATGAAATCGAGTATCGCCGCAATGGTGACTGCCTGCGAAAGATATGTTGTTGAGCACCCGGATCATCGTGGTTCGATAGCGCTGCTAATCACCAGTGACGAGGAAGGTATAGCCGTTAACGGCACCGTCAAGGTGATCGAGACGCTCGAGGCAAGGGGTGAAAAAATCGACTGGGCCCTGATTGGAGAACCTTCCAGTCACGTCCACGTAGGCGACGTTGTCAAAAACGGCAGGCGCGGCTCGATCGGTGCAAAACTGGTGATTCACGGCGTACAGGGACACGTCGCTTATCCGCACAAGGTAGACAACCCGATCCATCGTGCGATGCCGGCATTGCACGAGCTTGCGCGGCACGAGTGGGACCAGGGGAACTGCTTTTTTCCGCCTACGAGTTTCCAGATTTCGAATATCAACTCCGGCACCGGAGCCCATAACGTGGTTCCATCTCACGCCGAAGTTGCGTTTAACTTGCGCTACTCGACCGAGATCGATGCCAAGCAAATCATTGAAACCACCCGGGTGATACTCGACAAGCATGAGCTTGATTATGATATCGACTGGTCGATTTCAGGATACCCGTTCCTGACGCCTGAAGGAGAACTGGTGGCAGCGGCGCAACAGGCCATTACCCAGCATACGGGGCTGACTACCTCCCTCGAAACCACGGGTGGCACATCGGACGGTCGATTTATCGCACCCACGGGTGCACAAGTACTTGAACTCGGGCCGGTAAACGAGTCAATTCACAAGCTTAATGAACATGTGAATACGCAGGAACTCGATCAACTGTCCGACATATACCAAAGTATTCTCGAAAACCTGCTGTCTTGACGCCTTTGACCGGACGATTTGCGCCCTCACCCTCGGGACCCCTGCATTTTGGCTCCCTGGTCGCAGGCCTGGCGAGCTATTGCCAGGCGAGGTCACAACAGGGAAATTGGCTGTTGCGTATCGAGGACGTTGATACGCCCCGTGTCGTGGCCGGCGCCAGTGATCAAATTCTGCGTGACCTGGAAGCCTTCGGCTTCGAATGGGACGGAGCCGTCAGCTATCAGAGTGAAGGCTTTGAAAAGTACCAGCATTATCTCGATAAATTACTGAATCAGGAGGATTGTTACGCCTGTGAATGCAGCCGCAGGAGCCTGCGTGAACAGGGCGTACCCAGCGGGCCCCTGGGACAGATTTATCCCGGTAATTGCCGCTTAAAGCAGTTAGCCCTCGAAAACCATTCGATCCGGCTAAATACCGAGCATGCGCAATGGATCAAATTTGTCGACCGGGTCTATGGCGAGTTTGCATTGAACCTGCCTGAATCGGTCGGCGATTTTGTGCTCAAGCGCGCAGACAACAT
>Ga0265309_10001036_pt1 | contig 11920 bp, 11 predicted proteins | sample Helome_FD_192492 | JGI IMG/M metagenome (GOLD analysis project Ga0265309, IMG submission 192492) | Marine sediment microbial communities from subtidal zone of North Sea - Hel_20160524 (Illumina Assembly) | ecosystem: Environmental > Aquatic > Marine > Subtidal zone > Sediment ...
GAGCGGGAAACGAGATTCGAACTCGCGACCCCAACCTTGGCAAGGTTGTGCTCTACCAGCTGAGCTATTCCCGCAAAAGAGCCGCTATTCTATCGATTCGACCTGACCTGTCAAGCCAAGTCAGCGCGGATCCGGCTATCCATGGTGGGTGATGACCGGCCAGGCCGCACGCAGGTAAGTAATCATGGATACGATTGTTAAAAGTGCCGAGAAATAGAAAATTGACATGCCAATTGCAAAAATAGGCAGCCCCATCAATGGTTCCGAATATATCATGAAACCCAGCGCCCACATTTGCGCGACGGTCTTGGTTTTGCCGACAAAAGAAACCTGCAGCGTGGTGCTACTACCCAGTTGCGCCATCCACTCGCGCAATGCCGAAATCGATATCTCGCGGGCAACGATAATTATTGATGGCAACGCAACATAAATGCTCGGGTGGGCTTCGACCAGCAGGATAATTACTACCACGACCATAAGTTTGTCGGCTACCGGGTCGAGGAAAGCCCCGAACGATGATTCCTGCTGCATCGAGCGAGCAAGATAACCATCCACCCAGTCGCTGACACCGGCCACAAAAAAGATCGAAGTTGCAGCTACATTTGCCCAGCTAAAAGGCAAATAAAACACCACTACGAACAGCGGGATCAGCGCGATTCGAAACAGGGTAATTGCGGTAGGCAGGGTTATTTTCATTGGTCTGGAGCAATGGATCTACGCGTGAAAGCTATCATATATCACCTGTGCGGTCTCGCGATTAATTCCCCTGATTTGCATCAATTCTTCCACGCCTGCGGCCTGTATACCCTGCAGTCCGCCAAAGGTGTTCAGCAGCAATTGTCGTTTTTTTACACCGATTCCGGGAATTTCCTCGAGGCGGGATTTGCGGCGGGTTTTTGCACGCGCCTGGCGGTGTCCGGTGATCGCAAATCGATGTGCCTCGTCGCGAATTTGCTGGATCAAAAGCAGTGCTGGTGAATCCATCGGAAAGTTAAGTGCGGTCATTTCTTCATCGAGAATTTCTTCATACCCGGCCCGTCGTTCAACACCCTTGGCGATTCCAAATACGCGTAAGTTTTCTTTAACAGTTGGAATATTGAGTTCCTCAAGCACGTCGAGCGCCACCTTAAGCTGGCCTTTGCCCCCATCGATCAGGATCAGATCGGGGAGCTGTTCGGGCAAGTTCTGTCGCTTACGATAACGGCGGTCCAGTACCTGCCGCATCGCGGCGTAGTCGTCACCGGGCTGAATGTCGTTGATATTGTAACGCCGATACTCATTTTTTATAGCGCCTTCCTGGCCAAATACAACGCATGAGGCCTTCGTTGCCTCCCCCATGGTGTGGCTGATATCGAAACATTCGATACGTTGCGGTGGATTTTCCAGGTGCAGCAATTCGACCAGGTTCTGCAAGCGCTTATTCAGCAGACTTGCCGATAGCAGGTAGCTCTGCAGAGCCTGCCGGGCATTATTGATTGCATTTTCCAGCGCGTGTCGACGTTTGCTGCGCACATTGTGGGTGATCCTGACGCGTGACTGGTTGAGCCGGTGCAGTGACTCGGTCAGCAGTTCGACGTTTTCAAGGTCATGGCTGACGATGATTTCCCTCGGTGCCGGGTGATTGGAATAGTGCTGGATGATGAATGTTTCGATCAGGCTGGCCGCGTCTGTATCGAGCTTGGCGCGATTGTAAAACGGCTTGTTGCCAAGCGAGGTACCGTTACGAATCATGAACAATTGAATACAGCTGAAGTCCTGGCTCAGCTCACAGGCAATAATGTCGATATCACCGTCGAAATCGGTGACAAATTGCTTTTCGGTGACCCGTCGCAGGGTTTCTATGCGGTCTCTTATCTGCGCCGCCTGCTCGTAATCGAGCTCGGTCGAGCATTTTTCCATTAATTTGATTTGCTGATCGATCAGTTCGCTACTTTGGCCTTCGAGAAACATTTGCGCCTGCTCAATCTGTAACTGGTAGTTTTGTTTATCGGTATGGCCGACACAGGGACCGGTGCAACGCTTGATCTGGTATTGCAGACAGGCTCGGGTGCGATTCGACATTGCCGAGTCTTCGCAGTTGCGCAACTGGAACATGCGTTGTACGTGATTAATGGTATAGCGGATCGAGCCCGCGCTTGGGAAAGGTCCGAAGAAGATCCCTTTACTCTTATCGGGCTTGCCACGAAAAACCTTGAGACGCGGAAAATCGTGCTTGCTCAGACAGACATAGGGATAGCTCTTGTCATCACGAAACAGAATGTTGTAGCGCGGGTTCAAATTTTTGATCAGGTCATTTTCCAGTAACAATGCCTCGCTTTCGGTGCGAGTGTTGATTACTTCGATCTTGCTGATGTTATTAACCAGCGAAATAATACGAGTCGACAAACCGGTTTTTCGAAAATAGCTGGCCAGTCGCTTTTTTAAATTCTTCGCCTTGCCGACATAAATAACCTTGCCATGCCTGTCGATCATCCGATAGACACCCGGTTTACCATTAACCGCGGCGAGAAACGCCTTGTGGTCGAAAGTGGATTGCGTATTCATGGCAATAGTTGCCTGATACGCCGAAAAACCTGCTCGAACATGGCCTGGTTCAAGCGGCCGGTATTGAAGTTGTAGCGGCTACAGTGGTAGGAGTCGATTAACCTGAAGCGGTTGCTCAAGCGGTGTTCAGCCAGGTGAGTAAAGCGCATTAACGATTGTTGAAGGTCGAGGGCTTTCAATACGCTGTTGTGGGCAATAGTACCCAGGGCCAGTATTACCGAACTATTAGCTAAACTTGAAATTTCTGCGCGCAGGTAAGTATTACAGCGTTTTATTTCGTCTCCATTTGGCCGGTTCAGCGGGGGCACGCATTTGACTGCGTTGGTGATCCTGCAATCGACCAGGCACAACTTGTCGTGCTCCGTACGCGAGCTTGGCTGACTCGCAAAACCATACTTGTGCAGGGTTGCGAAAAGCATGTCGCCCGAAGCATCGCCCGTAAACGGCCGGCCGCTGGCATTGGCGCCATGCAATCCCGGCGCCAGCCCAACGATCAGCAACTTCGCATTGGCGGCACCGAATCCTGCGACCGGCAAACAGTGATACTCGGGAAACATCAGCTTTTGCTTTATCCGGTAGTCGGTTAGACGTGGGCATAGCTGGCATTTTTGTAGGTCGCTCACGACGGGCTAGTTTGATTGAATGAATTCAACCATCCCCTGCTCCACCGCGATTTTGATCAGGTCAACTTCGTTTTGTGCACCGAGCTTTTCCAGCAGGCGTAAACGATAGGTGCTGATCGTTTTGGGACTGAGGCAAAGCTTGTCAGAAATTTCAGCATTGGTTAAGCCGTGAGAAATCATCAGCATTACCTGGAATTCACGACGTGACAGACGGTCGATCGGATTGAATTCGTTGCCGGGTAGTAGTGATAAAGCCAGTTGCTGTGCGATGCTGGGAGCTATATATGCACCGCCATTATTTACCTGCTTGATCGCCAGCAGCATTTCGTCGACACCGCACTCCTTGGTGAGGTAACCCTTGGCACCGATTTCGAGCATGCGTTTGGGAAAGGTTTGTTCGTTGTGAATCGTCAACACGATGATCTTCTGGCTGGGATCACGTTGTAATATGCGACGACAGGCTTCGACACCTCCGATACCCGGCATGTTGACATCCATCAGTATTACGTCGGGTTTGAGCTGCTGTGCAAGGGTCAGGCTGTCTTCGCCGCAATCGGCTTCGCCGACTATTTTTATCTGCTTGCTGTCTTCCAGTAAACGACGAATACCGGCCCGCACCAGCACATGATCGTCGGTTAACAATACTTTTATCATTATTTGACACCAGGTAATCTTGCGGCATCATAGCACAGCTATCCTACCTTATGTAGTCCAGTGCCCTGCAGCTAGTAACGCAGTAACACCGAGCCCCAGGTAAACCCGCCACCAAAGGCTTCCAGCATGACCAGTTCATTTTTCTTGATTCGACCATCGCGTACCGCTACATCCAGCGCCAGCGGAACCGAAGCGGCCGAGGTATTGCCATGCTTGTTAACCGTAACCACGACCTGGTCCATCGACATTTTCAGCTTCTTGGCAGTCGCTGAAATAATGCGGGTGTTCGCCTGATGCGGCACCAGCCAGTCGATGTCGGATTTCATCATGCGATTGGCGGCCAGGGTTTCGTCAACGATACGCCCCAGCGTGTTGACCGCCATTTTAAATACTTCGTTACCACGCATCTCCACGTAGGCGTTGCCCTTTTTTACTTCTTCAAAGCCATCGGAGATGCCATGGGGTACCAACAGCAGGTCTTCATATTGCCCGTCGGCATGAATATGGGTGGACAGAATTCCTGTTTCTTTGCTGGCTTCCAGGATTACGGCACCCGCACCATCGCCGAACAGCACACAGGTTTTACGGTCCTTCCAGTTAAGAATTCGAGAAAAAACTTCAGCACCAACAACCAGTGCTTTTTTTGCGCTGCCGGTTTTGATGAATTTTTCGGCGACGGTTAATGCGTAGACAAATCCCGTACATACCGCCTGGATATCGAAAGCGGGACAGCCGTGAATATCCAGCCGTGCCTGTAATATACAGGCCGAGCTGGGAAATATCTTGTCTGGCGTAGAAGTTGCCAACACTATCAAGTCTATTTCGGACGGGTCAATGCCAGCGGCTTCTATCGCAAGTCGTGATGCTTTTTCGGCGAGATCAACGGTAGTTTCGTCGTCGCGGGCAATATGACGTTGTTCAATGCCGGTGCGTTCACGGATCCACTGATCTGAGGTTTCTACAATCTTTTCCAGGTCCTTGTTGGTGACGACGTTTTCGGGAAGGTAACCACCGGTGCCGGTTATACGAGCATAGATCACGTCACTGCTTCTCATGTCACTGCTTCCTCGGCCTGGCTGAAATGAATCGCTATTGCGCTCGAGATGCGTTGTGGAACATTGTTCTCGATCTCAATACTGGCAATCTTGATAGCGTTTAAAAACGAACTGGTGTCGGCGCTCCCGTGACTTTTTACAACGATTCCATTCAGTCCTAACAAGCTGGCGCCATTATAGCGGCGCGGGTCCAGTTTGCGGCGCAGGGAATTGAGTACAGGTAAAGCGACTATCGCCGCCAGTTTGGTCAGCCAGTTACGTTTAAATTCACTATGCAGGGTGTGATTGACCAAAGCCGCCAGTCCTTCACCCGTTTTTAACGATACGTTGCCCACAAAACCGTCGGTTACAATAACGTTAACGGTACCCTTGTAAATATCATCACCTTCGACAAAACCATAATAATTCAATCTGCTTGCGGCGATCAATTGACTGGCCTGTTTTACGGAATCGCTACCTTTTACTTCTTCGGAACCGATGTTAAGTAAGCCGATGGTGGGGCTTTCAATGCCTTCAACCGACTGCGCAAGCACCGATCCCATCAGCGCAAACTCGGCCAGGTTCTGCGGAGTGCATTCCAGGTTGGCGCCCAGATCGAGCATATGAGTCTGCCCCTGTATTCCCGGCAGTATGGTACAAATTGCAGGGCGGCTGATACCAGGGATGGTTTTCAGTACAAACTTGCTGGTTGCCATCAGAGCGCCGGTATTACCTGCGCTAACACAGGCCTGCACCGAGCCCTCCTTGACCAGATTGATGGCCACTCGCATCGACGAGTCTTTCTTTTTTTTCAGTGCGATAACGGGTAGATCGTCCATGCCCACGACTTCTGAAGCATGATGAATACTGATGCGGTTGTCCTTACCCAATGCATGCTTCTCGAGTTCGGCACCAAGTTGATTTTGGTCGCCAACCAGCACCAGTTCCAGTCCGGCAATTTCATCGAGGGCCATTTTTGCTGCGCCCACCGTTACAGGTGGACCGTAGTCGCCCCCCATAGCGTCGAGTGCAATAATTTTTTGTCCCATTTTAACGGGGAATCTTAAATGAATACGGGCGGTTATTACCGCCCGTATTTAAATCATATTCCGGTTGGTTCTACTCGTCATCGTCATCGACGACTTTGTCCGCTATTACCTGACGACCTTTGTAGTAACCATCGGCGCTGATATGGTGCCGACGATGGGTTTCACCGGTAGTAGGCTCAACCGACAGGGTTGCGCTTCCCAGTGCGTCATGGGACCGTCTCATATTTCGTCTGGACGGGGTTTTACGACTTTTCTGAACAGCCATTGGTATCTCCAGTAAACTTAATCTGTCGTTTTCAGTTCCTGTAAAACTGCAAACGGATTGTCTTTGATGGCAGTTTCGGATTCCGAAACCTGCCAGTCTTTGTTGCACGCAGTATCTTCGTGCATTGCCACCAGTGGAATAGCAAGTATCAATTCGTCTTCTACCACTTCGACAATATCGATAAATCCATCGTCGCTATACAGAGTATCGACACTACTATCTCTGACCAGTTCGTCACTAGCGTCGATCATCAAACTGAAATCGATTTTGACCGGCCATTCCAGTGCTTGCAGACAACGCTGGCATTCCAGTTCAAGACTGGTTTCCAGTCGCCCTAGCAGCATGGAAATTTCATATTCCTTGCGTACAAACTCGAAATTCAGGGTAATCTTTCGGCCCCCCAGGCCGGATTTCCCGGGATGCAGCAACTCGCCTACGCGACCAAGTTCCGATAACGCAATTTCACCCTCGAAATAGCCGTTTCGGGTCGCTTCCTTTTGAACCTGGTAGTGCCTACGCAACTTGTCCCGCATAAGGCGGCGATTCTACATGCTTGTGGATAACATTGTCTATTCAATTCGCGGTAAAAATTCAACGAGATTATGCAATCCAGCCATGCTTGTAATATACTGCGCCACCGCCGCCAGACCGGCGTATAAGTCTAGTCGACACCGCCAGTAAGCTTTGGAAAATACCTAGTGCAAACGAAAATCATCCTGGCCAGCAGTTCCCCGTTTCGTCAACAGCTACTTGATCGCCTGCAGCTGGCATATGAGAGCTATGCCCCCGATATTGACGAGACTATCAATCCGGGCGAAGACGCTAGCGCCTATGTCTGTCGTCTGGCCGAATCGAAAGCGCGTCATGTGGCGCAAAACTATCCTGATGCAATTGTAATCGGTTCGGATCAATGTGCCTTGCTGGGCGCTAAAATCCTGGGTAAACCGGGTTCACATGAAAACGCGTTACAGCAACTGCGCGAGGCTCAGGGAAAAACCGTGATTTTTCATACCGGCGTATGCGTGCTAAACCTGTCAGCGGGATTCAGCACAGTCGAAGATGTTCCCTTCGAGGTTGATTTCCGGGTTTTGAGCGATCGCCAACTTGAGCATTATTTGCGTGTCGAGCAACCCTATCAGTGCGCCGGCAGTTTCAAGGCGGAGGGATACGGTTCCTGCCTGTTCAGCAAAATGCATGGCGACGATCCCAGCGCGCTGATCGGTCTGCCCCTGCTCAGACTGATAGTGATGCTGGAAAGCGCTGGTGTCGAAGTAGTTTAAATCTGCCTCGACCCGGATGGTTTCTAGTTAAGGCTGAAATTGCCGAGTAAATGCTGGCTGATCCCACGCCCGAGACTACTGCCTAAAAGATTGGCCATGCGCTCCATTAAATCGCTCTCTGGTGTGAAATCGATGACTCGCTCCGCTTCCAGTTCCCGGGCAACGCTGTGCGTGGTGCCGTAAGCATCTACCAGACCCAGGCCAAGGGCCTTTTCGCCGCTCCAGATTAATCCGCTAAAGGTATCTTCGTTCACCACCAGACGTTCACCCCTGCCACGTTTGACCGCGTCAATGAAGTGACCATGGACTTCGTTGAGCATGGATTGCAAATGGGCTTTTTGATCACTCTGCTCAGGCAGAAAGGGATCGAACAGACCCTTGTTTTCACCGGCGACGAGGAGGCGTCTTTCGACGCCTATTTTTTTCAACATTTCGACAAAGCCGAAAGCGTCCATACGCACTCCGATAGAGCCTACCAGGCTGGACTGATTGACGTAGATCTTATCGGCCGCAGCGGCGACGAAGTAGCCACCGGAAGCAGCAATATCTGCTACCACCGCATAAACAGGTATCGATTCGTATTCCTGTTTCAAACGCATGATTTCATCGAAGATGTAAGCTGACTGGACCGGCGAGCCGCCGGGGGAATTAATTTCTATGACGATAGCGGCGGTATCATCATGCTCAAACGCGGCCTTAAGCCCGCTTATAACATTGTCCGCGCCTGCCTCCTCTCCGCTGGCGATGACTCCGGTTAATTTGACTACGGCGGTATGCTTCTCGCCATCTGCCTGCTCGTCGTCATCCTGGCCGGTGAACAGTATTGTTGTAATCACGCTCAGGTAGATGATGAAAAACAGCATGAAACCCACTCGCCAGCGCCGCGCTCGGGTTTGCTCCCTGAGTGCAGCAAAGACCAGGCGGTCGACTACCGATTGAGCCTGCTTGCCGGAGTCGGTTGCGGATTGATTGGTGTCGGTTTCTAAATCAGCCATGTTGTTCCCTGTGTTGATTAATGTACGTTGCTATTAGTTGTAGTCGATACTGTCGAATAATTGTTCGAATTCGGCCGGTAAAGGTGCATTGATAACAGCCTCCGGCGTGTATTTACCGACTGGTAGATCGAGGCTGGAGGCATGCAGCATAAGGCGTCGAACACCAAGCTTGCGCATAGCGCGATTAAACTCGTTATCGCCATATTTATCATCCCCCGCGATTGGGTGGCCCTCGGCCTGGCAGTGCACCCTGATTTGATGGGTGCGACCGGTGACAAGTTCCACTTGAATGAGGCTAAATAGCTCGCCCCCGTGCAGCAATTTAATCCGGCTTAATGTCTGTTTACCAGCAGTGTCTACCCGCATGCGCCTTTCTCCGTTCGAGAGATGTATTTTTTTCAGTGCGTGGCGGATTTCGGTAAGGTCCCGCTGCCAGTTGCCCTTTACCGCGGCGTTATACTTTTTGCTAATCGATTTGTCCTGCAGAATCACCTGCATTGCCAGTAGCGCCTGCCGGTGCCGGGCAAGTAGCAGGCAACCGCTGGTGTCGCGGTCGAGGCGATGCACCAGTTCGATGTCATCCGCCGGACGCAACAGGCGCATCGCGTCGATAACACCATAATCCACTCCCGAACCGGCGTGTACCGCCAGGCCGGCTGGTTTGTTAATTACCAGGATATGATTATTTTCGAAAATAATCGCCTGCTCGAGGCTATCCAGCAAATGTTTCGGGGGCTTTGACTTCTCCTGTAGATCGGACTCCAGGCGCACCGGGGGGATTCTGACCTGATCCCCCATCTGCAGCTTGTAATCGGGTTTGCTACGTTTTTTGTTGACCCGCACCTCGCCCTTTCTGATGATCCGATAAACACGGTTACGCGGCATCTTGCCGAGCTGTTTGAGCAGAAAATTATCGAGCCGCTGGTCGACCTGGGCAGCAGTTATCTCAACCAGGCGTACGGCGGACTTTTGTGGGTTTATTGTATTCAATGGATGGCAGTCGGGAGAAACTATGGTATATTCACGGCCGTAGCATTGTACTGCCTATTTTCCAGGCAAAACACTACCATGACAGTTTTTTAACGGAAAGCAAACCGTAGTAACGGCTGTTTTCCATATGAATTAGTCCGCATCTGGCGGCGTATTAGCGCTTGATTTCAGGACTCTAAATACACACAGGCCAATGTACTACCTCATACATACTATTGTTCTGCTCAAAAATTTCCTGATCATAATCGGTTCGCAGGGAACCGCCTGGACAGGCTTGCTGTCCTCGCAGAATCAAATGGAAATCCAGCTGACAGAACAAACAAACCGCAGTACCCGGCCGTTTATGCAAGGCAACAATTACAATGAAACGTATATTAATCAACGCTACTCAGAGCGAAGAGCTGAGAGTGGCCATGGTCAATGGCCAGAAACTTTACGACCTCGATATTGAAGTACCATCCCGGGAGCAGAAAAAGTCCAATATTTATAAGGGTAAGATAACCCGGGTCGAACCAAGCCTCGAGGCTGCATTTGTCAATTATGGCGCCGAACGCCATGGTTTCCTGCCCTTCAAAGAAATCGCCAAACAGTATTTCGGCGATGCCCCGCGTGATAGCAACGGCAAACCAATTCTCAAAGACGCGCTTAAAGTCGATCAGGAGATTGTGGTCCAGGTTGAAAAAGAAGAGCGTGGCAATAAGGGCGCCGCACTAACCAGTTTCATCAGTCTGGCGGGCAGGTTTCTGGTCGCGATGCCACAAAATCCAAGAGCTGGCGGGGTATCTCGACGCATCGAGGGTGAAGACAGGGACGAACTGAAAAAGGTGCTGTCTGAACTGACCATGCCGGAGGGTATGGGGGTGATCGTGCGAACCGCCGGCGTGGGTCGATCCACCGAGGAAATGCAATGGGACCTCGACTATCTGACCCAGGTCTGGACAGCCATCGAAAAAGCATCGGGCGAGAAAAAGGCACCTTTCCTGATTTACCAGGAATCCGATATCGTAATCCGCGCACTACGCGATCACTATCGTAACGACATCGGGGAAATATTGATTGATTCTGAAGAGGCCTTCCAGCAGGCCCACGATTTCATGACGATGGTAATGCCGGGTTCTATCAATAAGCTCAAACGCTTTGAAGATAAACTACCGTTGTTTAATCGTTACCAAATTGAAAATCAGATCGAATCGGCATTTTCAAGAGAAGTTACCCTGCCTTCTGGAGGCGCAATTGTTATCGATCATACCGAGGCGCTGATGTCGATCGATGTCAACTCTGCGCGGGCGACCCGTGGTAGCGATATTGAAGATACCGCCAAAATGACTAACCTCGAAGCTGCCGACGAAATCGCCCGCCAGTTGAGAATCCGCGATCTTGGCGGCCTGATCGTGATTGATTTTATCGATATGATGCAAAACAAGAATCAGCGCGAAGTCGAGACCAGGTTACGTAACGCCGTTTATGATGATCGTGCAAGAGTGCAAATTGGACGCATATCGCGTTTTGGGCTGCTCGAAATGTCGCGTCAGCGACTGCGCCCGTCACTGGAAGAGTCGAGTCAGATTGTCTGTCCACGCTGTAGCGGACAAGGCACTATTCGTGATGTCGAATCGCTTTCGCTGGCCGTTTTACGTTTACTCGAAGACGAAGCACTGAAAGATAACACCGGCAAGATTCTGACCAAGATCCCGGTTGAATGCGCAACTTACCTGCTCAATGAAAAACGCGATAAGATCGACTCCCTCGAACAGCGACGGGGTGTGCATATCGTAGTCATTCCCGATCCCAGGCTGGAGACGCCGCATTACGAAATCGAGCGTGTCAAGGACAATGACACGCATCGCCACGAATCGAATTACAAAAAATCTTACGAGATGACAACCGAAGAAGAACCCGTAGATCATCTGGAAATGGCCAGCAGTACTACTCCTGCTATCGAGCGGCCCGCGGTGCAAAGCATAACACCCCCTGCCCCGAGACCTCCCGCACCCGTCGCCCCTGTCGCAACGCCTGCAGCTGGTGAAAGTGGTTTTCTGAGCAAGATAGTCAGTCTCCTGGTTGGTAATAAGGATAAACCGGAGCTTAAAGAGAAAGAGGAAGAACCAGAGGTTAAGACTGATACCCGCAGGCCTCGAGGTGGCAATCGGAATCGCCGGGGCAAGTATCGTGGTGGGCAAAATCGGCAGCGCAGCAATAGCGCGGCAAAAAACAGTGATGCTAATCAGGCCGGAACCACCCAGGAAAAGGATCAGAGCGGCTCTGAAAAATCCGATGCTACAGAAGCGAAACGCGCTAACCAGTCGCGCCCGGCACGCTCGCGTGGTGGCAATCGGGGCGGAAACCGGGGTAACAGATCCCGGCAACAGGAGAACAAGCCCCAGTCAGAGAGCAAGCCTCAGTCAGAGCGCAAGCCCCAGTCAGAGAGTAAGCCCCAGTCAGAGAGTAAGCCCCAGTCAGAGAGTAAGCCCCAGTCAGAGAGTAAG
>Ga0265309_10001039_pt1 | contig 11915 bp, 8 predicted proteins | sample Helome_FD_192492 | JGI IMG/M metagenome (GOLD analysis project Ga0265309, IMG submission 192492) | Marine sediment microbial communities from subtidal zone of North Sea - Hel_20160524 (Illumina Assembly) | ecosystem: Environmental > Aquatic > Marine > Subtidal zone > Sediment ...
GAATAGGGTTTTCAAATATATATTTCCACTGAGCGCTGTAGCTTTGATGTAGCCTAACTTGACGATCCCACTTTCCCTGTTGCCATATTGGTTTGTCTGCTTGGCTATGCCAATTCTTTGTAGCATCGCTTTTCCAATATCTTATCCAATTAGCTAATGGTGGAGATTGTGATGAGGTGGGGGCGCAAAGTAAGTGAATATGATCTGGCATGATTACATACTTACCAACCAGCCATTCATCTGCCTTTAGCCATGCATTAAGCAGAGTGCTATGAGCTGTATCGTTATGTAGAATCTGTTTTCTTTTTTTTGTGCAAATCGTTACGTTGATGATATTATTCTGATTTGTTCGGAAAGAATAATTTATCTTTGCTGGTGTTTTTCGTTCAGGTTCATTCATGATTTATGGAGGGCGGATCTCCGCATCCGCCGCTGACTAGACAAATGATACGGAGATCATCCCTCCATTTCAAGAAGTAAAAAAAAGCTACAAGGCTTTCACCTTATAGCTTTTCATAAAGACGTCTATTTTTAGTAATTTACCGCGCGCTTTAATTTTTTCGCTTGAGCTACCCAGCTCTGAACATTCTTAATTCCAGGTACCTTGCGTACTAAATTTTTCTTCGCATTTACTTCAGCCATTTTGGCTTGTAAGTTTTCAACGTTGCGGTTTTTAAGTTCAACAACCGTATCGACTCCGGCACATTCTAAAAGGTCCGCATATTGAGTACTCACCCCTTTGATGCGGGAAAGATCAGCGCGATTAACCCATTTCAGGATCTGTTTCTCCGTGCATCCAGATGCTTTAGAGATTGCTGTACGGCCTTTTTTGCTACCGCCTTGTTTGAGAAGAGATTCTAATGAACCTACTCCGCCTTTTTTAAGTTTTCCTGCACAAACAGGACCAATTCCTTCTATATCTGCTAGTTTAGCCATAATGTTCTCCTATAATTTGTTTAATCCGTAGACAAAATTAGTGCTGCATGAGTCACAAAAATTTCTTACTTGTTTAAATAGAAGTGTAACCGTGGAAGGATTATATTTTGGCTACAGTCGTATTTTTTACTTTTTCAATTGCCGCAGCCATAAAGTCCATAAACAGGGGTTGTGGGTTTAGTGGCTGTGATTTGAATTCGGGGTGAAACTGAACGGCGACAAACCAGGGATGGTCTGCAATCTCTATCATTTCTACCAAGGCGCCATCTTTGGTGGTGCCAGAGATTATAAGGCCTGCCTTTTCGAGCTGTTCACGGTAATCATTGTTCACTTCGAAACGGTGCCTGTGTCGTTCACTAATTTCCAGGCGTTTGTAGGCCGCATGAGCTTTAGTGCCTTCTTTTAATTTTGTATCCCAGGCTCCTAATCTCATGGTTCCGCCTAAGTTCACCACTTCCCGCTGTTCATTCATTAAGGCAACCACTGGGTGCGGAGTACTGGGGTCAATCTCTAATGAATTTGCCTTTTCAAGACCACATATATTACGTGCATATTCAATAACGGCAGTTTGCAGGCCTAGACAAATGCCGAAGAAAGGGATTTTATGTTCTCGAGCATGCCGTATGGTACGGATTTTTCCTTCTATTCCGCGTGAGCCAAATCCACCCGGGATCAGAATGCCGTCTAAGCCATTGAGCACTTCTAATTTACCGGCCTCGACGTCTTCGGCATTCACCTTACGAATATTAACGGAATAATTATGATTGGCCGAGGCATGTTCCAGGGACTCATTGATAGATTTATAGGCGTCTTGCAGCTCTTGGTATTTGCCAATGACCCCAATCGTGACTTCACCCTTCGGGTTTTTGATATTTTCTATCAGGTCGCGCCAGGGTTTTAAGTCTGCCGGGGGGCAGGCTATTCGAAGATGCACCAGGGCAATTTCATCTAAACCTTGCTCTGAAAGGGTGATAGGGACTTCATAGATGCTGGTCTCAACGTCTTGTTCTTCGATTACACAATTTAACGGCACATTACAGAACATGGAAAGTTTTTGGCGATTGGAGTCCATTATAGGCACTTCAGAACGACAGATGAGTACGTCTGGCTGGATACCGATCTCACGTAATTTAGCTACGCTCTGTTGTGAGGGCTTGGTTTTTACTTCACCTGCCGCTTTAATGTAGGGTACATAGGTTAGGTGCACGTACATACAATTGTCACGGCCTTCTTCCAACCCAATCTCCCGAATGGCTTCCAGGAAAATAAGTCCTTCGATATCACCTACGGTTCCCCCGATTTCTACAATGATAATATCCACACCAGGTTCCTCTAGATCACGCACCCGTTTTTTGATTTCGTTCGATATATGGGGGATCATTTGGACGGTTCCGCCTTCAAAATCACCTTTTCGTTCTTTGTTTAGTACATCCCAGTAAATACGACCTGCGGTTACATTAGATTTTTGGGAGGTAGGTTGTCCGGTAAATCGCTCATAATGTCCCAAATCGAGGTCTGTTTCAGCACCATCGTCTGTTACATACACTTCGCCATGCTGAATAGGGTTCATGGTGCCGGGGTCTACATTGAGGTAGGGGTCTAATTTAACCATTCTGATGCATAAGCCTCTACTCGTGAGTAGAGAACCGATGGATGCTGCAGTTATTCCTTTTCCTAGCGATGAAACAACGCCTCCCGTGATAAATATATATTTAGCCATAATAAACCTTATATGTTGTGAGAAAATCTAAAATTATGCACATCCCACGGGATTATTTACTTATGATACAGTTTGTTTATTGGAAAGCTTTTAATGGATAAAAATATGTTATTTTGCTGAAGAAATTATTTGCAAAACAACAAATTGTAAAGGATAGGAAGGTATTCTTAAACAAAGCCCCTTTACAAGAGACAATTTAATATGAAAATACAACAGATGACCCCGTTCACATTTCCAGTTTTTCCCGCCTTATTCTTTTCGATCTTTTTTATGTTTTCCACGTTGGCTAAGGCCGCGAGCGATGTTGATACTTCTTTAGCTGACATCTATGCTGAAAAAAAGACGACCATTTCTGCTGATGATGCAAAAGGACATTTTGATTTAGGTTACTGGTTGTATTCTAAGCATGGTAAATCACTTGATGGTTTAAGCTATGCTAAAAAAGAATTTGAAACAGCGGCAGAATTTTTTGAACTTAAGGATGCAGATGGAAGTATTCAAAAATTTAATGTGACGGATGAAGATTCGGCAGCATGGAATAGTATTGCCTCTAATTACAAAGAAGAATTGGTGGTTGCATTTGAAAGCCTTGCTTTAGAGAAAACGAAGAAGTCAAAAACGAAAGAGGCGAAGCGCAAACAGCCAGGCGAATTCTCAGCGGAAGAGCGGATGATGACTTTGCATAAAATTGCAGATAAACATGATGAAATAACCGCGGCAGAACAATTATCTTTGAGCATGTATAAAGTAGCAGGCGATAAGTATAAATCATTAGATAAAAAAATGAATCCTGATTACTGGGCGATGTTATTCGCGGTAATTGGCGGGTTAGGTATCTTTTTATTAGGTATGAAAAATATGTCTGAAGGGGTTCAGGCTGTTGCGGGTAATCGTATTCGAAAAATGATCTCGGTTGCGACAGACAACCGCTTTGCAGCAACTTTAACCGGTGTAACCGTTACCTGTTTAGTTCAGTCGAGTTCTATTACAACAGTGATTGTGGTAGGCTTTGTAAATTCCGGGCTCATGTTGCTCCACCAGGCAATTGGTGTGATAATGGGGGCCAATATAGGCACAACCATAACGGGTTGGATCCTTGTACTTAAAATTGGCAAATATGGATTGCCGATTATTGGTGTGGCGGTTCTGTGTTACTTGTTATCTAAACGCGAAAAAGTTCAATACATAGCCTTAGCATTTATGGGGTTAGGGTTGGTGTTTTTCGGATTAGAGTTGATGAAAAATGGATTCAAACCGATGGCTGGCGTACCCATGTTTGAAGAAGCCTTTCGTATGTTTGATGCGGGAACGTACTTCGGGGTGTTGAAATGTGCGTTGGTCGGGTGTTTATTAACCTTCTTAGTTCAAAGTTCGTCAGCGACCCTGGGGATCACTATTGGCCTTGCCTCTACGGGTGTCATTCCTTACGAGACGGCTGCAGCTCTAGTGCTTGGCGAAAACATTGGTACAACCATAACGGCATGGTTAGCTTCTATAGGGGCGACGACAGTAGCCAAACGAGCCGCTTATTTCCACGTATTGTTTAATATAATTGGAGTGCTCTGGATCACGGCCGTCTTTGCCGCATACATAAAATTAGTCGGTGGCTTCATTGAAGGCAGTATGGGGCATAACCCCATTGGTTTGGTTTATGCCGACTTTTCGGACAAATTAAGCTATGCGGCCGTTGTTACTGCAGCGATTGCCGCAACCCACACCGGCTTTAATGTCACGAACACCGTGATCTTTTTGCCTTTTGCCAAAGTGTTTGCACGCGTACTCGAAAAATTTGTTCCTGAAGGCAAAGTAAAAGAAGTGCCACACCTCACACATCTGGATTACCGTATGGTAGAATCACCCGTTATCGCTATTGAACAAAGTAAAGGTGAGCTCGTAAAAATGGGTGATGGCATTGCTAAGATGATGGATTGGGCCTATGATATTATCCAGCAAGAAGAACCCGATGAAAAAGATCTTAAAAAATTATTCCACCGTGAAGAGGTAATGAATAATATTCAAAGTGAGGTTATTCATTTCTTAACTGAATTAATGAGTGGTAATGTGCCCTACAGTATTTCTGAAGAAGGGCGCATACAAGTGCGTATTGCTGATGAATTTGAGTCTGTGAGTGATTATATAAGTGCCGTGGTAAAATCAAATCTGACCATGAAAGAAAAAAACTTAAAGCTCACGGAAAGCCAAATGAATGATCAATTAAAGCTGCACGGGCTCGTTAAAGACTATCTGAAAATGATCACTCACGCAGTTGAGGTAGGTCAGGCAGAAACGATCTCTAAAGCCAAAAGCGAAGGGGATGCAATTACCCATCAAGCAAAAGCGATTCGTAATAGCTACCTGGAGTCGCTGGCAGAAAACAAAGTTGATCCACATTTAACCATTGCTTACTCATCGACGCTAAACAGTTACCGGAAAATTAAAGATCATCTCTTAAATGTCGCGGAAGCGCTGGCAGGTGAAAAATAAACGCATCTGCCTGAATCGTTAAAGATCATCCTTTAAACCAGCATATAAAAGTCAGCTTTCTTGCTTTGCACTTTTAAGCAAAGCTTGTTATCATAGCTGTACTTTTGTATTGATAACTAATCTTAAGGGGGAAGTGATGATTCAGAAATATCCGTTTTTGAAATATAATGGTAACAGTAAGTATATTTGTATGGCTGCCGTTATACTGGGCCTCCTTAGTTTCTCCCACGCGAACCCACGCATTGACTTAGTTGAGGAGCAAATCAGATCAACGGAAGAAGTTATTCAAGAGATCACCAATATCACCGAACGGGCGGCCTTTGAAAAAAAGCTTGAGCTGCTTAAAAAAGAAAAAAGTATTTTAGAGCGCAGACTCGTCCTGCAGGAGCAGGAAAAGGAGTTGGCTGGAGAATTAAGTCAAAATGCCAAGTTTCGACTGACCGATGTGTTGAGTTCTATTGATGGCGATTTAGGTGAGCTGGAAGAACAGCTGGTTAAAATTTCAAAAACAATCAAGAAAGAAAAAGCAACTCGCGCAGAATACGAATCGAAACTTGAGACCATGCGTGGGGCGGGAACCTCGAGCTTAAATGAGATTGCGGAGCAAGAATTACGCTTAGATAATCTTGAAGAAATACTCCGCGCAGGAGCCTTGAAACGGAGTAATATTGAATTTAGTATCCGCTTAGTTCAAGAGGCTGACAGGATCGATCACAAAATTAAAAATTTGCCGATAAATCCTAAACCCAGCACGAAGAGTGTATTGGAAAAAAAGAAATATTTATCAGAAGAAGTTAAGCAAAAAGAGGACACGAAATTATTACTCACTATTTTGAAAGAACAAAAAAGCGAGATACAAGCATCGATGGAACTTAGTCAGGCTCAGTTAGTGTCGCTGGATGAAGAAATTTCTGTATTAGGGAGCAAGCTGTCCGGGATAAATAAATTTTTACAGCGCGACAGCATGCTTGCCAGAGCCAAAAGTCAAAAACGATTAATAGCTAAGAAGATAGAAGCTGAGTTTTCACAAAGGGATTCTGTAGATGAAAGTATTCAGGTAGTGGAGGCGAACAAAAATCTTTATGATAAAGAGATCGCTTTTCTAACCGAAGATTATGACCATCATGTCGTACAATATATTCGGCGTATATTGATCCCCATTCTTTCTATCATTGGAATCTTCTGTCTTTATATTCTCTTAAGCCGTCTCGTTTTCCCCTTTATCTTTGAAAAAGATGAATTGTTTAATGCACGCCGCCTCGGTGGTTATATTGTAAGTCTGGCATCATTATTAGTCATATGCTTTTATTTCCTCGATGATTTACAGGCTATTGCCACCGTATTCGGTATTGCAGGTGCTGCGTTGGTTATTGCCCTTCAGGACTTGCTTTCTGCCATAGCCGGTTGGTTTGTGATTGTGACGAGTCGGAAAATAAAAGTAGGGGATCGGATTGAAGTTGATGGCCGGCGTGGTGATATTATTGATATACAATTATTACGGACAACTTTAGTGGAGCTTAATGAATGGTTAAGTATAGATCAACCTACGGGGCGAGTTGTTGTAATTCCTAATAGTTTTATCTTTAAGCAGAACCTGGTAAATTATTCGCATATGCACAAATACCTGTGGGGAAACATTGATATTTTAATCACCTTTGAATCATCTGTAGAAAATGCACGAAATATTCTTATGCAGGTGCTTGAAGAAGAATGTGCCGCTGATTTTGACAATGCAAAAGAAGCTGCTGAAGAGATGGAGAAAAAATATGGAGTCGCAGATTCAAATTACCAGCCCAAATTGTATATGACCATTGAAGATTCTGGTGTGTTATTCAAAATGCTTTACATTAGTCATTATAAGTTATTCTCCTCTACGCGCTCTAGAATAAGTAATCGAATTGTTGCTGAATTTGATGCCGATAAAAGTGTCGAATTTGCTTATCCTACACAACGCTTAATACCCACCGCAGAGGCTGGCGGTTTAGAAGTAAAGGTAAAATAGCTTTAACGCTGGATTTCAGGCACCCAGGCTGTGCTGCGCCCACCTATGGTGTCGAAGTGTATTAAATTTCCTTTAGCTGTAGTTGCTCCCATATCTTTTCCCCAGCGGTGCATAAATAACCAGCTCTTAGGAAAGCGGGTCTCATCCGCTTCATCCGCAACGGCCCGGAGGATAATGCTTTTCATTTTAGTGCGAATGGCTGTAATTTCCGCGGTTGAAAGCTCACAACCCATTTTAAAAGGATTTACTTTGGCTTGGAATAGAATCTCGTCAGCAATCCAGTTACCCACCCCGGAAGCAAAACGTTGATCGAGAAGCACACTTTTAATCGGAGATTTTTTCTTTGCTAAAAACTCTTCAAAAAACGAAAGCTCAGCCATATTTAGTAATGGATCAAACCCAAGAGCAGAAACAGGAGGGACACTTGTCGGGTCATCATAAAGGCGAACGCGTCCGATTTTCCGGATGCAGTTAAAGCCAAGGCGTTTACCATCATTCATCAGCAGCTCTACTTTGAGGTGGCGAGGTCGATCTTTCAGCTCTGTGTATATCTGGAAGGAACCTGACATGCCAAAATGGAAGTAAGGATAGGGAGGGATGTTTAAGACCATCCAAAGGTGCTTCCCTTTACGATCGACGGAAAGAACCTTCTTATTTTTAAGAGTAGTGGAAAATTTACGTCCAGAACAATTGTCAAACATCGTAGTATCATGTGGCGAATAAACCGCAGCTATACTTTTACCTTTGATATGCTTTTCAGCAAGGCGTCTCCAGGTTTCCACTTCGGGTAGTTCGGGCATGGTAATGTTTTCTTAGATTCACCCCTGATTTTATCAGCTTAGTTATTATTATCTGCGTATTCTCTGGATCACAATTAATGGCATTATTTGGAGAAGGTCAATCATGGCTCGTCACAAGTTAGACGAGGAATATGAAATCACGACTATTAAAGGGATAGTGACAGATTTCGAAAAAGAATTGCCCGTTTTGTTTAAGGTCATAAAATATTAATTTTGCAAAAAAGGTTATAACATTAATGCCGGACTGTCTCATTTTGAAACAGTTTTAGTGCGAAAACTATATATAGCATCCCATTTTACTGAATTTGGAAAGTATATCTCCCTAATTTCATCTATTCTGAATTGTGGCAATCATTCTGCTTAAGTCATCTGTATTAAATACAAACAGGTAGGTTAGAAAATGGCTAGAAAAAGAATTTCAAAGAATAAAAAGGTAAAAGAAGAAATACGGGCAGAAGAAAAATATCCCTTCTATCTGGTATTACTTATCTTATTAACAGTGCTCACTGCTGTTTATACATATCAGCAAGAAGTAATTGATGAGCAGCTGCAACTAAGTAAAAAATGGGCCATTGAAAAAGCCCAGAAGGTTGCAGAAACGAATGAGCTTAGAGAACGGAAATGGTTTTCTAATGTTGAAATGATGGCAGCACATGAGACAACGCGCGCAATTCTGGAGAGCGATAATGAAGGCATGCCTTCTATATTTAAAAAATGTCTAGAGAATTACCTGATGTCTGAAGACATGACTCCTGAGAAATTTTCGCAATCTTTAGGCATGTACATTCATGGAAATGTTAACATGAGAACTGAAGGACTTCTTCATTTGTTAAGTTATCAATATTTTAATGATATAAATACGATAAACGTCTCGGAATTAGAGTTGGAAGATACTTCTGCTATACGAAAAGCATACCTCAATAAAGAAGTGGGTGGCCAAAAAATGTATTTGAGCCACATACGACATTGCTTAAAAAATACATTCAATCGGACATTGGCTGATACTATTGGTTTTGAAAGCGGGGCACTTTTTGACACAAAATCAGGAACCATTCTAAGTGAAATGCGGAAAGGAATTTCCAAGAGTAAAATGTTAGATGAAAAGGGTAACTTACTATCTCCATATACTGAATTAGCACCCTCGATCGCTAATATATTTGAAAAACACTTTAGGGGTCCATATAAAGAGAAAGCATGGTGGGTAGCCTATATTGAAGACTCAATTTTAGAAGCTCCAGTAAAGCCCAATAATAAAAATCCTTTTGGCAAATTAACCTATGAGGTTAAACTGCAGGATTACCAAAAAGAGCTTAATACGTATTATGCCGAAATCATGTATACCTTGCCTAAGATCTATTCATTTTTATTAGCCGATATTTATTTGTACGAGTACCGTGCTCAAGATTTATTGGTGAATCAGGAGCATCATTTGGAGCAACTGAAAAATGAAATAGCAGGCCTTAAAAACCAATATCCCGAGAAAGAAAAATTGATTGAGGGAAAAACTGAGGAACTAGCTTTAGTTAGTGCGATAGATGAAAATAGAAAAAATGCTAAACTTAAATTCAAAAAAGAGACCTTACGTGCAGAAAAAATCCTCACCAAATTAGGTGCAGAAATTACTGCGGATAAAATGAATGAGTTATATGCTTCAATGGAGATATTTGGACGTCCAATGGTAGATGCTCCTGCGGAAGTAATTAACAACCAGTTGCGCGCACAGTTCAGAGAACTTTATACGCTTGAATGGGCTAATGAACTTGTAAGAAATTACAGCATACGTGAAGTAGCTTCTAAAGCTAAAACCCATATTACAAAGCTAAGAGGCTATGACCCCAGCAAAATAAAATTCGGGTTATGGGACTCTTATATGAAAACATGTTTTAATGATGTTGAAAAACTTTCTGTTGAAGACAAAATTAAAATTATTTCGAATATAACAAGCAGCACTAAGCGATATCACACCTTAGCCAGCCAGTTTAGTGATGTAGATTTTCGTCAGGTGAAAAAGGTAGCTATCGATGCTGAAATTGACTCAGCAATAAATTATTCAAAATGGTTTCCAGGAGAATATGATGTTGTCATTTACTGTAATGATGGCAGCCACGAAAGTATATCTATTCAAGTAGATGATAATCATAATCTGGTTAGTATCGACGGAGTGAATATCTCCATGGAAAATCAACTGCTCGTAAAGCTTAATTAATAAATCTTTAAGAAGTCTCTCTTTTAAAGGAGTTGCTTAATGTAATGATTATTCCTGTGGGTGGGGCTGCTACCATACCGCTATAATCTATGCTCACCAGGAAGTCGTCACTCTGATTTATACGCGCGGCAGGTCTGTTCCTTCTTTTGAAGGAAGTTCTGAGTGTCCCATAAGGTAGGTGTCAACTGCTCGAGCACATTCACGTCCGTCAGAAATAGCCCATACAATTAATGATTGTCCGCGTTGGCAATCACCTGCCGCGAAGAAGCCATCTGCTGAACTCATCCAATTTCTGTCGATTTGCACGTTTCCATGTCCATCGAGTTCACATCCGTATTGTGCAACAATAGAGTCCGTTTCAGGTGCTAAGAAGCCAAGGGCTAAGATGGCCAGTTCACAAGGCCAGGTTTTTTCTGTGCCTTCAATTTCTTTAATGTCGCGTCCGTCCATTTCTATATTAACGGTTTCAATGCCGCTTAATTTCCCTTTTTCACCTACAAAGCGTTTGGTCATAACGGCAAACTCGCGATCACAACCTTCTTCATGTGATGTACTGTTACGCAGTTTCATGGGCCAGAAGGGCCATGGCTGTGATTCAGGACGGCCCACTGGAGGCATAGGGAATAATTCAAAATTATGAAGACTCTTGCAGCCATGGCGTATGGACGTACCTACACAGTCAGAACCGGTATCCCCGCCACCAATTACAATGACATTCTTGTCTTTCGCGTGCAGTTCATTGAGGCCTTTGATTTTCGATAAATCATCGCCTGCATTTCTTTTATTTTGCTGAGGTAAAAAATCCATAGCGAATTCAACCCCGTCAAGCTCCCGTCCTTCGGCCGGTAAATCACGAGGTATAGTTGAGCCACCGGAAAACACAACGGCATCGAATTCTTCCTCTAAATCCTTTTTAGTTATATCAACCCCAACGTTAACGGAGGTTTTAAAGATGATTCCTTCGGCTTCCATTACTTTCAAGCGGCGGTCAATAACCCATTTTTCCATTTTAAAGTCCGGAATCCCGTAACGAAGGAGTCCGCCAATACGGTCAGCCCGCTCGAAAAGTGTGACAAGGTGTCCGGCCCGGTTTAATTGTGCGGCGCAAGCCATGCCTGCAGGGCCTGAGCCAATAACAGCAATTTTTTTCTCCGTACGGTTTTCAGGAGGATTTGGATGAATCCAACCCTCTTCAAACCCTCGTTCGATAATCTGCTTTTCAATTAGCTCAATGGTTACGGGGGGTTCATTAATACCTAACACACACGCTTCTTCACAAGGGGCAGGACATAAGCGGCCGGTGAACTCAGGAAAGTTGTTTGTTGAATGCAAAGTCTTTAAGGCTTGGCGCCATTTTCCACGATACATCTGGTCGTTAAAATCAGGAATAATATTACCTAAGGGACAACCGGTGTGGCAGAAGGGGACGCCGCAGTCCATACATCGAGCACCTTGTTCCTGCATTTTCTTTTCAGTGATAGGAAGATATATTTCTTCATAATCTTGAATGCGGTCTTCCACGCTGCGTTTCTTTTGTATTTCGCGTTCGAAATCTAAAAATCCAGTTATTTTTCCCATGTGTATTTCTCTATTTAAATTAGTCTTGTTTTTCTGCTAAATCGATAACGCCTGAAGCCATTTTCTGTTGAGCGTCAGCACGTTCTTTTGCAAGGCGCTCTAAGGCGATACGATAATCTCTAGGCATTACCTTAATAAATTTTGCCTGGAAGTCAGACCATTGGTCAATGATCGTTTGGGCTACCGGGC
>Ga0265309_10001043_pt1 | contig 11900 bp, 10 predicted proteins | sample Helome_FD_192492 | JGI IMG/M metagenome (GOLD analysis project Ga0265309, IMG submission 192492) | Marine sediment microbial communities from subtidal zone of North Sea - Hel_20160524 (Illumina Assembly) | ecosystem: Environmental > Aquatic > Marine > Subtidal zone > Sediment ...
GGGTCTTGCAGCAGCAGCTCAAAGTCCTCCGCACGGTCGAGCGGCTGGGTAATGCCGCTGGGCAGGCTCAGGGCGTAGATCGGCAGGGCCGCCCTTGGGCAGGCAACGGTCACCAATCCGGCGCCAACTCTAAGCGCCGCGCGCGCCGCCAGCCGGGCCGCACCGGTCATCGTCTCCCCGCCGAGCACCAGGGCATGGCCGAAGCTGTACTTGTGGTCTCCCGGCCGCCGCCAGGGATAGTCCTCGATCCAGAGGCCTGGCGCGTTCTCCCAGGTCGCGGGAGCGACCTCCTTGAGGACAGAGTCGGGAATGCCGATGTCGGCCACCACCAGCTCGCCGCAGAGTTCCCGGCCGGGCAGCAACAGATGTCCCGGTTTCTTGCGGAAGAACGTGACGGTGAGCGTTGCCTTGGGACAGACGGCACCGAGCGGTGTTCCGCTATCCCCGGCCAAACCACTCGGCATGTCCACCGCCACCACCGGCACGGCGCGTTTGACCACTTCTTCGATCATGGCGCGCGCGGCACCCTCGAGGCCGCGGGTCAGGCCGGCGCCGAACAGGGCGTCGACCAGGATCCGGCACTCGCCGATCACCTCGGGCGAGAGCGCCAGAACCTCGCCCGGCCAGCGCTCGGCATGACGGGCGGCGTCGCCCTTGAGGCGGTCGCGGTCGCCGAGCAGGGCGAGGCGGACCGGCCAGCCGGCCTCCAGCAGCAACCGGGCGGCCACAAAACCGTCGCCGCCGTTGTTGCCGGGGCCGCAGCAGACCAGAAGCGGACAGGGCTGCCAGCGAATCCGGATCGCTTTCGCGACGGCCCGGCCGGCGTTTTCCATCAGTTTGACCCCCGGCACGCCGGCAGCGACCGCCGCCGCGTCGGCCCGGGTCATTTCATCGACCGACAACAGCGCCAAACGGCTCCGCTCGCGTAACCCGCCAACGCTGGTCTCTAAAGTCATGGATAGGGCCTCAACGCCCCTGGGCGGCGCGCAGGCGGGCCACGCTGGCCCGCGCCGCGTCGCGCAGCATCAGGACGTCGAAGTCGGCCAGCACCAGGTCGTAGCCGGCCGCGAAGAGCACCTCGGCGGTCCGCTCCGGTGTCGGGATGCCGCCCAGGCGAACACCGGCCGCTTTGGTTGCCTGCTCGACCACGGCGATTCGCGCCAACACTTCCGGGTGATCCGGCGCGCCCAGATGGCCGAGGCTGGCCGAAAGGTCGAAAGGGCCCAGAAACAGCATGTCGACACCTTCGACCGCCGCGATCTCGGCCACGGCATCGACCGCAGGCCCGGTTTCGATCTGACAGATGACCAGGAGCTGGTCGTTGGCCCGCTCGACGTAGCCGCGCCAATCCACACCGTAGCCGGCGGCGCGCACCAGGGTCGGCGCCATGCCCCGGCTGCCGAGCGGCGGGTAGCGGCAGGCTTTGACGGCGGCCGTCGCCTCGGCCTTGGAATTCACCGAGGGAATCATGATCCCCGATATTCCGGTGTCGAGCGCCCGCTTGATCTCGACCGGATCGTTGGCCGGCACGCGCAGCAGCGGCGCACAGTCCCGCCCCTGCACCGCCTGCATGAGGGAAATCGCATCCCTGTAGGTGGCCGCGCCGTGTTCGAGGTCGATCATGACGCAGTCGTAGCCGGCCTGGGAGATGATTTCGGCGGCGGTCGGCGAAAGCAGATGGAGCCAGCAGCCGATCGCCCGGTCGCCCGAGTTCAATCGTGCCTTCAAAGACCCGCCTTGCGCCATCTTGTCCTCCCCTGAACCGTTGCAGCGCTATTTTTCCGACTGCACCTTACAGAATGCCCCAGGTTGCGCAGCCCGCAAGCGCTCGCACAAGGCCTTGGCCGCACTCTGGCTGTCGAGCGGCCCGACCAGTATACGGAAAAGCGCCTTGCCGTTGCCCAGGTCAACCCGGCTGAAGGCCGCAGCGGTTTCAGAGAACACCTCGGGGTGGCGTTTGCGTGTCTGCTCCCACAGGCTCGCGGCCTTGGCGTCGCTGTCGGTCGAAGCCAGCCAGACCCTGAAAAGCCCATTGTTCTTCGGTTTCGCGGCCGCCGCCGGCTGGGCGGCGGTCTGGACCTTCGCGGCTTTCGGCGGTTTCTGCGCCTTGTCAGGTGCCGCCTCGGCCTTCTTTTTTGGGGCTGCCGGCTTGGCTTTGGCCGCCACCTTCGCCGGCCGTTCGGCGGCGGCTTTGGGTTTTGCCGCTTCGATAGCCTTTGCTTCGGGCCGCGGCACGGTTAGCGGCTCTACGACCGGGGCGGCCGGCTTCTGCTTGACCGGCTCCGGCTTCTCTTCGGCCTTGACCGGCAAAGGTTCCGCCGGCGGCTCCGGTTGGCTTTGGACGGCGACCTCCGTTTCGGGCGGCTTTAATTGGCTGGGGTCGATCGTGAAGAGCGGTGTCGGGACCTTGGCGTTCTTGGTGCTATCCGGCGCCGGTTGTGCGTCACCGGCAACAAGCCGCTGCGGCTCGACCTCCGGCGGCCCGGGCTGCTTGGGCTCGATCCCAGCCGCTTCCAGGGCCTTGACCTCCCGCTCCGCGCGCAGATCGCCGTTCGCGGCGGCCCGCTGGTACCAGGTCAAGGCAACGCCGCTGTCCTGCTGCAGGGTCAGACCCTCGCGCTTGAGCTGGCCCATGATGAACTGGGCCTGGGCCAAATCGCCGTCGGCGGCCTTGCGGAACCATGCCGCCGCTTGCCGCTCGTCTTTGGTCACCCCTTGGCCCCTGAAGTAGGCCAGGCCGAGGTTGTACTGCGCCCAGCGGTAGGATTGATCCGCCGCCGCCGTCCACAGCTCGATGGCCCGTTGTGGATCGAGCGGCACGCCCCGCCCCTTGGCGTACATCAAGGCCAGGTTGTTCTGGGCGGCGGGCAGGCGCTGCGCCGCCGCCTCCCGATACCAGCGCACCGCCTCTATGAGATCTTGCGCGACCGGCGCCTCGCCCTGCTCGTAGAGCTTCCCGAGGCTGTATTGGGCGGCCACGTCGCCGGCTTCGGCCAAAGACAGCCAAATGTCTCTTGCGACCTCCGCTTGGCCGGACCTGAAGGCGCGCAGTCCCTCCTCGAAGCTCGCGGCCGACAGGGGGCCGGCCCAAAGCGTGGAAAGGCAGATCAATAGCGCCACAAAGCGTTTCACGGCTCGGTTTTCTCCGGCAGTTCTTTCCGCAGGCCTGGCTGATAAACCAAAACGAGGCGATTTGACACCAGCAATATGACTCCGGTTTGCGCGGCAACCCGTTTCACGCCTGCCATATGCTCCGCAACTGCGTGCTTTCAACCAGCATTTCTTGCTGGGAAGAATTTGGTTAATAAAACACTAACAAAATAAATACTAAACATCAAAAAGCGTTTCACGTGAAACAAAAATATTAATTTTTATTAACCATAGATAATATTTACATTTGGTTAATCATAAAACATCTTGTTCTGTTGACATAGCCACAGGGGCGCCCTTGCGGCCTGTCCAATCGACTGGCGGATCTCCTGCCGGGAGCTTGGGGAATTTGGGGTGGCTGATGGGATTTGAACCCACGACCTCCTGGACCACAACCAGGCGCTCTAACCGACTGAGCTACAGCCACCATACGCAAGGGTGTATACGCTTGCCATCGGCAGCGTCAAGTACAGGTCGACGTCTTGTCCGGCAGGCTGGCCGGGCGTAGGCTTGGCCGACCTTGGAGCCGGCCCAGGAGACCCTGCCAGATGCTGAAAACCACCGCCGCCGTGTCCCGCCTGGGCACCGAAAGCGCTTTCGCGGTGCTCGCCCGCGCGACCCAGCTCGAAGCCGAAGGCCGGTCGGTTATCAATCTGGGCATTGGGCAGCCGGACTTTAAGACCCCGCCGCACATCGTCGAGGCGGCGATCAAGGCCCTGCGCGACGGTCACCACGGCTATACAGCGGCCGCCGGCATCGCCCCTCTGCGCGCGGCCGTGGCCGAAGACCTTCATAAGCGCCTGGGGGTCGAGGTCGACCCCGGCCGCGTGGTCGTCGTCCCCGGCGGCAAGGTCACCATGTTCTTCGCCATCTTGATGTTCGGCGAGCCCGGTGCCGAGATTCTCTACCCGGATCCGGGCTTTCCGATCTACCGCTCGCTGATCGACTACAGCGGCGCCAAGGCCGTGCCGATCCCGTTGGAAGAAGAAAACGGCTTTGCGTTCTCGGCTGTTTCGGTGCTGGAACGAATTACCCCGGCGACCCGCCTGCTGATTCTCAACAGCCCGGCCAACCCAACCGGGGGCGTGACCCCGCGCGACGAGATCGACCGCCTGGTGGCCGGCCTGGAAGCCCACCCCCAGGTCGCTATCCTGTCGGACGAGATCTACGGCCAAATGCTTTACGACAACCAGGCCCACACCAGCCTGCTCCAATACCCCGCAATCGCCAAGCGGCTGATCCTCCTGGACGGCTGGAGCAAGACCTACGCCATGACCGGTTGGCGGTTGGGCTACGGCGTCTGGCCCGAGGCCCTGCTGGAAAATGCCACCAGGCTGGCGGTCAATTCCCATTCCTGCGTCAATGCCGCGGCGCAGTTTGCCGGCCTTGCGGCGCTCACCGGAGACCAGACGCCGGTTCGCGAGATGGTCGCCGCCTTCGACGCGCGGCGCCGGGTCGTGGTGGAGGAATTGAACGCTATCCCCGGCTTTCGCTGCGGCATGCCGGGCGGCGCCTTTTATGCCTTCCCCAACATCACGGGCACGGGCCATAGCGCCAAGCAACTGGAAATCCTGCTGCTCGAAGAGGCCGGGGTCGCGACCGTTGCCGGGACGAGTTTTGGCGACTATGGCGAGGGCTTCCTGCGAATCTCCTACGCCAACAGTACGGAAAACATCCGTGAAGCGGCGGCACGAATGAAGCAGCAGCTGTCCGGCGCCTAGCCTTCCGCCTACTATTTGGGCAGGCTGCCTAAAAAGTAGGCGGAGAGTCGATGCCGAATCGGCCATTACTTCCGCCCTCGGACAGCAACGCCCTGATTTTCCAGCAATTGCCCCAGTTGGCATGGCCCGTGCTAAGCACCGTCATATTGGCGGTCGGATACCGCGGAGGTCATTGGCGAACGAAGGAAAGACATGAAAAAGATCGAGGCGATCATCAAGCCCTTCAAGCTCGACGAAGTGAAGGAAGCGCTTCACGAGGTCGGCATCAAGGGCATCACGGTAACCGAGGCCAAGGGCTTCGGACGACAAAAGGGCCATACGGAGCTCTATCGCGGGGCCGAATACGTGGTCGACTTCCTGCCCAAGGTGAAGGTCGAAGTCGTGATCGAGGACAGCCTGATCGAAAGGGCGGTCGAGGCGATTCAGCAGGCCGCCCACACCGGGCGTATCGGCGACGGCAAGATCTTCGTCAGCAGTATCGACGAGGCGATCCGCATTCGCACCGGAGAACGCGGCGCGGACGCAGTCTAGGGGGCGGCCGCCGCTCGGAGCAAGATTGACCCTTGCCGTCTATCGGCACGGTCCAACAAACGTGAGCAACATCAGGAAGGACGGGAACAGCAAGATGTCCGACGCCAACAGCATTCAGAAGATGATCAAGGAAAACGACGTCAAGTACGTCGACTACCGTTTTACCGACCCGCGCGGCAAATGGCAGCACCTGGCCATGTATGCCGGGGCGGTCGGCGAGGACGAACTCGAGGAGGGCATCATGTTCGACGGCTCGTCGATTGCCGGTTGGAAGGCGATCAACGAATCCGACATGCTGCTCAAGCCGGACCTCTCCTCGGCGGTCATGGACCCCTTCGCCGCCCAGCCGCAACTCATCTTGTTCTGCGACGTGCTGGAGCCGGAAACCGGCCAGCCCTACAGCCGCGACCCGCGTTCGACAGCGCTCAAGGCGCAGGCCTACATGCAATCCTCCGGCATCGGCGACACCGCGGTGTTCGGCCCCGAGGCCGAGTTCTTCGTGTTCGACGACGTGAAGTTCGCCAACGACATGCACAACTGCTTCTACCGCTTCAAGTCGGAGGAAGGCCCCTACATGTCGGGCGAGGACATCGAGGAAGGCAACACCGGACACCGGCCGGGCATCAAGGGCGGCTACTTCCCGGTACCGCCGGTCGACTCCGGAACCGACTTCCGGGCCGAGATGGTGACGGTCATGGCCGAGATGGGCCTGTCGGTCGAAAAACACCACCACGAAGTGGCGCCCTCGCAGCATGAGCTGGGCATCAGGTTCGACACCCTGGTGCGCACCGCCGACAACATGCAGATATACAAGTACGTGGTGCACAACGTTGCCCACTCCTACGGCAAGACCGCGACCTTCATGCCCAAGCCGGTGTTCGGCGACAACGGTTCCGGCATGCACACCCACCAGTCGATCTGGAAGGACGAGAAGCCGCTGTTCGCCGGCGACGGCTACGCCGGCCTTTCGGAGATGGCGCTCTTCTACATCGGTGGGATCATCAAGCACGCCCGGGCACTTAACGCCTTCACCAATCCCTCGACCAACAGCTACAAGCGGCTGGTCCCGGGCTACGAGGCGCCGGTGCTGCTGGCCTATTCCGGGCGCAACCGCTCGGCTTCCTGCCGCATTCCCTACGGCGCGAGCCCCAAGGCCAAGCGTGTCGAGGTGCGCTTCCCGGATCCGATGGCCAACCCCTACCTGGCCTTCGCGGCCATGTTGATGGCCGGCCTGGACGGCATCAAGAACAAGATCAACCCCGGCGATCCCATGGACAAGAACCTCTATGACCTGCCGCCGGAGGAACTGCACGACGTACCGACGGTCTGCGGCTCGCTGCGCCAAGCCGCCCAGTCCCTGGCCGAGGACCACGAGTTCCTGCTGGCCGGCGACGTCTTCGACAAGGATCAGATCGACGCCTACCTGGAACTCAAATGGGAGGAGATCCTAGCCTTCGAGACGGCGCCCCACCCGATCGAATTCCAGATGTACTATTCGGCCTGAACGCCGATCTCGGATGCCGTGAATCCGACGGGCCGCCTCTTCCGCAGAGGCGGCCCGAATTCTTTCCACCCGGCCAGCTAGTTCAGCAGCGCCACCTGGGTGACGGCCAGGAGGTTGACCGCCGCATGCAGCCCGAGGGTCACGTAGAGCGAGCCGGTCTTCATGCGCACGACGCCCAACAGGATGCCCATGGCGAGGATCGTGGCGATCCCGTAAATATCGTACTGCAGATGAATGACGGCCCAGAGCGCGGCGGTGATGATGATCGCCCCCGGATTGCCGAGCCTCGATTGCTGCAGGCCGGCGAACATGAAGCCGCGGAACAGGACCTCCTCGAACAACGGCCCCAGAACCACAAGCGCCAGCAGGAAAAGCGGCAGGAAGCCCGCCGTCGCGTAGGTGCGCACCATGAATTCCGGCGTAACCGGGCGGTCCAGCAGGTAGGTCAGGCCATCCGACAGCAAAACGAACAGGGCCATGACGGCGAACCAGAGGCCGACGGTCTTCCAGGCGACCGGCTTGAGGCAGAGGTACTCCTTGATCGTCGAGCGGCTGCCGTAGCGCACATAGAGCAGGATCAAGCCGGTACAGAGCGTGGCCGTCACCAGGGTCGAGACCGACAGCACGAAGCCGTCGTACATGGCGTCGAACATGTACCTATTGAAGTCGAAAGCCGGGTCGCTGGCGTATTGAACCGCGACGAAGCCGATGAAAACCACCCCCTGAAGCAAGGCGAACACGACCAGGGTGATGATCGAGAAAAACACCGTCGCCCAGGGCCCCATAACCTTCTTGTCCGGCGCGGGTGCGGGCGCCTGGAGTATGGCTGTCGCTAGGGTCTCTTCTCCGATGGTCATGGCTGTCCCCGTGGGCGGCATTGCGGCGGTTTTGGATATCGGTGCTTGGCACGAGTTAACCACCGGAAACTTGCCATTTCCTGAAGCAAGAGGGCGACCGATCTGCCCAAGCCCTCTGGCAGCCATTCCCACCCTTCGACAGGCTCAAGGTGAGGCTCGGCTGTGCCCGAAGGTGCCTTCGAGCCGCAGCAAGAACCTCATGCTGAGCCCGTCAAAGCATGAGCGTCGAGCCTCAGCGCTTCAGCTTCACCGTCACTTCCCGTCCGCCCAGACCGTGTACCTTGTCGTGAGCGCGGATCGTCACTTCCGGGATACCTTCCGGGACCGCCACGCCGCCCAGGGATCGGGTGAAGGGCTGCTCCTGCTCGTGGGGATGCAACAAGACCCGCGTGCCGAGCACACTGCCGTCGGGCGCCACCACGTCCCAGCGGTCGGCATAGTGCTCCCAGCCGGTGTCGCCATGGGCCACGGTCACGTTGAAGCGCCAGGTGCCGCCGGCCAGCGGCACGGCCTGAACCTCGACGACATCCGCCTCGCCCGCCTGCAACGGCAGCGCCGCAAGGAGCAAACCGCAGAAAACGCCTATCCGTATCATGCTGTCTCCTTGGCCTTGGGCACCGGCCGGGGAATCCCGTCCTCATCGATGGCCACGAAAGTGAAGCTGCCTTCGGTCACCTTGGCCCGCTCGCCCAGACGCTGACGCAAGGCCCAGGCTTCCAGGTGAAAGGTCATTGACGTGCGGCCGATGCGCTCGATATCCGAGTAGACGCAGAGCACGTCGCCGACATAAACCGGGAGGTGAAAGGTCATGGCGTCAACGGCGACCGTCGCGACCCGCCCGCGCGCCTGCTGCACCGCGCTGATGCCCCCGGCGATATCCATCTGGGCCAGGACCCAGCCGCCGAAGATGTCGCCGCTCGGGTTGGCGTCGGCCGGCATGGCAAGCGTTCGTGTGGCGAGTTCGCCGCGCGGTTCTTCCTGGTTTTGGGCCATTCTACCCGGCCTCCGACTAGATATTGTGTTTTTCTCTGTGATACCCTACTGCATAAGCGGTTAGCTGTCTTGGCCCCGATTAACGATAGATAATCAACCTGGTGCGATAATGGCGGGTATGAAGGATCTGTTCCAGAAATTGGCCCCGAACGATAAAGACTATTCGGCCAAGGATATCGAGGTGCTCGAAGGCCTCGAACCGGTGCGCCGGCGTCCGGGCATGTACATCGGCGGCACCGACGAACAGGCCCTCCATCACCTGGTCGCCGAGCTGCTCGATAATTCCATGGACGAGGCCGTGGCCGGCCATGCCACGCGCATCGAGCTCGAGATGGGCCCCAACGACAGTATCACGGTCCGCGACAACGGCCGGGGCATCCCGATCGACCCGCATCCCAAATACAAGAACAAGTCGGCGCTCGAGGTGATCCTGACCACCTTGCACTCGGGCGCCAAGTTCTCGGACACGGCCTATACCACTGCGGGCGGCCTGCACGGGGTCGGCATATCGGTGGTCAACGCGCTGTCCGACGAGTTGATCGTCGAGGTCGCGCGCGACCGCAAGCTATGGCGCCAGGAATTCAGCTGCGGCGAGCCGCGCGGCAAGCTGGTCAACAGCGGTTCCGCCAAAAACCGCCGAGGCACAACGGTCACCTTCCGGCCCGACCCGAAGATCTTCGGCAACGCCTGTCATTTCCGCCCGGACCGCCTCTATCGCATGGCGCGCTCCAAGGCCTACCTGTTCCGCGGCGTCGAGATCCGCTGGCGCTGCGACCCATCGCTGCTGAAACAGGAAAAGCAGGTCCCGGAGTCCGACACCCTGCACTTTCCCAACGGCCTCAGGGATTTCCTGGAAGCCAGCCTGGGCGATCGCAAGGCGCTGACGCCCGAGCCCTTCGCCGGCGAGGCGATCTTCCCGGGCGACGAGGGCCGGCTCGAATGGGCGATTTCCTGGCCGGCCGACGAGGACGGCTTCGTCAGCTCCTACTGCAACACCGTGCCGACCGGCGACGGCGGCAGCCACGAACAAGGCCTGCGCAGCGGCCTGCTGCGCAGCGTGAAAACCTATGCCGAGATGATCGGCAACAAGAAGGCGGCCCAGGTTACCGCCGAGGACATTCTGGGCGGCGGCATGGCCCTGATCTCGCTGTTCATCCACAATCCCCAGTTCCAGGGCCAAACCAAGGACCGCCTGTCCTCGCCGATCGCCGCCAAACTGGTCGAGACCACGATCAAGGATCACTTCGATCACTGGCTGACCGAGCACCCGGAGCGGGCGCGCATGCTGCTCGAACGCATTGTCGAGCGCGCCGACGAACGCTTGCGCCGCCGCCAGGACAAGGAACTCAAGCGCAAGAACGCGACCCGCAAGCTGCGTCTGCCGGGCAAGCTGACCGACTGCGCGCGAAGCCGTTCCGAGGGCACGGAGATTTTCCTGGTCGAGGGCGATTCGGCCGGCGGCTCGGCCAAGCAGGCGCGTAACCGCGAGACCCAGGCGATCCTGCCCTTGCGCGGCAAGATCCTCAATGTCGCCAGCGCTTCCGACGACAAGCTCAAGGGCAACCAGGAGATCGCCGATATCGCCTTGGCGCTCGGCTGTGGCATGCGCGCGCAGTTCGACCCGGACAAACTGCGCTACGAGCGGATCATCATCATGACCGACGCCGATGTCGACGGCGCCCACATCGCCTCGCTGCTGATGACCTTCTTCTACCGCGAAATGCCCGGCCTGATCGAGGATGGCCGGCTGTTCCTTGCGCAGCCGCCGCTCTACCGGATGACCCAGGGCGGCGAAACGGTCTATGCCCGCGACGACCGGCACAGGGAGCAGTTGCTGGCGGAACACTTCAAAGGTCGAGGGAAGCTTGAAGTCGGCCGTTTCAAAGGCTTGGGCGAAATGTCTGCCAAGCAACTTAAAGTCACGACCATGGATCCGGAAAGCCGGATTCTGTTGCGCGTAGCCATCGCCGACCGTGAAGACCCGGACCCGCGCGCCGAGCAGAAACGCAGTGCAAAGACCGTTGAGCACCTCATGGGCCGGCGGCCCGAACTGCGCTTCCGCTTCATCCAGGAAAACGCCCGCTTCGTCGAAGCCGACCACCTGGACGTCTGACTTCCGCGAGCTTTTCAGGAAACACTGCAACAGATTCTGCAGCGGTCATCCGCGTTCGGCTTTGTTTTTTTGGCCGGTGTGCTTGTCCGATAGGAACGCCGCGCTAATCTCCTTCGTAGAGCGACTCAAAATGAAACCATGCTCTGAAAGGGATTCACGATGACAGGACTACCGCGCTTGGCCCTGACCTTTGCCTTTGCGGGCGCGCTGGCCGCCTGCGGCGGGTCGCTGGTCAACTACAGCTACGTGTCGGACAACTACCATCCTTACGAACTGAGCTATTCCGCCAGAAAAGGCGGCATGTTGACCGAGATTACCGGCAACCCCTTCCCGACCGACAAAGCCGCCCTGGACCGCGCCGTTACCAAGAACCTCGAGGATTCGCATTTCGGACCCAAGTTGTCCTTCTTCACCGAGCCGCCGGGCGAGTACCGCTCGCCCTACCGTGTCGTGGTGCTGTTCAACCCGGCGCCCCACGCCAACGGTTCAAAGCTCTGCAGCCGCACCGACCGGCCGCAGGCCGAGTGGGGCCAGGAGATCAAGGTGCTGGCCTCCTACTGCTCTTCGGACTCGCGGATCAACACGACCGCCGGTTCCCTGGCCGGCGCGACCGGCCCGGACGACCCGGCCTTCCAGCAGTTGATGAGGCAGGTCTCGCTGAACCTCTTCCCGCCGGCTCCGAACAACCGCGGCGACCGGGACTCGGCGTTCTTCTAGGCCGTCAGGCTCCCAGCCAGGTCTCCAGGGCCGCGGTTACCTCGGCCGGCCGCTCCATGGTCGCGAGGTGGCCGCAGTCCTCGATCACCACCAAATGGGATTGGGCGATCCCGGCAGCCAACTCGGTATGGCAATTGAGCGGTGTCAGTTCGTCCTGACGGCCGCAGAGCACCAAGGTCGGGCAGGTAATCCGGACCAGGGTCGGACGGCTGTCCGGGCGCGCCATGATTGCCTTCTGCTGCTTCAGAAAAGCCGCCTTGCCGACCCGCTCGGCCATCGCGATCACCTCCGCCGGCAGGGCCGTCTCCGCCAGG
>Ga0265309_10001049_pt1 | contig 11882 bp, 18 predicted proteins | sample Helome_FD_192492 | JGI IMG/M metagenome (GOLD analysis project Ga0265309, IMG submission 192492) | Marine sediment microbial communities from subtidal zone of North Sea - Hel_20160524 (Illumina Assembly) | ecosystem: Environmental > Aquatic > Marine > Subtidal zone > Sediment ...
TTATCAGTTTTTCCATTAAATATAAGATAGCCATTCTTACAGCTATCACATTTATATTTAACTTGATATGTTTTAACTTCTATTATTTCTTCCATTACTCACCTCTTGCTAATTATTTTGTACAACAATACACCAAATAGAAATATCACTATAAAAGATATAAAGTATAATCCTATTTCATAAAAAAAGTTCATTTCTTGATTCCCCTTTTGAATAAGTTAATTGAGGCATAAAGCGCTACAATTGCCAATATTGCCAATCTAATCCAGAAAAACATAATCATAAGCACAAATAAACTAAAATAAAAAGACCCTAGTAGTATCTTGCCTATGATTATTAATCCACCTTTAATACAGAATTTGATTTTCTTCCATGATTTTTTAATCTTCCTTCTGTATCTTTTCAGACGTTTTTTAATGGATATCATTCTTGTTTTTATCGTCGTCTTTTTCAGCATTTACCTTTTTCAAGTTTTCAATAATCTGCTGTTTTATTGCTTTAATATTTAGATCATGCTCAAAATTCATAAGCATTAATCCATAGGTTGCCATTAGAGAAAAAGCCATAGTTCTAGCGGTTATTAATATAAATGTTTTAGTAACATCCTCCATTTCAAATTGGATAGTCCCTGCTTGATCCTCGTCTTCAATCATAAAAATAGAGACAGTTATAATATCTGTATCACAATTGGCGCTAATCTTGATAGTAAATCCATGGTATGGCTCCATTAATAAAAAAGGACCAGCCACACCCTGAACCAGATTCCATTCAGCTTTTGTCTGTTTTGAATCATTATTCAAGTCAGTTTGCGCTTCAGTAAAAATACCATTGATTTCATGATTGTTCATTTATTCACCTTTACCCTTTTACTTTTGGTTTAATTCTATATTTAGTCTTTGTATATAATTCAATCACATTTTCCTTCACTAATTGAAGGATCATTTTATTTGCCCTATCGTTCCTACCTCCTACAAGTGACAAAATTGCTCGCTGGCTTGGTTTGATCCGTAATGATTTGATCATTTTTTTTACTTTTGAATAATCTTCATTGTATTTTTTTTCAGCAACTTTTTCTTTAGCTTGCTTATTTATATTCTGCTTTTGCTTTTTAGAATGCGGACGCTTTTTACTTAAAACGCTGACATTTTCTGAATCAGAAATTTCGTAAGCGTCCGCGTTTACTGCGCCGAAACCGTCCGCGTTAGCGCTTACACTGTCCGCATTAAAGTGCGGATTATCATTTTCGCTAACTGCTAACATAACTCCTGTAAGCTCTTGATTCACATCATCTATTTTGCTAACAGTCCGCGTTTGAGTATCAATTATTCCCTGTGGATTGCCAGCGTTTTCACTGCTTAAGTCAGCACCAGCGCGGACAGATCCATTTTCGTCCGCACTTGCGCGGACATTAATTTTGTCCGCGTTTTGGTCCGCGTTCTGACTGTCCGCACTTTGAATTTTGTTAGCATTTTCGTCCGCGTTTTTTCTTGCCTTGGCTAAAGTATAGTCAGTATATTTTTCAGCCTGATGTGTCAAAATGCGTCTATTGTTTACATACATGCTTGCACCATATGACAACATAAGAATGCCACCATACTCAAAACAGAAAGCAATCAATATCGCCATGACTAAACTAATCATTGCAACTTCAGGATTGAAATAATTAAATGATAGTTTTTTAATCAATCCTTGAAGTCTTAAATAAGCTTCAGAAGGGGATACAGATACTTCTTTATTATTAGAAGCTATCAGCTTCTGACGCTGCTCACTGTTAATTTTTGAAGACTCTTTAGCTTCAGCCATTACTTTTGTTCCAGTGTCTCTACTGGCTTTATAGATAGATTTGCTTTGATATTTTGAGTTGTGCAGATCGCCTTTGATAATATCTGAATTTTCTTTAATCTGGTCAGCCATCAGTGTTCTATTCTGATCAGATCTTGAAACCTGTTTATCAATTCTGATTGAAGTTGCTTGCTGTGCAAGAGTGACTAACGTAATTGAGATAGCGAACAAAAACCAGCCAAATTTTCTTAATCGTTTTTTAAATTCAAGACTGTGAACTGAAGTGACAGATCCAATAAAACAAGCGCCTTCAATTAGCTGAATGACAAGACCGCCTAATATATAAGCAAATGAATCAGCGCCATTTCCAAAGGCTAAAAACCCACGTATCAAAAAATACCCAGATACGGACATACCGATAATTCCAAACGCAAAATATAGCTTATAGGCTATTGGTTTGGTTAGAACATTAGATTTTATACTTATAGTTTCCTTTGTCATGATTGCACAATTTTAATAATTCCTATGGTTAGAGCCATCCTTGGCAGTTTTAGTTAATTATTTCTTTTCAAAGTTAATTATTACGCTTTTAACATTAATAGGCTTATCTGATACATGTATAATCTGCCCGCCAGATACATAGTGTTGATGGTATCTACCTTGGACATCCCACCAATATATATAAGGTATAGATGATCCATAAGTTCCATCATCTTGTATTGCTGGAAGGACAGCAGGCTTTTGAAAATATCCATCTATTTTTTTAGTATTGGTTAGCCTTTTTCCTGAGCTGGTAACTTTCCCTTTCACTGTACTGTAAAATATTGTTTGTCCAGAATAAGCACTAATAACATACAGATGCTTAATACTTCCAGGTTTATTATCTGTCTTTAGCCTTTCCCCAACATTTCGTTGTTCAGTAGTTAATCCATCCGCACCAGTTGGAATAGTTACACTGGCTTTTGAAACACCGGAATCTGAAACAGGCGGTGTATCATCTATACATCCAATTAAAGCAGTGATTACTAAAAAAGCTATAGTACATTTAATAAATAGTTTCATTATTTAACCTCGTATTGTCTGAATGAGCGCTGTAAAACTTCAGTTGCGCCTTTTGGTAAATCACCAGCGTTTGTAAACCTCCAATTAAATTTTGACATTTGCGCATTATATTCTGCTGCAAGTCCGTTATAACTGGCTTTTACTCCTGCAAGTTCTGTATGCCACAGCATAAACTGTTCTTTTTCTGTTCTGTCCATTTCCTTTCGATCTGGCATTGCTTTTATTCTTGAATCATAAACCTTGATATCTGCAAGTTTCTTATCAAGCTGTGCTGAAGCGTTTTTAAACCACTCATATTTTTTAAGTAGAGCAGAGGCACTAAATTCTTTTTTAGCAACGCTTGCAGCGTCTGACAGCCAGCCACCTATATAAATAAGAGGACCGACAATCAGAACAAAACCAAGAACAAGCCATATTATTTTTTTACCAATTTGAGCTGGTCCTTTTTCATACGCAGTTTTGTATTTATTCCAAGTCATGTATTTTTCCTTTTCCTATTGTCTTTGATTGTAAATATAACAATTGCCAAAAAAGCTAATATTCCTAAACATCCCACAGCAACCAGTATTGATTCAAGCACTATTATCAACCCAAGCTATACTTGTTGCCCATTCTGGGAAGTCCATCACATCTAAATCAGATGGCATGAAATGCTTGTCTGAAACTTCAGCACCTTTAACAAGCATGAATAAACCTGCTGAATAATCTGTATAAGTTCCAGCTTTACAACGCATCTTAAATTCAGTCAATGACATTACTTCTTTAACTTTTAAATTTTCCATTTTATTCCTTAGTCTGGTTAGAAATCCTTACCTGATTGATTAGCTTTAGTTTCTTCTTTCTTTTCATCTTTAGCGTAATGAACAGATGAAAACATGATGATTGAACAGAGGCTATTGTAATCACATGATATTGAAATCCTGCTTTTGTTTCCTATCCAATATACATAATCATAGACTGAATACGGGATCTGTCCAGTTCCAAACTGAGATTGAAATGCTGCAATAATTCCTTTCTGATTATAAAATCCCTGTGTGTACATGATTACACCTGTGAATTTACCTTTAGTGTATCCATATGCAAGTAAAGATATAGTTGCAGATCCGATATTTCCTTTGTCATTTTTTCTTAAATAGTAACGTGTATTACTTCCTGCTTCATGCAGTGTCATTTCTTTCTTATGAACTGAAATATCAGTTCCCCATTTGATTCCCCTGAAACCATTAGGCTCATTTTTGAAAGCGAAAGCAGGGGATACAACCAATATAATTAACAAGCCTAATGTGTACTTCATTTTGTTTCCTTTAATAAATTGTTAATAAATCTAAAATTATAATTAGAATCCAGACATCGTATTTATTCGCTGGTTTCTTTATCACTATTATCACTCTTTATAAATTTATTCATTATCACTTTTACAGCGAAAATGAATAAGGGCAATAATATTATTGTAGTGCCTATATATATTTCTTTTTCAAATCCAGTCATTCAATACTCCAAATAATTAAAAGACTTTAAATTCATCAATAATAAATTTTAAAATTGATGTACTAACTAATACAACAATAACAGCAATTATTATTTTAATAATAATATCAAGTGTTTTTGGATTCATCTTTATTTACTCTCTGTAATCTAACCTTTCCAAATTCATGCCTGGAATCGTAAACCAGACATGAATAATATTTAACAAGGTCTATTATTTGACCAACATTAAAAGCTTTAATGTTAAGTCCGCCTATTGGCAACGTATTAAATTTTCCTTTTTTTCTTAAATGAAAATGCATTGAACAATAATCAAATTTTATAATTAATACATGACTTTCATTATCAATATGTAGCTCTTTATAGTTTCCATTGTCTCTTGCAATTGGTTCACAATCGTCAATATTTTCTGCCAATGCTTTTATAATTGAATGTGTTACTTGTTCATTTGATTCAAACATTTAAGTATTCCTGTCAAAATGGTATGTCGTCGTCAAAAGTATTGTCAGCTTTCTGTGGCAACGCTGGCGGTTGTGCTGGTGCTGCTACTGGTTGTGCTTTATTAGGCGGTGATGACAGCATAGTAAGGCTGAATCCTTGAATTTTAGTTGTATACCTGTCATTGCCTTGTTTATCCTGCCATTTATCAGTTTGCAGTTTACCCTCTATATATATTAATGATCCCTTAGCCAGATACTGACCAGCTATTTCAGCCAATCTATTAAATAAAACAATCCTGTGCCATTCTGTTTTCTCTTTCTTTTCTCCAGTCGTTTTGTCTGTCCATTTTTCACTTGTTGCCATTGTGAAATTGGCAACTTGTGATCCTGATTGTAAGTGTCTTACTTCAGGATCTGAACCAAGGCGACCAACTAAAATTACTTTGTTTACATTAGACATTATTACTTTTCCTTTTGTACATATATTTTATTAAGTGGACCGTGAAAAACATTGCCTGTTACAATTTCTTCATATTGATCTAATTCTTCAAGTTCTAATATTTCTCCTTCATCAGTAGATGATGATTTAAAATCTACAATCCATTCAAGACTTTGTACTTTTTCTGTTGCTTGTTCTTCATTATCGGCTTGAACAGATGCCGCTATTATTCCAGCTATAGGGATCTGTACATAATATTGTGTCATTGTCTTTTCCTTGTCTTTCAATTTCAATTCTTAGTCGTTGCGCTGTAACAGGGTGCATAATCATTGCGCCCTGAACTACAAAAACATCTTCATTTGGAACTTGGAAATAAACTATTTTATTTTTCTCCCATGGCTTCCAAGGAAGGCTAAAAAACCTTTCCTTGGTTGTTTTTGGTTCTGACTTTGTAACAGTCCTTGTCATGTTTATATCTTCAATTATCTTTAGACCGTTAATATTTTCAATCACTGCTATATCCTTTATTATTTATTAGTCGTCGTCTGGATCAAATCCAAGTAATTCAATTTTTAGTTCATCTTTTATGCTTTTATCTCTATTTTTCTTGGTTCTTTTTCCATCTTCCCATTCTTCTATCCCCCAAAAACATCCACCTTCATCATAGTATTTAAGTTTAAATTTTGTCGCTAATAAATTTGATAAGGCAATAATAAAAGGATAGGGAACAGACCATGCAGTTTGAAAATCAATTATTAATTCATCCCCATATTTAATAACTGTTTCATAAGCATTCCATTTTGTTCCCCAATTTTTCCGGTTCCATTCTGACCAACAGTTATGACTTTGAAAATCTAATTCATCATCTTTAGATAAGTGATTTTGATAAATATGTCTTGGAATAGGAATCAATTTTTTAAAATCAATTTGATCACCATCACCATTATTAGTAGTTATTGTATTAACTATAGTATCTTGAAATCCTTTTTGTGTACCTATTATTACTATTCTATTTGATACATGATTTGGCATTAATTTTCTCCTGAATTAATATTCTATTTTTATATGTCTTACTTTTCCTGATTTAATTAAATTTAACAGATTCTTGATATTTTCTATAGTAAATCCTTCTTTTGTAAGATCGTCTTTTATTTCAAAATATATTTTATCTCTATGTTTTTTATCCCTTTTTAATTCTTCTTCCTGTATTGCTAATAAATCTTTTTTCTTCTGGGCTGCAATTAATTCTGCTTGTATCTTTTTTCGCTCATTTTCAACAGCTAATTTAGCCCGTTTATCTGCTTCAATTTTATCCATCTTTGCTTTTTCAAGCTTGGCGTTTGCTTCATTAAGTAGGCGCTTTGCCTTCATTTCTGCTTGTTTTTCTGCAATCCTGGATCTTTCTTTTTCTTCATCAATAGCTTTCTGTGCTTTGTTTTCAGCTATTATTTTTTCTCTTTCAATTATTTCTGCTTCCCGTTTTTTTTGTCTCGCCAATTCGTTAATGCGTTCGTTTTCTAATCTTACTTTTTCTTTTTCTTCTTCTTCTAATACGAATATATAATGTTTATTAAGTACTTCTAATGACTCCATTTTCGCTAATGCTGCATCAGCTTTTCTATTTTCAAATGAATCATCAATTTCAATTGCCTGAAGTGTATTAATGATAGATTTAACTGAAACAGAATTATATTGATCTGCCCTGAGCACAGACATTTCAACTAATTGCTGAACTTTATTATCAAGCATTTTATGGTGCGCTTTAATTTTATCTTCATGCGCTTTAATTTGAGACTTGATTTTATCTTGAACTGCTAGTAAATCGTCTTTGATTCTTTTGCGTTCTCCATCAATCAAGTCAGATTGCTTTTTAATTGGCTCCTTTATTTCTTTATGTTTTTTATCCAGTGTTGCAATTACTTTTCCGATTGCTAATCTGTCTGATTTAGCTGCTTTTTCCTGAACTGGATCAGATAAGTTATAGACCATATTGTCATACTTATTTTTAAATTCAGCTAATTTGAATTCAAAGCTTTGAAATTCAACTATTTGATTATCTTCTTTAATTGTCTTAATTTCAGTAGTCATCATATATCCTTATGCGGCAAGCATTAATTGCCGTTTACTTTCTAATAAATTCATTGTGAATGGGTGAATTAATGAATGCATTTCACTAATATAATCTTCATCACGTTCAACAGTAACTATTAATGGTGTGGCTCCAGGATAATAGCTCATAAAATCCCATGTCTTGAAACCAGTAACATACATGTGGCCTTGCACCTGTGGAATATATTTTGTTGGTAACTTATTGTCTTTAAGATACTTTTCATGTGTTTCAATTTTTGGGCATTTTATTTCAACGCCTTTTTTCATTCCTTTTATTAATGCATCAGGTGAGCAGGCTACTAATTTATTTTCATCTTTATAGATCAATCCAACTCTTTGAATTTCTACATTATTAATAAATGCATAAAAGGCAAGTGCTTCAGGTTCAATTTCTATTCCTCTTGCCATCCAGTCACTTTGAAATGTACCCTGACTCTCACCCGTTAAATATTCAGTTAGTAGCTTTTTCATGTAAGGAAGGGCGCTCTTTGACGCCTTTCCAGTTCCTGATATTATTTTTGAAAAACAACTAGCTGTAACAAGTCCAAGCCTTTTTTCAATCCATTCATCACTGCCTTGTTCGCAATAGTCGATAATCATTTTTTAGCCTGCTTTTGGTTGTGCTTGTTCGTTTATTTTTGCTTGCTTGGTAGCTAGTGCAACCATGGCAGCATTATATTGACTGTCTTTAACTTCATCCAAAGACTTTGAATTCATGTATATAAGGAATTGAGTTAAATCTGATTTGGTGCTTTTCAGTAGCTTTTGAATGCTTGCTTTATGATCAACAGTTAATAAAGCTGTATCTTCTGGCTTTTCTGATTGCGCCCCATCATCATCTTGCCCTTTTGTAGCAAGACCAGTTACGCCAAGCAATGTATAACGCTGCAAATAAGTTACAGCAGATCCAATAGCTTGAATGTTGTTTTTTCCACCTGATGAGTCAGGACTTGATTTTAATGTGTTTTCTTCACAGTGGCCTAATATATGAGTCAATTTGCAAGTAACTACAACTTGCCCGTTTTCATTCTGGTCCATAGTCCAGCTATGGCTCAATCCGTGTTTACTTAATTCAGATCCGATTTTTTCAACAACATTCTGTAGTGACGAATGCTTATAATTAGTAACATCTCCATTTTTATTTTGATAATTTACTGTTACATCTTTATCAATTAGAGGGGGATTTTTTTTGAATTCAGCGAATGCTACTGAATATGCCTTTCTTGCTTCATTTGCTTCATATTCCTTTTGAAGATCAAGCAGTTGTTGTAATTTTTCTATGTCAGCACCTGTATCAAGTGCCATTTTTAATAGGTACATTGGTGTTACTGATATGTTTGTATCTTGTATTGTTGTTAAAGGTGTTTGAGTCATGATAATGTCCCGTTAGATTTGAAGGATTAGTATAAAATAATTAAACAAACTTGACAACTAAAAAAATTAAACATTTCTCTTGCATTAAAAAATCAACATGCATATAATTCACCCGATGAAAAGAAAAGTTAAAAATATCAGAAAACAAAAGAGGGGGAAAAGTCATGTAATCGCTACTGGCAAAAAACCCAGTAAAAAACTAAAGTCATTTTTTGATACGAGACAAAAAACACAGATAGAACTTGCGCGGTTACTCAATTTAAACCGCGCCACTATCTGGCACTGGTTAAATAAAAATGGAGTCCCGGCAAAATATGTAGCAGTAGTATCAAAATTCACTCAAAATACAGTTAGTAAGCATGAAATAAGACCTGACATATTTTGACTGAATTTTAGAATTAGGTGCTGAAGTTAACGGTTACTTCAACTTGAAAATGAAAATCACCCGTTAACGCTTATTGCCCTTGCAGAATCAAATGCTGGACGATCACTTAGAAAAGGTAATACAACTTTTCAAAAATAACGTGAACTGCTGACGATGGCGAAAGCTTGAAGCCGTAAAACCAAGTAGAGACATAAGTAGCGGTAATTGTCGAGTGAATTACAACCCAGTCCAAGCGGTGGAAGTCCGGCACATGATAGAAGATAGTAAAAGTCTGTTAGCTATAGACAGCGTTGAAACAGCATTATACCGGGAGAAATCCCGGTATTTTAATAGTACACTTTATCAGGGCTACAGGAGGTGCACCTCCAAAGACTGTGTAAATGGGGATTGACTGTTAGCTAATAATCTTACCCCTAGCATTTTATGCGTCTTGATCACTCTTAGCCGAATAAAAGGCCGTGGAGTGGTCCTGATAAAGTGTATTAAAGAATTTGAGTAGCTCAGTAGAACACAAGTTCCATTGCTATTTGAAAAGAGCCTTAGTAACCAAAAGCCTTGAAATCATGATGTCAGGTGAAAACGGCGCAGCAGGAGGATACCCTGCACAAATTTAAAATTAAGTGGTGTAGAAAACAGTTACTTCATTCGCTAAATGAGAGGTTCTCGGTTCGAATCCGGGTATCGGTGAAAGCCGGTATAGCTCAACGGTAGAGCGCTAAAATTCCTGTTTTCGCTTATTCCCTTAACAATTTTAGGTAGTGTAGATTACAGTTACTTCAATTCCGACTGTTGATACTGGTTCGATTCCAGTCACCTAGCTTAAGATGGTGTAGTTTAATGGTAGAACAGCAGAGCATTACTGTAATCGCTTATCCTCCTAAAAAAATTTAGTGGTGAAGAGTTCAGTTACTTCACAAGAGTGTCTTGGTTCGAATCCAAGTGTTATAGAAATATAACAGCTTAAATGGTTAGCAAATTCTGAACTCGCTTATTCCCTAACTTATCTACAATGGAGAACGTTATGCAAAAAAATACCCGCGTAACTTCCATTCATACCCATGAAAATGCAAAAGCAAAACACATTGGCAACTTGGCGCAATTGCGCCGATCTGTGCTTGCCTGCATGTTATGGGAGAATGGATTTTATGAAAGTGGCGAACAAATAGCCAATCGAATCAAATCACTATGCCATACAGTTACTGCTGAACAGCTTTCAGAACTGGCAATAGAAGCAAGAAATAAATACAAACTTAGACATGTAGCTTTATTGCTTGCCAGAGAATTAGCCAGACATCCACAGCACAACAAGGGAAAGCTTGTAGGTGAAACAATCTTTCAAGTAATTCAGCGAGCTGATGAGCTGGCGGAATTTTTGGCTATTTACTGGAGTGATGGAAAAACACCAATATCCAAACAGGTAAAAATAGGATTAGCTCGGGCATTTCGTAAATTTAATGAATATCATTTTGCTAAATACAATAGACAAAATGCTGTTAAATTGCGCGATGTGCTTTTAATGGTTCATCCTAAACCTAAAAATGAAGAACAATCAGCGCTTTACAAAAAAATAGTCAGCAAGGAATTACTTACACCTGATACTTGGGAAGTCAATGTATCAGCAGGAGCGAGTAAAAAAGAAGTATTCGAGAGAATGCTAATTGAAAAGAAACTTGGTTACATGGCGCTATTGCGTAATTTGCGCAACATGAGCGAAGCAGGAGCCGACCACAGGCTGATTGCAGATTCTATAGTAGCTGGTGCAAGAAAATCTAAAGTGCTCCCATTTCGGTTTATAAGCGCTGCAAACCATGCTCCGGCTTTTTACAGGGAACTGGATAAAGCCATGCAAGCATCCCTTACAGGAATGGAGCGACTGCCAGGGAAAACTATTGTCCTGGTTGATGTATCTGGCTCTATGGCTTGGGAAAGAGTGTCAGAAAAGTCTGATCTTAAATCAATCGATGCAGCTTGCGCCTTAGCTGGCTTAGTGGTTGGAATATCTGAACTGGCTGAAGTGTTTACTTTTTCTAACCAAGTTGTTCAAGTTCCGACCATTGAAGGACTTGGAATCATTGACAAAATAAAAGGCAGTCAAACTAATGGCGGAACTTTACTTGGAAAAGCTGCTGCTACAATGTTCATGCGTGACTATGACAGATTAATAGTTATCACTGATGAACAGTCACATGATCGCGTTCCAGATCCGGTAAAGGGAATTAACTATATGATTAACGTATCTAAAAACCAAAATGGTGTTGGATATGGGCCTTGGAATCATGTTGATGGATTCTCAGAAGCAGTCATTGACTGGATACGGGAATTTGAAAAATGAGTGAAGTAATTGAAATTACAAGGGAAGAAATTCAAATTGAAGTTAATAAAGCCTATAAAAAAGGCTATATTGACGCAACAAAAAATTTAGCTATCTGGAATGATGGCGCTCAATATGTCGGAACAATGCAAGTACCATTAAAGCAAGTTGTTGATAATATAGAAAATCAATTTGGATTTGATTTAAATTATAAGTAAGTAAAACAAAAAACCCGGATCTTTTAGGTCCGGGTTTTTTATTAGAGTATTGATGATTACTAACTAAGGATGAAAGGCTAATCAATAGGCGATCACACAAACAGCAAGTCAGACAATTATATGTTAATGATTGATATTGTCAATGTTTCTATCATTACAGAAATTACTGAAACAACTGAAGTAACAGAATAGACAGTAATGAAATAAATTATAAACCCTATTGCACTATTAAATATTGATAACTAAACTGGATGGATGAACAGAAATAAATACAAAT
>Ga0265309_10001050_pt1 | contig 11881 bp, 9 predicted proteins | sample Helome_FD_192492 | JGI IMG/M metagenome (GOLD analysis project Ga0265309, IMG submission 192492) | Marine sediment microbial communities from subtidal zone of North Sea - Hel_20160524 (Illumina Assembly) | ecosystem: Environmental > Aquatic > Marine > Subtidal zone > Sediment ...
ACATAGTTTCCAGACGGCTTCGAGACAGCTTGCCGGAACCGTTGCCAACCAGAATGGCGATAACCAGGTAGAAACGCTGCAGCATCGGCACCATTGACTGGCCAAGCATCAGCAACTGGAACGCTCTTCCCGAACCCGCCGGCGGTCTAATGAGCAACTTCTTGCGTTTGCCATAGCTCAGAATTCCCAGGTCGTTGAGCGCAGCGATCGCCTCGGTCGTAACATCGTCGATCTCCTCGAAATCCCACTTGAGACACAGTTCCTTCTTCATGAACGGATAGATCAAACGAATCAGGCGCCGAAGCTCCACATGTTCCAGCTCTTGTCCCTGGATGAAGCAACAGGCGACTGATGCCGGCACCGCAAACAGATGCAGGATGTTGTTGCGGAAGTAGGTCATCAGAACGGCAGTGCGCTCTTCCATATGGATAACTTCTCCCATGGGATGCGAACTGCGACTGATGACATCGAGCTTCTCTCCATGCTCGATAATGTCGTCGGGCGTCCAGTCAGGCATTGTGACGAGTTCTGAATATTCGAAGCGACGCAACAGGTCGAGGCTGAGCTGCAGCTGGCGCCGCAGTTCGACAACGCCGATCGTCTGCTTGGGCGTAGCGAGCAGCACGTAGGCCAGCAAACTGATCGGTGTAACGGCAGCCGCCGAATTGATGTTCTCCATAATACGTCGGCCAACATCGTCGACGATTTCACCCAGCCACGGCGGCCTCTCGCCGTTCTCCGGTCTGTATTCGCGCCACTCAGGGTGAACGCTGTCGAGTATCGGATCGAGATCAATCGGCTCACCGACGTTCACACTAACCTTGCCAAAATGACCGCGCAGGGATTTGATTGACCGAATCAGGCCGCCAAGCGATTCCTTTTCCTTCTTTGCACCGCCGAGTTCGCTGATAAAGGCGTCGCCCTCCATCAGTTTTTCATAGCCAAAATAGATCGGCACAAATACGACCGGACGTTGTGGATTCTTGACATAGGCATTGACCGTCATGACCAGCATGCCACCCTTGGGCTGTAGCAACCTTCCGGTGCGGCTGCGTCCACCCTCGATAAAGTATTCCATCGAGTAGCCTTTGCCGATGACCTGCTGAATGTAGGCATCGAAGACCGTCGCATACAGTCGGTTGCCCTTAAAGCTGCGCCGCAGGAAAAACGCGCCACCACGTCTGAGGATGCCGCCGACGATCGGCATGTTGAGATTTATACCCGCCGCAATATGCGGGAGATGCAGGCCTTCTTCGTAGGTTACATAGCCAAGCAGCAGGTAGTCGAAGTGACTGCGGTGGCAAGGCGCGTAAATGACTTCCTTCTCTTTGGCGGCTTCATGGAGCTTCTCCATGTGATTGAGCTCGACGCCATCGTACATTTTGCTCCACAACCAGCGCAGGATGCGCTGCAGCACGCGAATCGTCGGGTAGGAAATATCCGCCGCAATCTCGAGCGCATATTTCTCCGCCTTGCGCCGAGCTACTTCCTGCTTGCGATAATCGTCGCCACCGTCTGCGTCAATAGCGCGACGCACAGATGGCGCGCGCAGCACCTCCTTGATCAGCGTACGACGATGAGAGAGGTCGGGACCCACTGTCGCGACGCGCCGCTTGCGAAAATGCACGCGCAGAATTCGCGACACTTTTCGATAAGCAATCTTGGGCTGCTGCACTTCTGCGCCAATAGACCGCAACGGGAGGGCGTGACTGAATCGCAGCAAAGTGTCCCGTCCCAACAGGATGGTAGTGAAGAATTTGCGGGTCCGGCCGATAACGTCCCAGTTCTCTGAAAACAGCAATTTCAGTAACGAGCGTTCCTTCTCAGGCGAGCGACCCCAGTAGATCGCGACGGGAATCAGAAGCAGATCCTCATCACCCTCGGCAGCGGCCTCGACCAGGCGCTTGAGGCGCTGTGAGCCCATCTTGCGCGGCCGCCGAAACCAGAATCCCCGCATCCGTCGCAGGATGACGAACCGCTTGTGCTCACGGTTTCCGCAGAATTCGAATGACTCCGTTGGTGATGGCAGGCCATGCTGCGCCGCAGCCCGTTCGAGCGCCAGCAGGTCGGCGAGTCCACCGTTCTCAAGAACGTAGCAGATCTTGGCATCGCTATCGGTGATCAGTTCCGAGGGGGTTTCCGGCTGAATGACGGGGCGCGCCCACCAGGAGAACACCTTGCCCGCCAGCCAGTAGAGCGGGCGAAAGAATAAGCCTGCGATGTCCATGGCGAACAAGTCTACCCAAAAGAACGCTCAAGAAGACCGTTGACATTCAAAAAAACAGGCGACATAAATCAGCTTTCTGTGACCGCCTTCATTCCGCAAGGTCCTGTTTTGCGACACAATTCACGAAATTCTGTAGCGCGCATACTTGGAACATTGATGAAAAACCTGATCATCTGGGCAGTTATTCTTGGCGTCGTCGGCTACGGCGGGTCCAAGTTTTTGCTACACCATAAGGTGGGCCGGGGCGTAGACCAGGCCGTTATGGCGGTGTCTCCATTCGTTAATATTGAATACGACGGCGTCAGTTCAACCATGTCGGGCGAGCTGACTGTCGACGGCATCAAGGCCCAGATCCCCGGATTCAGCGAGCCCATTTACGTTGAGCGGCTCGGCATTGACACGCCCAGCTATTTTAGCTTGCTGAAGCTCGCCGACATCTCTCAGAACATCCAGTCGCCTGACGACGTCGTTCCCGAGTACTTCGGCTTCATCGTCGAAGGTGTTCGCATGCGCGTTAACGCCGATTATTTCAACAAAGCGTACATGGCATCGGTCGATGGCATCAGCGCGGAAGCGTTGCAGGAAGACGCAGCGCGCTGCACCGGCAAGTACGGATTCTCACCGGATACACTGACAAACTTCGGCTTCACCGACCAGGTGGTTTCGATCGCGGCCCACTTTCGGCGCGGCGAAGGAGACTACATCGTAGAGATGACCTCAGATGTCGAAGACATGTGGTCGATTGATGCCAGCCTCACGCTGGCGGGTGACATGATAAGCGAGTTTTCGAAAGGCCCGCGATACCGCCCGCACATGAAAGACATGCGGGTCATTTTTGAGGACGAATCAATGAACGCCCGTGTCGCGAAATACTGTGGCCGTCTCGGTATGTCGGACGAAGAAATAGTCGCTGCGCAACTCGAGAAGTTGCGTTATATGGGCGAAGTCTATGGCATCGAGTTCGACGAGTATGTCATCGAGCCTTACAAAGAGTTTCTCGCAGGAAAATCGACCTTGGTAGTCACAGCAAAGCCTACTGAACCAGTGTCACTGAGCCAGATCAGTCTCTACAAGCCGAGCGATGTGCCCGCGCTGCTGGACCTGTCCGCCGAAGCGCTATAATCGCTGGATGAAAAATCTCCTGGCTGCATTGGCAGCACTCTTCTACTGTGCCTCTGCGATCGCGGGTGACTCCACCTACATCCGGATACTGGGTATCGCGCAAGACGCCGGCTACCCACAAACCGCCTGCTACCAACCCCACTGCATACGTGCCTGGCAAGACCCGGGATTGCGGCGCAAAACAAGCTCCATTGCCGTTGTCGACGAAGGCACTAAGACGAAATACCTGTTCGATGCCACACCGGATATGCGCGAACAACTGTATGACTTGCACTTGATTGCACCGGATGGGACCTATGCGCTTGATGGAGTATTCCTGACGCACGGGCATATGGGCCACTACACCGGGCTCATGCATTTCGGCCGAGAAGCCGTCGGCGCATCCGGAATACCCGTGTACGCGATGCCACGAATGCACGAATACCTGTCGAACAACGGGCCATGGGACCAGCTCGTGCGCCTCGGGAACATAGAGCTGCGCGCCCTGGCTCACGGTGAACCCGTAAGACCAACCGCGAAGCTGACGATTACGCCGTTCACCGTGCCGCACCGTGACGAATACACAGAAACCGTTGGCTACCGTATCGACGGGCCGAATAAGTCAGCCGTATTCATTCCCGATATCGACAAGTGGGAAATGTGGTCGACAAACATCCTCGAGATTGTTCGTTCCGTGGATTACGCGCTGGTCGACGCTACCTTTTTCAGGGATGGCGAACTGGGTGGTCGTGATATGAGCAAGATCAAACATCCCTTCGTTGCTGAAAGCATGGAACTGTTTGCTACTCTAAAAAAAGAAGAGCGGGCCCGCGTGATATTCATTCACATGAATCACACCAACCCGCTCCTGATCGACGGTAGCCCGGAACAAGCGGAGGTGGAAAGCCGTGGCTTCCGCTACGCTCGCGAGGGCATGCGCCTCGATCTTTAGTCGTCGGTTGCTTCTTCTACTGCAGCGTCGACTTCTTCTTTCTTTTCTTTCAGCATGTCGCCTACCGCGCCAGCCTTGTCCTGCGCTTCATTCATAGCATCGGCAGCAGCCTCACCTACGGTATCCGCACCTTCTTCTACTGCGTCGGCAGCCGCGTCCATTGCGTCACCTGCGGCATCCATTGCGCCATCCGCTGCGTCGTCGGCAGCTTCCATCGCAGAACCTGCAGCGTCTTCAGCTTGCTCGACAACATCGGCTGCAGCTGAATCGTCAGATTCGCCACCACTGCATCCCATTACTACAAAAAGGCTCATCGCCAGAATCCAATATTTCATTTTTTCCTCCCATGTTTGAATACTACTTGCCTATTTTGGCAAGAAACTGCGTCAAGTATCCATTTATTTCTTCTATGTTACCTGTCAGGCGATGATCGCCATCTATAATATGCAAAGTCGAACTGCAGGCTTTTGCATAACGAATACTATTCTCGACGGGCACAATATCATCATGCCACCCGTGAACGATGCAAATTGGGACTGCCGGCGGCTCCGGTGTCAGGCCCTCATAGCCTTCCATGAAATAGGCCGGGGCGAGGACAAACAGGCCGATCGCTCCAACCTGTTGCGCAGCCGCGGTGGCCACATGCCCTCCCATACTTGAGCCAACGAGGACAATCTGGTCGTCAATGCCATTGCATTCGCGCACGCACTTCTCAACGCGCTCGGTTGGATCGGCTATTCCCTGGTAGTCGATACTGTCAGCCTCACAACCCAGTCCCCGAACCAACTCGGCCATAGCCCGGATTTTTGTGCCCCAGGGACCGCTTTCCTGGCCGTGCGAAAAAATTACCGTTGTCATACGAGAATCCCGTCCCCTGTATCGCATAACTCTTCAATGTGCCTGACCAGCATCCAATCGCGATCCTGCCCCCAGAACACCTCGCCACCGAGCCGCAATGTTGGGACACCCCAGGAGCCCGACTCCATCATCGACTCCCGATTGGCCTCGGTGGGCGCGCGCCAGTCGTCAGATTCCATGGCCGCCAGAACGTCGGGCCAGAACAGGCCGGTACGTCCCGTAACCTTGCGCATTCCCGTGTCCGTCGCGACGTCGATGGCTTCACTCCAGATCGCCGCACCCGCGTTCAGCAGGAAATCGCGGCCTTTTTTCTCGGATTCCGCGTACTGAAATACGGCGAGACAGCGCTCGGCCCCTGGCCCGACAGGATCCGCCATTTTGCCGTAGAGAACCCCCAGCCGTTCGGCTTCACGCACCGTGTCCTTTGCGATGTACAGCAACTTCATCCGCGGCACCTTCAGGCCACGCATGACCATCGGCAGGACGGGCCGGATGTCGAGCTTGAGACCGAACGCATCTGCGATAGCGAAACTACGCTTTAGCGCCAGGTAGGAATAGGGACTTCGAAAAGAATGGAACAGCTCAAGGGGCGGTAGCTCCTGCGCCGCCAGGGGCGGAGTAACCGGCAGGGACACTTGTGTCGCCTGACGCAGAGACGCTAGCTTGGCGCTATGCCGACCGCCCTTCGTAGCACCCAGTTCGGCAAGCCGGTCACCAAGATAATGCAGACGGTCCACGCCCCAATACCATTCACCACCGTAGTGAAGCATTGCGCTGTTGTAGTGGCCTAATCGTTTTTGCGTCGCCTGGGAGACGGCAATCTCCCGGTCCGCGGAGCCTGACTCACCGGTGTCAGATCGCCGTGCCGCCGCTTCATTGTCACCTCGCCAATAGGTCTCGAGCACCTCTCGAAACTGTTCCTCGAAATCCGGTGAGGTGGTGTGCGATGCCAGCTCGTCGAGCAATCCACGTCGATGCTCCACGGGTGGTGCGGCACCGCGATCAAGAAATGGAATACCGAGCTCGCGCGCGACCCGTTGAGCATCCAGTACCGCATATTCAGCGAGCATTTCGGGCGCCGGCTGGAACTCGTTGCCACGCGCTTGCGACAGGTAAACGCGCAACTCGATATCGAAGTTGGCAGCCAGTTCGGGCAGATAGTGCGCCAGCAGGTAGGAGTAAGGATCATCGAGTTGCAGGAATACCGAGACAACGTGTGCCGAACCGGTCAGCTTGCGGTGCAACTCATGACACGAGCGCTGCCTGCGCCTCCATGACGGACTCAGCAACGTGTTAAGCACGAACGACCGGAATTTACGCTGGATACTCAATCTTCATCCCATGTAGATGACGGCTTCCACAATAGCTCATCAAGATCAGGCGTCCAGCGGTACTGTTGCATGTCCACTTTGCCATTCAACATCACGACACCCTCCTCCGCGAGCCGATCACGTTGCGTCCGAAATGCTCGAGTGTTCTGGTCGAAAGCGCTGCGCCCCGACGATGTAATCACTCGATGCCAGGGTAGCTCCAGACCCTTCGGCGTGTGCCTTAGCGCGTATCCCACTTGCCGGGCACCGCGCGGAATACCGGCGATTTCGGCTACCTGACCGTAATTGGCAACACTACCACGCGGAATATCCTGGATCGTGTCCCAGATTCGACGCATGCGGGTCTCTCGATCCACTCAGCGCAGCCCCAATCGTATTTGAATCTCTCGTCTCGCATCGCTGAGGACAGTGTCGCGGTCGAGCGAGTCGAGTATTTCCTTAACAACTTTCTTCGGACCACCCTCGCCCCAGGACTTGCCCTCGGCAAGATACTGGCCGGCCGCCTGTCCGACGAGATAGGTGCTGTAGTAGGCGATCGCACCCTGTGCACCGGCAGTGAGTATCGTGGACAGGCCAAGGGTTCCAACCTTGAGCGCACTGGAGACGAGGTGTAACGCCCACACGGTGGTCATGAGTGCGGCCGACTCAGCCACGATGACCCGAACGATAGAGCCGGCCTCCTTGCGGCTTAACGGCAAGTCATAGACACGCGAGAGGTGCACGACCATGCCGACGTCGATAAAGGCGGCCGCGAACAAATCGGCGACCGGCACAGGATTGAGGGCCACAGCAATGCCCTTGCCCACACAGTATGTCCGCACCAGGCGGTCTCCCAACTCCTGCCGGGCCACGAGAATTCGGCGACCAACCTGGTCAGAGAGGTCGGCTGCAAACAAACTCGCATTGAGTGCGGCGAGCGTCTTGCCTTCAGCCTCAAGAACGTCCCAGAGCTTAATCCGCAATGCCGAAATGTCTGGCGGCCGCAGCCTCTCTGCAGTGACTTCATTGCCGGCCGCATCGATCTCGACAACCGTGTGTGGCCTTGGCTGTGCCGCTGCGACGATGACGTGGTCCGGCGCGACCAGGCCTTCAGTCTTGGCGCGAACCGAAGCCAACAGAGAATTGCACTCAGTCGTCGTATACAGATCCGCTTTGTTCAGAACGACGAGAACGGGTCGACCCTGTGCGAGCACGGCCTTCAGCGCCTCCAATTCTGTTTCTGTGATGTCACCGTCGAGAACAAAGATCACCAGGTCGGAACGGCCCGCCACTTCCCGGGCCAGTGCCTCACGGTCTTCGCCGCCTGCCTCGTCCAGCCCGGGCGTGTCGATCAGAAAGACGCCACCGGCTTCGACCTCGTTCCATGCCTGCATGGACGAAAACCGTGTTTCGCCGTGAATCGGGCTAACCGAAAACCGGTCTTCGCCGATCAGCGCGTTCAGCAAGGATGATTTGCCGGTACTGACTCGGCCGAAAACCGACAGGTGCAAATGGCCATGCTCGATCTTATCGAGCATGGCCTGAACTGCGTCGTAATCATGAACCAGGGATTCGCGAATACCGGCAGGAAGTCGGGAATCGTGGACGAGTTCGCGCAAGCTCTCCCGCGCGAGCCCCAGGTGATCCGTGCCGGTGCCGGGGTCAGCCTTCTTTTTCGACCATGGCCATTTTGGCAATGCGGCGAACGCCCGCTTCCAGATGCTCACTGATTCCTTCCTCAAATTCCTTCGCAGCCACATCCGGCAACAATTCGCCGTGCCGCGATAACGTGAGCACCAGGCTGCGACCAAGTGCGTCGAAGATCAATCCATAGGCAACCGCGTGCACGAGACCGCCGGCAACCGTGCCAATTCCGGGGAACGCCTTTAGGCCATTGCCCGCCACGGCCAACGACAACGGAAGCGCTCTACCGACCCGGCTTTGGCTCAGCGACAGGAACTCCTCGATATCAAGATCGCGCGGCGCGGCTCCATAAAGCTTGCAAAGCTCCTGCGTCATCGTTGTGCCGATATAACCCTGGATCAGAATATCAGTACCCGGGCTGATCGCCGCCATCGCGCCGACGATCGCCTTGCGAGTTGAGCTTCGAATGGTCTGCTCGGAGCGCTGCAGCCGATACTCTCCTTCAGCTTCCGCAAGCCTGGCGGCAGCCATGCGGAACACGGCGCGTTCGCGCCGCACGTCCAATGACTCGCCTTCATCAGCGAGCAGGCGATTGATAGCAACTACCAGCACGCCAATATCGGCAGGACGTGTCCGCCGCGCGCTCGTCTCGCCGCCTTCGCCGCTGCGCTCGATAACGTCGATCTCACCACCTGCCGAGACAGCAACAACATGATCACGGTCCATCTGACCGCCAATACCGTCAATGCGTTCGAGCATGCGTTCCATCAACGCGGCCTGTTCTTCGGCAGAGAATCGGTCCGCTTTGTTGAGCACGACGACCATGGGCTTGTCGAATTCGAGTAACGACCGGATCGATGTGAGCTCCGATCGAGTCAGGTCGCTATCACACACGAAAAGGACAAGATTAGCCCGTCGAGCCTCGTCGACAGCGACCTGCGTCAGCCCATCCTCGAGGCCACCAATGCCGGGCACATCCGTCAGAAGAATTTGTGCACCGCTGCTGTCCCTCCAGCGGTAGTGACGAACATCGTCGGTCGATCCGCCGACGACATCGACGAGCACGTTGGCCTCGGGAACGAGCGCCTTGATCAATGAACTCTTGCCGGCGCTGACCTCGCCAAAGAAACACAGGTGTACCGTGTCCTGGCGCGAAGCGAGCTCCTTTAGCTCCGCCTGGGCGTCACTGACATCGATGCCTGCCGCCTCCGCTTCGCGCAGGCGAGATTCAATATCATCTCTTGATAAGGGTGCCGCGCTGATGGTCTTCGTTGGCGAAATCTTGCGGCGGATCACGAGGCGCCAGATCAACCCTATCGCCGTGACCGCGAGCAGTAGCATGATACCGACGTAGATATAGAGCAACGGCGCCGGTCCGGCACTGAGTCGGTCCCAGACATTGAGTGCAGACTCAGAGATAAACAGCAGCGCGCCTGTCGCAACAATGAAGACGAGCAGAATTACGACCGCTATCGCGACGCGAATGAACCGATCGAGTTTCATACGCGCAGATTACATCATTTGCGCGTCAATCCACCGGTCGATCTTGGACTCGAGCATCGACAAGGGCATCGCGCCATCCCGCAACACCTCGGTGTGAAAAGTCTTGACGTCAAACTTCTCACCCAAACGCGCTTCGGCGTGGTCGCGAATGTCCCGGATCTTCAGCTGACCGATCTTGTAGGCCAATGCCTGGCCGGGAATCGCCATGAATCGCTCTGCCTCTGAAACGGCGCGGGCCTCGGCGACTGCGGAATTCTCGTACATATAATCAAGCACTTGCTGGCGCGACCAGCCCTTCGCGTGAATACCGGTATCTACGACCAGGCGAATCGAGCGCCAGAGCTCGGCATTCAAACCGCCGAAATACTGGTACGGATCCGTGTAAACGCCGATCTCCTTGCCAAGGGATTCGGCATACAGACCCCAACCTTCCGAGAATGCCGTAAAGCCACCGAAGCGTCGGAAGTCCGGCAAGTCTTCATTCTCTCGCTGAATCATGATCTGAAAGTGATGTCCCGGAATCGCTTCATGCAGGTAGAGCGACTCCATCGCCCAGTTCGGGCGTGCGCTCAAATCGTATGCGTTGGCGTAGAAGATGCCGGGTCGCGCGCCATCCGGCGTACCCGCCTGGTACGAACCACCCGATGCCGATTTCTCCCGGAACGGTTCGACACGGCGTACTTCGAATCCGGTCTTCGGGAAGATCTCGAATAGCTCATTCGACAAGCTGGACACACGATCTGACATGTCACGGTAACCCTGGATCAGTTGTTCCGGTTCGTCAAAAAAGAATTGTGGATCCGTATTCATGTAGTCGAAGAATTCCTTGAGGTCTCCTTCAAAACCCACCTCGTCCATGACGCTATGCATCTCTGCATGAATACGCGCAACTTCATCGAGACCGACCTGGTGAACTTCCTCCGGCGTCATGTCCGTCGTTGTGCGTATGCGTACCATGTACTCGTACCACGACTCACCGTTCGGCTGCGCGTAAAGCCCAACCGTTTCCCGGGCATTGTCGAGGTAGTCGTCGCCAATGAAATTGCTGATGCGCTGATACGCCGGCACGATCGTGTTCATGATCTTGTCTTCGTAGGCTGCCGTCAGGCGCTCACGGTCTTCTGCGCTGAAGTCCTCCGGCATCTTCGCAACCGGCGCATAGAAATTACTGTCTTCAACATCTGCGACAACGTGTGCATCAATCTGCGGCCGGAGCTTGGCCATCAGGATGCGTGGTTGCGTAACGCCCTCACGCATGCCTTCTTTCATATTGGCAATAAGCTGGTCGATGATGACGGCGAAATCATCTGCGCGCGACAGGAAATCCTCGTAGTCTTTTACTGTCTTGAAAGGGTGCGCACTTGCACCGCTGCCGAGCTGCACAAAGAAGTTCGTCACTGAGTAGAACTGGTTGATCGGCTGCAAGTGGAACGGGAACTGGTTTCCTTCCAGGGACTGCTCCCGGTTGATACGGAAGATGTCGTAACTGAGCTGGTCCTGGTAGCCAAGTGCTACGCGGTCGATCTCGAGCAGGCGCTGCAGAAAATCCTCATCCATCGCCTGGTCAGCCGCCCTGTACTCCGGGCTATTGCTATTCGCCATGCGGTCGTTGTACCGATAGTCACCAATGAAGGTCGCGCGTAGCGGGTTCAACTCCAGGTTGCGCTCGAAATGTTCATCGAACAACGCATGCAGCGCGGTGCCCGCATCGGTTGCTTCGGTTGCGGCAGGCTCATCACCGCCGCCGCACGCAGACAAGAGGCATACGGCAGCCATCACGGCTGTAAGTCGTAGATTCATCACGGTTCCCCGGGTTTCTTATTGATGTTTCTTATCGAATAAGAGACCGCGCAGGCCCCAATTCGTTCAGCCGATCATAAACCCAAGGTCACGCTGTGCAAAATTGGCCAGGTTGGGGGCGACAACATCAAGGTCAACATCGGGAATTCCGAACCAACTGGCCAGCGTCGCGGCATACTGATCCGCCGATGTCGACGGGATGATGCGCCCGCCACCGACGTCTTCCGGGCCACCGATTTCTAGCCGCGGGTAGGTGCCGTACAAATCGCCGCCATTGACGGCGCCGCCGACAACAAGCTGGTTTCCGGCCCACGCATGGTCCGTACCATCGCCGTTCGACGTTAGCGTACGGCCGAAGTCAGATTGCGTGAACGTCGTCACGCCGTCATCGATGTTCAGCTCAGCGGTCGCTGCATGGAATGCGGAAATCGCGTCGCTGATCCCGCCCAGCAAGCCTGGCTGATTCTGGTTCTGTTCGTCGTGCGA